>Ga0137407_10000909_pt1 | contig 19485 bp, 19 predicted proteins | sample CZOMad2_2_16fung_FD_108410 | JGI IMG/M metagenome (GOLD analysis project Ga0137407, IMG submission 108410) | Vadose zone soil fungal communities from Angelo Coast Range Reserve, California, USA - CZOMad2_2_16fungal (Illumina Assembly) | ecosystem: Environmental > Terrestrial > Soil > Vadose... | reverse complement strand
GATGCGCCGATCTACTTTGTCGCTTCTGCGAGGAGCTTGATCAGCTCCTCGGGCCGGGAGCCCATGATACGTTGCCCGTTGGCAACAAAGCTGGTGGGCGTCGCCCTCACACCGGCCTTCTGACCGATCGCGAGCCATTTCTCGACCGGAGCGCTGCATCCCGCGGTCGGCGCGGGCTCGCGGCCGTTCAACATGAAGTCGTAGTAGGCCTTGGCGCGGTCGGGCGCACACCAGATCGTACGCGCCTTGTCCGGGGATTCCGCCCGGAGGATGGGATAGAGGAAGGTGTAGATCGTGATGTCGTTTTCGCGCAGCAGCGCCCGGTCGAGACTCTTGCAATAGGGACAGAAGGGATCCGAAAAAATCGCCACGACCCGTTTGCCGTTGCCCCGTACCTGCTTGATCGCGATATCGAGGGGGAGGTCCTCGAACTTTATCGCGCTGAGCTTTTGCATCCGATCCTCAGTGAGGTTCTTCTGGCTGCGAGCCTCGATCACGTCGCCCTTGAAGAAGAAGCCCACCTTCTCGTCGGTGTAGAAGATCGTGTCTCCGACCACGATTTCGTAGAGCCCGGCGTAGGGCGTCCGCGTCACGCTGTCGATCTTGACTCCCTCGAGTCGCCCTTCGACGCCGCGTTTGACCGAGGCCTCGTCGGCCAAGGCGTGCCCGGCGATCGCCGCGAGAATGATTAACCCTGGCCACAGATTCATGACGTTTTCCGTTGGTGGAGTCCCCCGCCCACGGCGGTTGCTCGGCGGGTAAGGAGAGTCTTTATGACCGGGGTCGAGTTGGTCAGGTTCAATCCCAGGTTGCGTATTCGCCTGATCGCTGCATGGTTTGTGCCGAATAACCGGAAAAGGCCGTGCGTAACCCAGTGCAGCGCGAGTATGTCCTCGGCGCGCGAGCGCTCAAAACGGCGCAGCAGCGCACGGTCCCCGGGGTCGGCCGCCTCGCGCAGCAAATCCACCAGGCAGTGTGCATCGCCCAGTCCGAGGTTGACTCCCTGTCCGGCGAGCGGGTGGACGACGTGCGCGGAGTCCCCGATCAACGCGACCCTCTCCTGCGCGATCCGCCGGGAGACCATGCGTCCCAGGGGAAACGCTGCGGGCGGGGAGAGCAGCTGCAGGTCCCCCAGGGCATTCCGGCTCGCTTCGCTCACGCGTGAGCAGAACGCCGCGGCAGAGAGAGCGAGCAGCTCGCTCGCGCGCGGGCGCGATGTCGACCACACGATCGACACGCGCCGGCCCGGTAGCGGCAGGAAAGCCAGAACGCCGTCGCCGCGGAACCACTGATAGGCGATATCGCGATGCGGGCGATCGCACGAGAAGTTGGCGACGACGCCGAGCTGGTCGTAGCTCTCGCGTCGCGCCTCGATCCCGGCGCCTTGCCTGACCCACGAGTCGCCACCATCAGCGCCGACCACCAGTTTCGCCCTGACCGCTTCGCCGGACTCGAGTCCGACTTCGACACCGCCTTGGACGCGGCGCAACTCCGAAGGAACCGCGGGACAAATCAGCGAGAGATTTCGCTGCCGCTCGAGTCCCTGCCACAAGGCATGGTGCAGTCGGCCGGACTCCGCCGTCGCTCCGAGCTGCAGCAGGCCGGACTCGTATGCGGAAAAATCGAGCCGCGAACCCACCTCATCTCCGAACACCCTCATGTCGTAAATCGGCGCGACGCGGTCGCGCGGAACCCGCTGCCAGGCACCCGTCTGCTCGAGGAACGCGATGCTTGCCGGAGTGAGTGTGTAGACTCGCGAATCCCATTCGGCAGACGGCGCCGGCGGCGCCTTGCGCTCGACCACGGCCACGCGGTGCCCGCCGTCGACAAGGCCTGCTCCCAGTGCTGCCCCGGCGAGCCCGCCACCGATGATGACGATGTCGACGTCCATCCCGGGATTGTACTCGGGTACGCATTCTTCCTTGACAAGTATCTAATGCAAAAAGGATAATTTCAGGTTTCGTGGCGAATTAGCTCAGCTGGTTAGAGCGACGGAATCATAATCCGCAGGTCCGGGGTTCGAGTCCCTGATTCGCCACCATTTCCCTTTCAGGCCTTGGGGCCATGGTCCATCGCCGCGCTGCGCACCTTGCTCTCCTGCTGAGCCTGCTGGCCGCGCCGCTCTTCGCGCAGAACCGCCCAACGCCCATCGCGGCTGGCGCACGGACAGGCGTCATTCGCCACGTCGAAGCCATGGCCGTCACCGTTGACGGCAAAGCGATGCAGCTTGCCGCCGGCGCGCAAGTCCGCGACCAGCAGAACCTGATCATCGTGCCGATGTCCATCCCGCGAAACGGTGCCGTGGCCGATTACACGCTCAATGCCCAGGGGCAGATCTTCCGCGTGTGGCTCCTCACACCCGCCGAGACTGCTCAGCGTAAGCCCAAGGGGGGCGGCTAGCGTGGCGAAGAAGGTGTTCATTCGGACCTTCGGCTGCCAGATGAACGAGTACGACTCGGACAAGATGGCCGATGTCTTGCGTGCGGCAAAAGGCTTCGAGCCTACCGACCGTCCCGAAGACGCGGATCTGATTCTCTTCAACACCTGCTCCGTGCGCGAAAAGGCGCAAGAGAAAGTCTTCCACGACCTAGGGCGCGTGAAACCGCTGAAGAAAGCGCGGCCCGAGCTTCTCATCGGCGTGGGCGGCTGCGTCGCGAGCCAGGAGGGCGCAGCCATCGTGGCGCGCGCACCGTACGTCGATCTCGTTTTCGGGCCGCAGACCTTGCACCGGCTGCCGGAGCTGATCGACGCGCGCCAGAGCTCGGGCAAACCCCAGGTCGACATCAGCTTCCCGGAAATCGAGAAATTCGACGCGCTTCCCCCGGCGCGAATCGAAGGCCCGACCGCGTTCGTTTCGATCATGGAGGGCTGCAGCAAGTATTGCAGCTTCTGCGTCGTGCCCTACACCCGGGGCGAGGAGATGTCCCGCCCCTTCGAGGACGTGCTCACCGAGATCGCCGACCTCGCCGAGCAGGGCGTGAAGGAAGTGACCCTGCTCGGCCAGAACGTCAATGCCTACCGCGGCCGCATGGCGGACGGCGAGGTCGCTGATTTTGCGCTGCTGCTCGAGTACGTCGCCGAGCTTCCCGGCATCGGGCGCATCCGCTACACCACGTCGCATCCCAAGGAGTTCACCACACGGCTCATCGACGCCCACGCGCGCATCGACAAGCTTGCTTCGCACGTGCATCTTCCGGTGCAATCCGGGTCGGACCGCGTGCTTGCGGCGATGAAACGGGGCTACACCGCGCTCGAATACAAGGCGATCGTCCGCAGGCTGCGCGCCGCCCGCCCCGCAATCAGCATCTCCTCGGATTTCATCGTGGGCTTTCCCGGGGAGACCGAGCGCGATTTCGATGCGAGCCTCCGCCTTTTCGACGAGGTGGGATTCGACGGCTCGTTCTCCTTCGTTTACAGCCGGCGCCCCGGGACCCCCGCCGCAGATCTCCCCGACGATACCTCGCACGAGGTCAAGCTCGCGCGGCTCGCCCGGCTGCAGGAGAAAATCGACGCGCATGCTGCCCGTGTCAGCGAGAGCATGGTCGGCACGAGCCAGCGGATTCTCGTGGAAGGCGCGTCCCGCAAGAACGCTTCCGAGCTGTCCGGGCGCACCGCGAACAACCGCACGGTCAACTTCCCCGGCGCGCCACGACTCCTCGGGCGGTTCGTCGACGTGACCATCACCGCGGCTCTGGCCCACACGCTGCGCGGCGAGGTCTGCGCTCCAGACCAGTCTTGAAGACCCGTCCCCTGGAACTCGTCCTCAGCCCGGTCGACAACCAGCGTCTCGCGAATCTCTGCGGAACGCTGGACGAGAACCTGAGGCAGATCGAAGCGGCGCTGGATGTAACCATCGCGCGACGCGGCGAGCGCTTCACCTTGCGCGGGACTCAGGCCGCGCGAGCGGCCGAGGTCCTGCAGAAGTTCTACGGCGAGGCGAAGCACAGTCTCACCGTCGACGACATCCAGCTGGGCCTGATAGAGGCGCGCGCGCGTGGCGGGAGCACCAAGGGCGATACGCCGTTGCTCACCCGGCGGGCAGACTTGCGCGGCCGCACTCCCAGGCAACGCCAGTACATCGAGAACATTCTCGAGCACGACCTTACTTTCGCGATCGGACCGGCCGGAACGGGAAAGACGTACCTCGCGGTCGCGTGCGCGGTCGACGCGCTCGAGCGCGACGCGGTCAAACGCATCGTGCTGGTCCGCCCCGCGGTCGAAGCGGGCGAGCGCCTCGGCTTCCTTCCCGGGGACCTCGCGCAGAAAGTCGACCCTTATCTGCGTCCGCTGTACGACGCGCTCTACGACCTGCTCGGCTTCGACAAGGCGGGCAAGCTCTTCGAGCGCGGCGCGATCGAGCTCGCTCCGCTCGCCTACATGCGCGGACGCACCCTGAACCACTCCTTCATCATCCTCGACGAGGCCCAGAACACGACCCCCGAGCAGATGAAGATGTTCCTCACGCGCATCGGCTTCGGTTCCAAGGCCGTGGTGACCGGCGACATTACACAGATCGACCTGGCGCGCGGGCAGAAGAGCGGCATGGTCGCCGTGCAGAAGATTCTGGCCGACGTGCGCGGTATCGCGTTCAGTGCGTTCAAGAGCGAAGACGTCGTCCGCCACCCTCTGGTACAGCGCATTGTGGACGCCTACGAACGCCACGGGGACGAATAGGCGCCGTGCGGGATCCGCGCCTCAAGCTCGATCTCCAGATCGGGTCGCGCGCCGTCCGTCCGCCCACGTCGACTCAGGTCCGCCGCTGGGCGAGGGCGGCGCTGAAGAAGCCGGGTGAGATCACCGTGAGGATCGTGGGTGCCGCCGAAGCTCGGAGTCTGAATTTGCGTTACCGGGGCGAGGACCGCGCCACCAACGTGCTGAGCTTTCCCTATGTGCTGTCGCGGAGCATGGTGCAGGGCGACATCGTCCTGTGCGCACCGGTGATCGCGCGTGAAGCGCGCTCCCAGGGCAAGACGTTGGAAGCCCACTTTGCCCACCTGATCGTTCATGCCACGTTGCACCTGCAGGGCCATGATCACGCGCGGCGGCGCGAAGCGCAACGCATGGAGGCGCTGGAAAAGAGGCTTCTGACAAAACTCGGTTATCCTGATCCCTATGACACCCCCGCTTGACCGCCTTTAGGCCGGGACCGGGCGGCACCAATCTCCGCATGGACGAATCGAACAAACCTTCGCTCCTCGAACGCCTGTCGGCCCTGCTCATCCGCGGCCCGGAGGATCGCGAGCACCTGGTGAAGCAGCTGCACTCGGCCTTCGAGCGCAATCTCCTCGACGCCGACGCGCTGTCGATGATCGAGGGCGCGCTGCAAGTCTCGGAGATGCAGGTGCGCGACATCATGGTGCCGCGGGCTCAGATGGACATGATCGACGTTAACGAGACCCCCGACAAGTTCATCCCCCACGTAATTGCCACGGCGCACTCGCGCTTCCCGGTGGTCGACAAGAACCGCGACGACGTCATCGGCGTGCTGCTCGCCAAGGACCTGCTGCGCTATTACGCGGGCGAGGAAGAGTTCAACGTCCGGCACATGCTGAGGCCGGCGGTGTTCGTGCCCGAGTCCAAGCGCCTGAATGTGCTGTTGCGCGAATTCCGGGCCAACCGCAACCACATGGCGATCGTGGTCGACGAGTATGGAGGCGTGGCGGGCCTGGTGACCATCGAGGACGTCCTCGAGCAGATCGTCGGCGAGATCGAGGACGAATACGACTTCGATGACTCCGAGGACAACATCGTGCGCGAGCAAGGCGGTCTCTATCGCGTCAAGGCCCAGACCGAGATCGCCGATTTCAACCGGGTCTTCGGCACGAAATACTCGGACGCGGACTTCGACACCGTGGGCGGCCTTGTCCTGAACCGGTTCGGCCGCCTTCCCGGGCGCGGCGAGGCCATCACCATCGACGGCTTGCGCGTGCAGGTGCTTCGCGCCGACAGCCGCAGGCTTCACGTCCTTCAGGTGCACCAGCTGCCGGCCAAAGCTTGAAGGCTTTCCTGAAGGCGCATTCCACCCACGTCGTCGCCGCCGCCGCGTCGGGCGCGCTGACGGTCGCGGGCTTCGCGCCGGTGTCGGCGTTTCCCTTGCCGATGCTCGCGCTCTGCCTGTTGCTGTTCCTGTGGCGGGAGGCGACGCCGCAAGCCGCGTTCCGCTCGGGTTTCGCCTTCGGCGCGGGGCTGTTCGGCGCGGGGGCCTCCTGGGTCTACGTCAGCCTGCACGACTTCGGAATGATGCCGGCACCGCTGGCGGCGATCGGCACCGTGGCGTACTGCGCGATCCTGTCACTGTATCCGGCCGGCGCCGGCTGGTGCCTCTCCAAAATGCGCGCCAGCCCTGTCTTCTCCGCCGCGCTCGCGTTTCCCGCCTTGTGGACGCTCTTCGAATGGTGGCGCGGCTGGATGTTCACCGGCGTGTCCTGGCTCGCGTTCGGCTACAGCCAGGTCGATTCGCCTCTCGCGGGCTGGGCTCCGGTGGCCGGGGTGTACGGCGTGTCCTTCGCGACCGCGCTCTGCGCCGGACTGCTCTACCTGATCATCACCGGAGAGAGGCGCGTCCGCATCGCCGGCGCGGCTGCGCTAGTCCTTGCGCTCGGTCTGGGACAGGTTCTCAAGCAGATCGAATGGACCTCGCCCCACGGCAGGCCCATCGGGGTGGCGCTGCTCCAGGGAAACATCTCGCAGGACCTGAAGTTCCAGGCCGGTCGATACGCCGCGACCCTTGCGACTTACAGGCGGCTGATCGAATCGAGCGACGCCAAGCTCGTCGTCCTTCCCGAAACGGCCATTCCGCGGTTTCTCGACTCGGTTGATCCCGGGTACCTCAATGACATCGCGCGAACCGCGGCCGCGCGCGGCGCGGATGTTCTCGTCGGCGTGCCAATCCGCGATCCCGACGGGCGCTACTTCAACAGCGTGATCAGCCTCGGCGCGTCGCCCTCGCAACGCTACGACAAGGCGCACCTGGTTCCCTTCGGCGAGTTCGTTCCCTGGGGATTCCACTGGATAGTAAAGACGGTTGCGATTCCGATGTCGGATTTCTCCCTGGGCAAGGAGAATCCCCAACCGCTCTCGCTCGCCGGCCAGCGGGTGGCACCCAACATCTGCTGGGAGGACGCGTTCGGCGAAGAAATCATCCGCCAGCTGCCGGAGGCGACCCTGCTCGTCAATGTCTCCAACGTCGCCTGGTTCGGCGATTCGCTGGCGCCCAGCCAGCACCTGCAGATCTCACGCATGCGCGCGATCGAGACGGGGCGGACCATGCTGCGCGCGACCAACACCGGGATGACCTCGATCATCGATCCACGGGGCAAAGTGGTCGCTCTGCTGCCGCAGTTTACCGAAGGCATCCTCGCTGGCGACGCACGCGGCTACACCGGGGCGACCCCGTACGTGAAGTGGGGCAACGCGCCGATCGTGCTCATGTGCTTTGCGCTGATCGCCGCGCTCGTGTTTCGCGGGCACCGCGCCTTCCGTGTGCCCGGGGAAAGCCGGTAAAATCCTCCGCGCCCATGCTGACCTTCCAGGAACTGATCCTCAAGCTGCAGAGTTACTGGGGCGGCAAGGGCTGCGCCCTGCTCCAGCCGTACGACATGGAGATGGGCGCGGGGACTTTCCATACCGCGACCTTCCTGCGCGCGATCGGCCCCGAGCCCTGGCGCGCCGCGTACGTGCAGCCGTCGCGTCGTCCCAAGGACGGGCGCTACGGCGACAACCCCAATCGTCTCCAGCACTATTACCAGTATCAGGTCGCACTTAAGCCCTCTCCGCCCGACATCCAGGACATCTATCTCGAATCGCTGGTGGCATTGGGCGTCAACCCGAAAGAGCACGACATTCGCTTCGTCGAGGACGACTGGGAATCCCCGACGCTCGGCGCTTGGGGCTTGGGCTGGGAGGTCTGGCTGGACGGCATGGAAATCACCCAATTCACCTACTTCCAGGAAGTCGGCAGCTTGCCGTGCAAGCCGGTGCTGGGGGAAATCACGTACGGCCTCGAACGGCTGGCGATGTACCTGCAGGACAAGGAGTCGGTCTACGACCTCATCTGGACGCAGGGTGTCACCTACGGAAACATCTACCACCAGAACGAAGTCGAGCAGTCACGCTATAACTTCGAACTCTCGAACGCCGAGATGCTGTTCCGCCATTTCGGGGAATTCGAGTCGGAAGCCAAGCGCCTGATCGAGGTGCAGTGCGTCCTGCCAGCCTACGAAATGGTCTTGAAGACCTCGCACGCGTTCAACCTGCTCGACGCGCGCGGTGCCATCTCCGTCACCGAGCGCGCCGCGTATATTGGCCGCGTCCGCACCCTCGCGCGCGCCGTGGCGCAGGCCTACTATGAGTCGCGCGGGCGGCTCGACTTCCCGATGGGGAAGGTGTAGATGCAAGCAACGCTTCTAGTGGAAATACTAACGGAAGAGCTGCCACCGAAGGTCTTGAGACAATTCGGAGAAAGATTCTGTGACGCTCTCTCCGCTGGACTCCCTACGCTGTTTCCTCATCCGCACTCGGTTCCGCCGCGTTACTTTGCAACTCCGAGACGACTCGCTGTGCTCATTCAGGGAGTGCACGACCACGCGCCAGACGTGCAGAGCGAGACTTCGGGGCCGCCGGTGGGCGCAAAGCCGGAGGCGGTAACTGGATTCGCAAGGAAATTTGGCTTGACGGTCGACGCATTGAAAAAGCAGCCGACTCCGAAAGGGGAAGTCTACGTAGCCCGTTACGCCACCAAGGGTGCAATACTTAGTGAGGTGCTAGCGCAGAAAGTTGAAGATGCGCTCAAGGCACTGCCAATTCCGAAAGTAATGCGCTGGGGCTCCGGCGACGCGCAGTTCGTGCGTCCGGTGCACGGGCTCATGATGCTTCACGGTTCGCGCGTTGTTCCCGGAAAAGTTCTCGGATTGGAATCGGGGAATCGAACCCGGGGCCACCGCTTCATGGGCGCCGCTGAGATCGTGCTGGGAAGCGCGGAGGAATACGAGAAGAAGCTGCTCGACGAAGGCAAGGTGCTGGCCGACTTCGAGAAGCGAAAAGCGGAAATCGACCGGCAGCTGCAGGCCGAAGCGAAGAAGCAGAACGCGAGCTTGGGCGAGCATCAGGCCCTGCTCGACGAGGTCGCGGCGCTGGTCGAGCACCCGAACGTCTACGTCGGCGAATTCGACAAAGCGTTCCTTGAAGTTCCGCAGGAATGCCTGATTCTCACCATGCGGCAGAACCAGAAGTACTTCCCCCTGTTCGACGCGAGCGGAAAGCTGCTATCTAAATTCCTAATCGTCTCGAACATGAAAGTCGCCGACCCGCAGCATATCGTGGCCGGGAATCAACGCGTGGTGCGCCCACGGTTGGAGGATGCGCGTTTCTTCTTCAACCAGGACCGGAAGCAGCGGCTGGAAGAACGCATCCCGCAACTGGCGAGGGTCGTCTATCACAACAAGCTCGGCAGTCAACTCGAGCGGGTACAGCGCATCAGGCTGCTGACGGGAAAGATTGCGCGGCTGCTCGGTGCCGACGTACTGCAAGCCGAGCGCGCAGCCGAGCTAGGGAAGGCGGATTTGCTTACGGGCATGGTCGGTGAATTTCCCGAGCTGCAGGGCATCATGGGTCGCTACTACGCGCTGCATGACGGCGAGCCTCGTGGAGTCGCCGATGCGATTGAGCAGCACTACCGCCCGCGCTTTGCCGGCGACAAGCTTCCCGAAGCGCCGATCGCGTCCGCAGTAGCGCTGGCCGACAAGCTCGACGCGCTCGCCGGTCTATTCAGCATCGGCGAGCAACCAACCGGAGACAAGGACCCGTTCGGTCTCCGCCGCGCGGCTCTCGGGGTCGTCAGGATCGTTGTTGAGAATCTGCTCACGTTGTCACTATGGGATCTCGTAAGCGCGGCCTTCGAGCCTTTCAAAGGCAAAGCGCAAACGGATCTTCAGATGTTTTTCACGGAACGCATGCGCAGCTACTTCCAGGAGCGCGGCTATTCCACGAACGAGGTCGAGGCGGTTCTCAGCTTGAACCCGATTGCGATAGCCCTCATTCCCAAGCAACTCGAAGCTGTTCGCGCGTTTTCCGCGCTTCCAGAAGCAGCCAGCCTTGCCGCTGCCAACAAACGTATCGCCAACATACTGCGACAGGCGGAGACCAAGGGCGAGGTATTTGCTGGCGCCGATGTTTCGGCACTCAAGGAACCCGCCGAAATCTCGCTTTTTGAGGCTTTACAGGCAGCGTCCCGTTCGGCGAAACCCTTGTTCGACTCCGGGAATTTCGCCGGATACCTGAAAACCTTTGCGTCGCTGAAGAGTCCCGTGGATTCATTCTTCGATACAGTCATGGTCATGGCCGATGACAAGAGGCTTCGCGAAAATCGGCTCGCTTTGCTTAACGATCTGCGGAAGGCGATGAATCGGTTCTCCGATATCTCCAAACTCGCAGCATGAAGCTCGTCATCCTCGACCGCGACGGCGTCATCAACTACGACAGCGACAAGTACATCAAGCAGCCCGACGAATGGCGTGCGATCCCGGGCAGTCTCGACGCGATCGCGCGGCTCACGCAGGCTGGCTGTCGCGTGGTTGTCGCGACGAATCAGTCGGGGATCGGGCGCGGCCTTTTCGACATGGCGACCTTGAACGCGATCCACGCGAAGATGCACCGCGCGGTGAACCAGGCGGGCGGACGCATCGAGGCGGTGTTTTATTGCCCGGACACGGACGAATCGCGATCGGCCTGCCGCAAGCCCAACCCGGGGATGTTCTACGCCATCGCGGAGCGCTTCAATGTGGTGCTGGACCAGGCGCCCTGCGTGGGGGACAGCCTGCGCGACCTGCAAGCCGCTGCGGCGGTCGGAGGACAGCCGATCCTCGTGCTCACGGGCAAGGGACGGAAAACGCGTGCCGCGGGCGGCCTGCCCGAAGGGACGACGGTTTATCCCGATCTCGCAGCGGTGGCGCAAGCGCTGTGTCAATGATTTTTCTGCGCTCGCTCGCCTTCGCGGCAGCTCAGATCGTAATCACCCCGCCCTACGCGATCGTCGCGCTCGCCACTTTTCCCCTGCCGCGGCTCGCGCGCTATCGCGTGATCTCCGGCTGGTCGCATGTGATGATCTGTCTCGCCAAGAAAATCCTCGGCATCGACTACCGTGTGATCGGAAAGGAGAATCTGCCGAAAAGCCCCGCGGTGATCCTGTCCAAACATCAATCGGCCTGGGAAACGCTCGCCTTCCAGGTGATTTTTCCGCCCCAAGTCCTGGTGCTCAAGCGCGAGCTCCTGTGGATTCCCTTCTTCGGCTGGGGGCTCGCCCTCACCAGCCCGATCGCGATCGACCGCAGCAGCGGAGTCCGGGCGCTCAAGCGGATGGCCGAGCTGGGCCGCGAGCGCCTCGCCCAGGGCTTCTGGATCGCGATCTTCCCGGAAGGAACACGCGTGAAGCCCGGCGAACGCGGCAAATATCACGAAGGCGGCGCCTGGCTCGCCGTGCAATGCGGCGCACTCGTGGTGCCCGTCGCTCACAATGCCGGTCTGCTGTGGAGCCGCAACGCCTTCCTCAAACGTCCGGGCACGGTGACCGTGGAGATCGGGACGCCGATCGACTCGCGGGCGCACACCCCGAAGTCGTTGAACAAGCTGGTCGAGAAATGGATTGAAGATCGCATGGCGAGCTTATGTCCTCGGCGCTGAAGCAACTTCGGCTTCCTTTTGACGTTTCACCCCAGCCGGAGAAGGCCGGCCGGGATCGCCAGATACAGCTAGCGGGCGAGATCCTGAGCTACAAGCTCGTGCGTGCCAGACGCCGGACCATCGCGCTGTTCGTCGACGGCGACGGGATCGAGGCGCGCGCGCCGCGTCATGTCGCTATAGCCGAAATCGAGACCTTCATGCGAGAAAAGGAGCGCTGGATCCGCAGGCGCCTGGCGGCGCCGCGCAGGCGCCCGATCGTCTGGGAAGCGGGGACGACTCTGCCTTGGCTGGGGCAAAGCGTGACACTGGCGCTGCGGCCCGGGGAAAACGGTGTCCGGCTCTCGTGCGGGCTGCTCGAAGTCGGCGTTGCCGACGGAGCCAGCCTGCGCGAACGGGTGTTCGCGTGGATTCGTGTCCAGGCGCTTGTACTGTTCCGCGAACGCGTCGCTGCGCTGTCGCGCGGCCTCGACCTCAGGGCATCCCCAGTCGCCCTGTCGAATGCAAGAACACAGTGGGGCAGCTGCAACGCCAGCGGGCGGATCCGGCTCAACTGGCGGCTCATGCTGCTGCCGGCGCATCTGGTCGACTATGTGGTCGCCCACGAACTCGCCCATCGGCGCGAGCTCAATCATTCGGTGCGTTTCTGGGAGGTGGTCGCCGCGCTCTATCCGCGCTACCGCGAGGCGCGGCGGGAACTCAGCGCGCTCTCGAAGACTCTGCCAGAATTCTAGGAGAACATCATGAGAATCCTGCACACGATGCTACGCGTCGGCGATCTGGAACGGTCGCTGCGCTTCTACACCGAAGTCCTCGGCATGCGGCTGCTTCGCAAGAACGACTATCCCGACGGCAAGTTCACTCTCGCCTTCGTCGGCTACGGCGATGAATCGGACAGCGCCGTGCTCGAGCTGACCCACAACTGGGGCGTGGACAAGTACGAGCTCGGCAACGCCTACGGCCACGTCGCCATCGCCGTCGACGACGCCTACAAGGCTTGTGAGGAAGTGAAGCGGCGCGGAGGAAAAGTCACTCGCGAGGCCGGACCGATGAAGCACGGGACTACGGTGATCGCGTTCGTCGAGGATCCCGACGCCTACAAGATCGAGCTGATCCAGCGAAAGTAAGCGAGGTACATCGGTCGCGGGAAACCGCGACCGCGTTTCAGCGGAACATTCCCGGGGCGCCCGCCACCCGGTATTTGCGGATCTCGCTCGGCTGGCCGATCAGCGCCTTGGCGAGATCGTCCAGCATCGCATCGCCGATCTCGGCGGCCGGTACCGAGAGGTACTCGACGCCGAGCCCGAACATGTGGGTCGTCTGGAAATTGAGCTTCCCCTGCTCGTGATCGGCCTTGAAAATCACATCGGTCAGCACCGATGCGGGGACGATGAACTTGGCCCCGACGACGAAACCCTTCGCGTTCTTCTTCTCTTCCTCTATGAACTTGACCTTGCTGAGCCACAGTGCCTCGCGGATCCGCTGCATCGCCGGGGGCATGTCTTTCTCAGTCGTATACGTATCAGGGCCGGCCCACTTGATGAAGAAGTGGACCGTGTCGAAATACTCCTTATCATTGATGCGCTTCTTCCGGTAGTCGATGAACGACTCGGAGAACACGAGATTCCTGAAGTCGGTCACGCCCGGGATCGCGTAGACCAGGGGGCTCGTCGGTTTGACGATGCCGAGCTGCTTGAGCAGCTCGTGCACGTACTGAAATGTCTGCTTCATCTTGTCTTCGACAATCTTGACCTTGTCTCCCTGCAGACTCTGCTGAAGAATCTGCTGGGTCTTTACCAAGTCTGCCTGTTTTTTCAGATCGTCAAGAAGTCCCATGGTCATCCCCTGACAAAGCTCTGGCATTCACACAGCTATCTATACACTATTTTGCCAGTGGCCGTACGTTGGGTCCAGTTCGGCCACCTGCGAGCCGGTTGGCGATTGTGACAAACGCCGCAACCGAGAGGTCTTGCGCGCGCTTGCCTGGATCGATTCCGAGCTCGGCGAGCTCTGGCGGAGAAATCAGACCCGCAAGCGTGTTTTTCAAAGTCTTGCGCCGCATCGAAAACGCTTGAGCTACGGTTCCCGACAGGCCGGATTCGCTGACGGCGTGGAGCTCGTCCGCAGGGCGCGGCGCGAGCCGCACCACGGCGGAGCGGACCTTGGGCTGCGGCCGGAAAGCACTGGGTGGAACATCGAAAAGCTTCTCGATGCGGAAGCGATACTGCAGCATCACCGAAAGCCGACCATACTCGGACTCGGAAGGTTTGGCGACCATGCGATCGACCACCTCCTGCTGGAGCATGAAGTGAAGGTCCCTGCACCTGCTCGCCGCGGCGGCGGCGTGAAACAAGAGCGGAGTCGATATGTTGTACGGCAGATTCCCGGCCATTCTCAAGGGCGCGGGCAGGGTGGCGAAATCGAAATTGAGCGCGTCGGCCTGGTGCACCGTCAACCGCTCGCCGGGATGGCGCTCGCGCAAGCGCGCGCTCAGGTCCCGGTCGAGCTCGATGGCGTGCAGGTGATCCACTCGCTCGAGCAAAGGCTCGGTGAGCGCGCCCAGGCCGGGGCCGATCTCGACGATACAGTCGCCCGGCTGCGGGTCGATCGCCGCGATGATCCGCTCGATGATCGCGGAATCGACGAGAAAGTGCTGACCGAATCTTTTCCGCGGGACGTGCCGTCGCGTCACCACCGCGATCAGCGCGTCACGGCCCGTGCCTCGGCACGCACCATCTGCATCGCGGTTTCCACGGCCTCGATGAGACTATCGGCTTGTGCGCGGCCGGTGCCCGCAATGTCGAGCGCCGTGCCGTGGTCCACGGACGTGCGGATCATGGGCAGGCCCAGGGTGATGTTGACCCCTTTGCCGAAGCTCGCGTACTTGAGCACAGGAAGACCTTGATCGTGGTACATCGCCAGCACGCAGTCGGCGTTTGCGAGCCGCTCGGGGACAAAGAGCGTGTCAGCCGGCAAAGGGCCCGTGAGCTGCAGTCCTTCCGCACGCAACTTCGCGAGGACCGGCCCGATCACATCGCTTTCCTCGCGTCCGAAGTAGCCACCTTCCCCGGCGTGAGGATTCAGACCCGCGACCAGTATCCGCGGAGAGCCAACCCCGAACCGGACTGTGAGCTCTGCGGCAAGAACTCGGAGGGTCCGCTCGAGGCTCTCGCGAGTCAGCGCCTGGGGTACGTCCTTGAGCGCCAGGTGCGTGGTCGCGAGAGCGACGCGCATGCCCCCACCGACGAGCATCATCACGACGTGGGGGGTGCCCGTGCGCTCGGCGAGATACTCGGTGTGGCCGACGAAGGGAACACCGCCGTCGTTGATAACGCTTTTTTGCACCGGTGCGGTCACGAGCGCCGCAAATTCGCCGGACCTGGAACCGGCGAGCGCCCGCTCGAGAAGTGAAATCACGTAGCCCGCATTGCTCGGATCGAGCCTGCCCGGCCGGCAGGCGTGGAAAAGGGGAAGGTGCAGGCACGCGATCGAGCCCGGCTCCGGCGGCGACCCGGGATCGCGCAGCCGCGCCCGGATCGCGAGCTGCCGGGCGCGCGCTTCGAGCATTCCCCGGTCTCCGAGGATCACCACGCGGTCTGCCAAATGGCTTGCTGCAAGTGCGAGGCAAATGTCCGGGCCGATTCCCGCCGGTTCGCCCGAGGTCACCGCGACTGGCGCGACCGGCCCGGAACCCGAGGACGCGCGCGACCAGGCATGGGCCGGTCTGTCGAGTTGCGCGCTCACCGCTGTTCGAGCCTTAGTTCGACATAGGCGCGATCGCGCAGCTGGCGCAGCCACTCTTGGTAAGCCTCGTCGCCTTTCCTGTCGAGCAAAGCCTTGCGCGCCTCGACGCGCTTGCGGTCCGTGGACATGTCCGCGGTGCGCCGCTCAAGCACTTGGATGAGGTGCCAGCCGAATGGAGTCTTGACGGGTTCGCTGACTTCCATGAGCTTGAGCTCCGTGAACGCCCGCTCGAACTCGGGCACGGTGTCGCCCGGATACACCCAACCCAAATCTCCGCCGCGGGAAGCGGAGCCGTCGTCCGAATTCAGGCGAGCGAGCTCGGCAAAATTGACTCCGTTGACGATGCGATCGCGCAAGCCGAGGAGCTTCCGCTTGGCTTCACTTTCGGAGACAAGCTCGCTGGTGCGCACCAGTATATGGCGGACGTGCGCTTGCTCGACGAGGAGGGGCGTGCCCGCTCCCCGCATGTCGATCAGTTTTATGAAGTGGAATCCGGCAGGACTGCGGAACACAGGGCTGACTTCTCCGGGCTTGAGCCCCGCTAGGGCCTCGACGAACAATTCCGGAAGGCGCTGCTGGCTGCGCCAACCTACCACGCCGCCCTGAAGAGCGTCGGGAGCATCGGAGTACGTCGCGGCCAGCTGGGCAAAGTCAGCTCCGTCCTTGAGCCGCTTCAGCGCCTCCTCGGTACGGGCACGCCTGGCTTCCACCTGCGCGGGCGTGGCTTGCTCGGGTATCCGAACCAGGATGTGGGCGATGTTGTATTCGGTCCCGACTTCCTTCTTCTCGCTCTGCTCGAAAATCAGGTTCTCTATCTCACCCTCGCTGACCGTGAGCTTGCTCGTCACCTCGCGCTCGCGCAGACGCGTCAGCAGAATCTCATTGCGCAGTTCCTCCCGAAACGCGGCGAAGGGGATGGAGTCGCTCTCGAGCCTCTGCCTGAATTCAGTGAGGGATAGCTTGTTGTTCTCCGCGACCCGGTTGACCGTGCGATCGAGCTCCAGATCATCCACCCGCAAGCCGGTCTCCCGCGCATACTGCAGCTGGACTTTCTCGAAGATCAGACGCTCGAGCACTTGGCGCTCGATCTCCGAACTGTCGACGCTGGACGTGCCTCTGCGCTGGAGATCCCGCTGCACTCGGGTGACGCGCTCGGATAGATCGAACTGCGTAATCACTTCCTTGTTGACGACCGCCACAATGCGATCGAGCAGGTCGACGCGCGCGGACGCAGCTTGATCGGGACGCGCGCCCTGCGCGAGCGCCGCGCCGCACCCGATCAGCGTCAGAATGCCAAGGCAAACTCTCATAGGATCATGTTCTCTGCGTCAGTTGTAGAAGTCAAATTGCCCGTCCGGCTTGTTTTCCAAGGACGGGACATTGACCTTCTGATAGCCCGGTACGTTCCGCTTCAGCGCCTCGAGCGGGTTGGACCCGAGGCGTGAGAACCCGTTCAGCTCGAGCTGAAAGAACACGCTTGACGATGAGGTTCCGGCGGTCAGCGCGAATTTCTGGGCGACGATGCGGCTCGTCCAGCATCCGGCCGCGTACTCGAATCCGCCGATACTTTCGATGATGCGGCTGTCGAGCAGGGAGTAGTTGAACCGCCCGACGCCGTACCAGCGGCCGTAGAGCGGCCACTGCGCCGACAAGTCGATCTGCTTGGTCGGACCGTTTTGCGTGATGTCGCCGCTCAGGTACCGATAGCTGAGATTGAGCGTCCTCAAGGTCTCGGGCCGGTAGCGCGCCGCGAGCGTGAGGCGCTCCGTACGATAGTCGCGTTGATCGTATTCGGTACCGGCATCCATCGTCCAGGACGAGGACACACGCCCGGACAATGCCGCCAACAGGTTCGAGGCCTTGTAGGTTCGCGGGACATCGGTCGGGTTGAGGGTCACTTGCTGATCCTTGAAGTAATAGCGCTGACCGAAAGTACCGCGCATCACTTCCTGTCCGCTCGAAGGCAGCAATAGGCGCGACGTGACTGCGGCGGTCAGCTGGTTCGCGTCGTTGATGCGATCGCCTCCCGAGAAAATGTTCTCCGAAAAGATCTGCGCGTAATTGAAGTCCGCGACGGCGGTATCGAACAATGGAATCTGATTCTGAGCGCGAAACGGGATATAGACGTAGAACAGCCGAGGCTCGAGTGTTTGCGTTACCGTCTGGCCCAGAGCCAGCGTGTCTTTTTCGAAGATCAATCCGCTGTCGAGACTGTACATGGGCAGAGCACGCGTGATCGAGTCCGGCAGTATCGCGGCGGCCCCGGCGCGGGCCGGAGCGGGCCGCACTGTCGATACATCCTGGGATCCCGGGATGTTCTGATCCAACGCGTAGTACGTCGCGTTGAAGCTCACTTTCGGCGTCAGGAAGTATTGCGGCGAGATCACCGGCAAGCTCACACTCGGGAAAACGGTGGTGCGCATCCCGGTCACCAGCGTGGGATGGCTGAAATTGACGAACTCCTCGGCCGATCTGAAATCGAAACCCGCAATATCCTGGCGCAAGGTGGTCAAGGTGAGCTGCGGAGTGCGACCGTAGGGAGGAACGATCGGAGCCTCGGGGTCCTGCAAGACCTGGAACGTCTGAATGCGGGCGGTCGCCGAGTAGCTGCCCGAACCCCACCACTTGCCGTTGTACGTCACGAAGCCCTCGCGCGGGAGAGTGGTCTGGGAAGTGAGGCTGATGCGCGTCGAGAGGTCGCGGAAGTAGTTGTCATCCGAGACCTTGTTCAGGTTGAGCCCGCCCAGCAGCGTGCCCTCACGGTTGTAGGTTCCGACAAAGGCGATCGCCGAGCGACCTTCATCGACGGTCTTGTCGTTTGGAAGCTGCTCGGCGTTGAGCTCGCTAACGAAGTCCTTCCCCAGGAAGCGAAACTGCTCGACGATTTGTGTTCCGCGCTTCTGCAGGTAGCGGGGCGTGAGCGTCATGTCGTAGTCGGGCGCGAGATTGAGGTAGTAGGGAACACCCACCTCGAGTCCGCTCTTGCCGGTAATGCCGGTCTGCAGCGGGAGGAATCCCGACTTTCGCTGATTGTTGAGCGAGAAATCGAAGGTAGGCGCGGACAGCACGTGTACGCCCTCGAAGTACACGGCCCCTCCGCGCGCAGTACCCACATCGCGCGTGAAATCCAGATCCAGCTCGTCGGCCCTGATGAACCAGCCGTCGTCGCCCGGTTTGCACGAGGTGAAGACGCCGTTCTTGATTCGGTACTTGTCTTGCCCCAGGATTTCCATGGCTCCGGCCTGTCCGCGCCCCGCAATGGGCTCCCGGTTGACCCTGGCCCGTGGAGTGAGCGTGAATTCGGGTTTCTCGAACGTTCCGGTCTCATCTTTCAACGAATACCGCAGAGAAGGTCCACTCAGCGTATCGCTACCGCGCTGCAGGCGCACGCTGCCTTTCGCTTCCACCTCCTCCTTGGCCTCGGAGTACCTGAGCAGGTCCGCGCGGATCGAGAGATCGCCTTGGCGCAAGGTGGCGTTGCCCTGGGCGGTCGTGTCCTGCCCCGAAACACCTTCGATCCGGTCGGCATCGAGAGTGATCGGCGCGGAGGGATCGGGTTTGCGCTGCTTCTCGGGAGGAGTCGGCTTGAGTCCCTGCCCTTGCGCCCACGCCGAAGCGCAACATAGCAGCGCGATTGCCAGCGCTGAAAAGCGGGCGGGGAAAAAAGGCATGTCGCGGGGTGAGTACGATGGGGCTACCGAGGTGAGTGCTAAAATCGCATAAATTGGGTGTGAAGGCAATCCTTTGTTTCAGGAGGAGTTTTGGACCGCGTTGAGCAGCTGCGACGGTGGTTGAGCGCGACCCTCGGGGACGAGCTCCGCATCGCCCCGGCCTCCGACGACGCGAGCTTCCGGCGTTATTTCCGAGTCCGGCGAGGCGATACGCTGCCCTCGCTCATTGCGATGGACGCTCCACCCGACAAGGAAAGCTGCGCGCAGTTCGTTCGGGTTGCCGGCCTTTTTGCCCAGGCCGGTGTGCATGTTCCCTCAATTCATGCTCAGGATCTCGTCCAGGGTTTTCTTCTGCTGTCGGATCTGGGCGACACGACCTATCTGAACGCGCTCGACG
>Ga0137407_10000907_pt1 | contig 19500 bp, 16 predicted proteins | sample CZOMad2_2_16fung_FD_108410 | JGI IMG/M metagenome (GOLD analysis project Ga0137407, IMG submission 108410) | Vadose zone soil fungal communities from Angelo Coast Range Reserve, California, USA - CZOMad2_2_16fungal (Illumina Assembly) | ecosystem: Environmental > Terrestrial > Soil > Vadose... | reverse complement strand
CAGCTTGAAGCGCTGCAGGATCATGCCGATCGCAAGCGCGGCCTCGTGCATCGCAAAGCCGCGGCCGATGCAGGCGCGCTGGCCGTTGCCGAACGGCTTCCAGGCATTGACCGGACGCGCGGCTTCGGCTTCGGGGCTGAAGTTCTCCGGGTCGAAGGCTTCGGGGTTCGGTCCCCAGACCGACGGATCGCGGTGCAACGCCAACAGATGCACCAAAACGAACGTGCCCTTCTTGAGTTTGTATTTTCCGCCGATGATCTCGTCCTTGAGGGGTGTCAAGCCATAGGCCGGCGCGGGTGACCAAAGACGCAGGGCCTCCTTCAGGATCTGCGTAATGTAGGTGAGTTGCGTAACCTGCTGATATGTCGGCTTGGCATCGATATCGGGTCCGAGAACCCGGTCGACCTGGTCGTAGGCTTTCTTGAGCACTTCGGGGTGTTTCAGTAACGCGTAGATCGCGCAGGAAAGCATTCCGCTGGTGGTTTCGTGGCCGGCGATGAGGAATGTGTTGATCTGGTAGCGAATGTTGATGTCGTCGAGCTGAGTGCCGGTCGCGCGATCGACGCCAGTCATCATGGCGCCGAGCATGTCTTTCTTGCCCACCGCTGCTTCGGCGTTTTTGCGCCGTTCGGCGACAATCTCGTCGACCATCGCATTCATGAACGCGACGTCGCTTGCCAGGTCGCGATTGCGGTTGTGTAGCCACAGCCCTTCGAGCGGAAGGCCGCGGGTCAACATGATGGTTTCGAGCGAACGCACCAGCGATTCGACGAACGGGTGATAGTCTTCTCGATAAAACGAGTTGAAACGGTAATCGAATCCACAAAGGCCGATGGTGTCGAGCGTCAGCGCGGTCATGTCGTGAACGACGTCGATCTCATCGTCGGCGTTAAGCCGCTCCCACTTTTTGACGAGCTGCTCAGCGATATCGACCATGCTCGGGTGGTAGGACTGCATGGCACGGTTGCCGAACGGCTGCATCAGGATGTTATGCGCCTTGCTCCAGTTCGGCTCGTTCGTGTACGCTGTGAAAAGTCCGTCGCCGGCGACGGCCCGCACCCGGCGCAGGGATCCTTTCACCGCCTTGTCGAACCGTTTCTCGTCGCTGAGCTCGTCGACCAGATCGTGCCCCGAGACGACGACTAATGGCGTGCCCATCATGTCGAGCCAGAAGATCGGCCCGAGCTCCCTGGCCATCCGCATCAAACCCTGCGTCGGCGCGATCGAGTCCAGCGACAGCATATTGCCGACAACCGGCTTTTTCGGCGGATGCGGGATCGGACTCAGTCTGTTCGTCGACGCCATCGCGGTAATATCCCCTGCCTCTCAACCGTCATTGCGAGGAGCGAAGCGACGAAGCAATCCATGCTTATTCTTGGCTATGGATTGCTTCGCTTCGCTCGCAATGACGAGCACTACCTCAACCAAACCTTCGCCTGCGCCATTCGATCAGCTTGGCGCTAACCTGCTCCGGCTGTTCCTGCTGGGTCCAGTGACCGCTGTCCCGGACCAGGTATTTCTCGAGATCTGGAATGATCTTCTCCATGCCGTCGGCGGCCGATGGTGGCAATACCGCATCGTTCTCCGCCATGATCATCAGCGAGGGCACCCGCACCGTGTGGTCGAGCCCGGCCGAGCGCTGCCAGTTGCGGGACATGTTGCGGTACCAGTTGATGCCGCCGGTGAAGCCCGTCTTCGTGAACGTCTCGACGAAGACCTGCTTTTCCTCCGGCGACAGGATCGGCGTCCGCGGATCGTGCTTGGCATCGTAACCGGCGATCATTTGCGGAAACGCCAGGTTCACTCTGGGAGAAGCGCCGATCCCCGCGGCCGGCGGCTCCGCCGGTGCGGCGCCGCTGCGCGGCGCCGGCTTGCGCATAAAGGCATCAAAGGTCTGTTCGACCCGGCCGTTGAATATCTTGTCGGCTTCACGCGCGGGGTTTTGAAACTGCACGATGTACATGTGCTCGCCGAACCGCTTGCGAAAAATCTCGATCGGGTCGGCCGGCGCACGGTCGGTGTGCGGTGTATTGACGCCGACGACGCCGGCGACACGGCCGATATGCCGAAGCGCCATCTGCCAGACGACAAATCCGCCCCAGTCGTGGCCGACGAAGATGGCCTTGTCGATCTTGAGATGGTCGAGCAGACCGACGAGATCGCCGGTCAGGTGCTCGAGATCGTAGTCTTCCACCGGTTCGGGCCGGTCGGTCGAGCCATAGCCGCGCTGGTCCGGCGCGATCACCCGAATCCCGGCTTCACTCAACGCCTTGAGCTGGTGGCGCCAGGAGAACGCGATCTCCGGCCAGCCATGGCAGAGAATGACCGGCGGCTTGTCGGTCTTCGGGCCAGCTTCGTAATAGCCCATCCGAATCCCGTTGGTCTGGGCAAACTGCAGCGGCGGCATTTCGATCATGGCTTTTGCCTCTACTCGGCCGCGCCTTTGACATCGGCTTCCGGAGGAGCAAAGGCAGCCTCTAATGCTGCGAACTCGCCCGGCAGCATGTCGCAGAGAACTTGGACATGCGGAATGATGTTGGCGCCGGCGATAAAGCCGAAATCCAGTTGATCACGGTAGCTCTGCACGGTGATGTTGAGCGCAAGCCCATGCGTCGAGATCGACACCGGGAAGATATGCAATAATTCGGCGCCCGCCGCGTACAGCGTCTGGCGCGGTCCGGGAACATTGGACACTGTGATATTCGCCGCCGGCGGCAGCACGTCCGACAGGCTGGAGCGGCTGTACAACAGCGCCAGGATTTGGACCAGGATCGGCGCGCCCAGCATCGAGACGTTAGACATCTGGGGCATCAGTGCCCGCAGCGGATGCGACATTTCCTTGGACCGGGTGGATTGCGCGATGATCGTCTCCAGCCGCGTCTTGGGATCCTCCACATTGGTGGCGATCGAGCAGATCATGCCGAACACCTGGTTGTTTGAATCGGTGTTACCTTCTTCGCGCAGCGAGATCGGCACCGCCGCGGTCATCGATTTCGAAGGCAGCGCGCCGCGCTCCAAAAGATAGCGCCGCACCACGCCGCTCGACACCGCGAGCACGACATCGTTCAGCTTGCCGCCGGCCGCCTTGGCGAGGGCCTTCGCGCGACTAAGCGGAATCGACACGCCGGCAAAGCTGCGTTCCGACGAAATCGACTTGTTGAGGATGGTCGACGGCGACATCATGCTCGCGATGCTGTCGCGCGATTTCGGATCGGAGATCTTTCCGACCACGTCCGAGACGCTCTTGAGCATGGTCGGAACGCTGCCGACGAACTTCACTGCGCTCTCGATCTGGAACATCGCGTTGTCGAACAGGATCGAACCGAGATCGCTTTTTCCCGAGCGCGGCAGCTCGATGCCCTTGGCGGCGGTGGCGGCGTCGAACGGCTGGCGCCAGAGCTGCTGGTAGGAATCAAGGAGATTGGCGGCGATGTCGCGCGGCTCCTGCCCGACCTTAGCCTTCGCCGCCGGCACCTCGATTTTCCTTGGCACCGGTGTCACATCGTAGATCATGTTGGTCAGCGCAGCGCCCGCGCCGCCGTCGATGCAGGCGTGGTGCATCTTGGAATACAGCCCGATCTCGTTGTCCTTCATGCCTTCGAAGACATAGAACTCCCAGAGTGGACGGGCGCGGTTGAGAAGCTTGGCGTGCATCCAGCCGACAATGCGCTCCAGCGTGGCGCGGTCGTACGGCGCCGGAAGGCTGCCGCGGAAGATATGGCGGTCGATATCGAACTGCTCGTCCTCGACCCAGGAAGGATGGTCAATGTCGAGCGGCGCCTTTTCCAGGCGCGCTTTGAGAATCGGCGCGATGTGCAGCCGCGAGGCGATCATCGCCTTGAAGTCTTCGAAAAAAGAGCCCTGGTAATCCTCGGGCAGGCGGAAGATCGCCATGCTCCCGACATGCATCGGCATTTCCGGCGTTTCCAGATACAGAAATGACGCATCCATTGAGGACAGCTTCTTGGCGTCACTCATGTGTTCCTCCCGAAAGCGACTCACGCGACGCCTTGCCGGCGCTTCTAGCGTTCAGACATCCCTAATATGGGACGATTAGTTCAGGATTGTGCCTGTTCTGGAGGCGCATATGCAATGGCAAAGGGCCCGGATCGGTCAAATTGACTGAATCGGCCTTCGGGCTGGGCCAGGCGGTCAGCCACCGCCCACAAGGCCGCCGGGTTCACACCGAGCCCGACATGACTGGCAAGGTAAACTTCGATGTTTTCGGCGGTATCAGAGGGGCGCAACAGACAGGTGTGCCAGTTCACGACGCCGTCGGCGCGCGAATAGATCGAGGTGGCTGGAACCGGCAAATCGCCTGCTATCGCCCTGCTTAGTTCGGGATTGTCGCCGACCGTTTCGCCCGACAGCGCTTCATAGAGCCGCGTCGCATTGGTCGCTCTCACGTCATTGGCGAACGGACTTCCCAGCGTCACGACATTGCGCACCATGTCGGGCGCCTGCAGCGCCAGATCGCGCGCATAGACGCCGCCCAGACTCCATCCGACGACACTGACCTTGCGGCCGCAGCTTTCGTGAATCTCGCCGAGCCGATCGCGCAACGCCGCCCGCAGGCGCGAAACACCGCCGATGTTGCGGCCCATGTTCCAGGCATAGGCATCGTATCCGAGCTCTTTCAGATATCGGCGCATCGGCGCCATCGACAGGTCGCTGGCGAGAAACCCCGGCAATGTCAGCACCGGATGACCGTCGCCTTTCGGCGCGCGCATCAAGAGCGGAGACAGCATCAAGCTCGCGTTGAACTCGAGAATCCCTCGCATCTCGGCCAGCAGCAGGCCGAGGCCCGGGGGACGAAGCCGGCCCGCTGCCGGCGGTTCGCCTGGGTCGGTCGGCCCCATTACTTCTTGTCGCTGATCCGCGTGCTGCCCAGGCCCGCCATGGTCGTGAACATGTCGGTAAATCGTTCGGCGATCTTCGGGTCGAACGAGAGCCAGCTCTGCATCAACGCTTCCGGAGAAACCTTCTGGATATTGTCCATCATCTGGTTCTGAAGTTTCTCCATGACCGCCACCTGCATCGGCTGCACGTCCGGAAGTCCGAAGAACTGCCGCGCCTCCAGCGGCGTGCAATCTATTTCAACGTTTACCTTCATGTGCACTCCTGACTGCAGTGACAGCTCGCGGCAGTATCGCCGCGAGAAGGCCCCAGACGCAAGCGGCCTTATCGGACGATACGGCTCCTACCCCTTGGTTCGGCTCGTTTGGTCAACCAAAGCGCGCGGCGGCAAAGGGCGTCGGATCGGCGAAAGGCGTTTCGCCGGTCATCATCTCGGCCAGCAGCCGGCCAGTCGCCGGACCCAGCGTCAGCCCGTGGTGCTGGTGTCCGAAATCGAACCAGAGCCCGGCATGGCGAGGCGCCTTGCCGATGACCGGCAACATATCGGGCAAGCACGGCCGCGCCCCCTTCCAGGGCCTTGCGTCGATCGCCTCTCCCAATGGGAACAAGGCACGCGCCCGCGGCAGTGCCTGCTCGATCTGGACCGGCGTGGAGGGGGCGTCCCGACGGGCAAACTCCACCCCGGTGGTGAGCCGAATGCCGCGGTTCATCGGCGCGAGCAGAAAGCCGAGATCAAAATCGAGAACGGGATGATTGAGCACGGCGTTGCCGCGCGGCGCCAAGTGCAGGTGGTAACCCCGTTTGATGCCGAGCGGAAAGGAATATCCGAGCGGACCAAATACCAGATCGGACCATGGTCCGAGCGCCACGACGACTTCGCGCCCGGCCGCTACGCCCCCTGCCCCGTTCACGCGCCAACGGCCGGCATCTTGTTCCAGCGTTCTCGCATCGCCCACGACAAAGCGCCCGCCTTTGCGCTTGAACAGCGCCGCATAGGCCTTGGCCAGCGCGCCGGGATCGGGAACGAATCCCGGCGTTGGCCAATAGATCGCACCCGTGAACTCCCCGGTCAGATGCGGCTCGCGCGCGGCGATCGCCTTGCCATCGAGAACCTCACCCGCGACGCCATACTGCCGGGCGCGCTCGAGGTCGCGCACGGCGTTGGCAAGGCTGGCATCGGAGCGATACAGCTTGAGCCAGCCGGTCTTTCGCAACAGCTCCGGCACGCCTGCCTCTGCCATCAGCGCCTCATGCTCGATGAGGCTGCGCCGGATCAAGGGCAATTCGGCCATCGCGCTGTGCAGCGTCCGATCCGGCGCGGAGGCGAGGAAATAGCGCAACAGCCACGGTAGCGAGAAGGGCAAGTCGGAGAAGCGGTAGCGTACCTGCGGCGACCGGTTCAACGCGTATTGAAGGATTTGCGCAAAATCCCGAGGAAACATGTACGGAAAGACCGAGGCAGATTCGATTAAGCCGGCATTGCCGAAACTGGTTTCCTCACCGGCGAGTTCGTGCCGATCGACCAGGATGACATCCCGTCCCCGTTGCTGCAGGTGCAGGGCGGCGCTAACGCCGACCATGCCTGCACCCAGCACAAGAACATCGGCCTTCAGTTCCGTCATCCAGCACTCCATTGGCGTCATGCGCTTGCGCGGCTGCCTTCGTTCAAGCTAGTTATCGCGGCAACGTCGCGCAAATCGGGGTTTCCGGCGAGGAAATCACGCTTGCGCGACGGCCAAACTCTGGCAACATAGATCGATCAGGGCTGTCGTATCGCAGACTTGAACAGCAATCACACTCGGAGAGCGTCATCATATGCCGTTACGTCGGACCCTTTTTGCAGCGACCACCGTCTCGATCGTCGCTTTTACCCTGACGCCGGCTTCAAGCCAGACGCTGCGCTACGCCAACCAGGGCGAGCTCAAATCGCTCGATCCCTACACGCTCAAGGAAACCACGACCATTGCCCATCATGCCCACGTCTATGAGGGCCTGGTCACCCGCGGCAAGGATCTGAAGATCGTTCCGGCGCTCGCCGAAAGCTGGGAGACCCCGGAGCCCACGCGCTGGCGCTTCCACCTGCGCAAAGGCGTCAAATTCCACAACGGAGACCCCTTCACCGCCGACGATGTGATTTTTTCCGCCGACCGCGTGCGGGCCAAGGGCTCCAACTTCCTGACCAACGTTCCGGCCGATGCCAAGTTCGTCAAAGTCGACGACTACACGGTCGATGTGAAGCTCGACTCGCCCAATCCCATTCTGACGTCACAATGGGACGGCTGGTTCATCATGGACAAGAAATGGTGTGAGGAGAACAACGCGGTTGCCCCGACGCCGGCTTCCGCCACCACGCCGAGCTATGCATCGCTGCACGAAAACGGCACCGGCCCCTTCACGATCGAGAGCCATCAGCCCGGCGTGAAGACCGTGTTCAAGGCGAACCCGAACTGGTGGAATAAGCCCGAGCACAACCTCAAGGAGATCATCTTCACGCCGATCGGATCGGCGGCAACGCGGGTCGCCGCCTTGTTGTCGGGCGAAGTCGACGTGATCGAGCCGGTTCCTACCCAGGATATCCAGAGGGTCGATGCGAGCGGCACCGCCACAGTCCTGACCGCGCCGGAAATTCGTACCATCTTCCTCGGCATGGACCAGGTGCGCGACGAACTGCTGTACTCCAACATCAAGGGCAAGAACCCGTTCAAGGATATCCGCGTCCGCGAAGCCTTCTATAAGGCGATCGATGTTGAGCTGATCAAGAACCGCGTGATGCGCGGCCTTTCGACACCCTCGGCGCTGATGATTGCGCCGCAATTGTTCGCGCCTTCAAAGGGCTTCACCCGGCCGAAAGCCGACCCCGACGGCGCCAAGAAGCTCATGACTGAGGCGGGCTATCCCGACGGCTTCGAAGTCACGATGGACTGTCCCAACGACCGCTACGTCAACGACGCTGATATCTGTCAAGCGGTGGTCGGCATGCTTGCGCGCATCGGCGTCAAGGTGAACCTGCTGGCGCAACCCAAGGCGCAATATTTTGGCAAGGTGCTCAAGCCCGGCGGTTACCAGACCTCGTTCTACCTCTTGGGCTGGACACCGGCATCGTCGGATTCCCATAACGTGCTGTACGATATCCTGGGCTGCCGCGACGACCCGAAGAATCCCACCCGCGGCGAAGCCAATCTCGGCGGCTATTGCAACAAGGAGCTGGATGCGCTCGCCGACAAGGTCCTGGTCGAGACCGACACGGCCAAGCGCGACCAGATGATCAAGCAAGCCTACGAAATCGCGATCAAGGACTACGGCTATATCCCCCTGCACCAGCAGGCGCTGGCATGGGGCGTCGGGAAAAAAGCGAAATTGGTCCAGCGTGCGGACAATGAAGTCCTGCTCTACTGGGCGACGAAACAGGCAGAGTAGGATTCTCAACATGAAGTCCCGGAAGCAAAGGCTTCCGGGATTTGTCGTTTCGGGCTACGCCATCCGGGTCCGCTGTTGGGGACTTGGACATCAAATCAACCGAAGTCGACCCAAGTTCGGTTGGGCGCCGCGCCTCTAAAAAAAGAAGTGAAAGGAAAAGATGCTCGCTTTCACTCTTCGCCGGGCAATCCAGGCCATCGGCGTCATGATCGCCGTCGGAATCATCTCGTTTTCGATGTTCCGATTCGCGGGCGATCCGGTCAACCAGATCGTCTCCATCGACACCTCGGCCGCCGAACGCGCCGAAATCCGAAAATCGCTCGGCCTGGACGATCCGGTGCCGGTGCAGTTCGCCCGCTATTTCGCCAACGCGGCGCAATTCAAGTTCGGCGTCTCCTACCAGTTCCGCCTGCCGGTCGCCGACCTCTTGAAGGAGCGGATGCCGGCAACGCTGGAATTGGCCACCTGTGCCACTATACTTGCGATGGTTTTCGGCATCCTGATGGGGGTCTATTCGGCACTGAAGCGCGACACCTTTCTGGCGAAGATATTCCAGGCGGTTTCGCTGATCGGGATTTCGCTGCCGACCTTCCTGATCGGCATTCTCCTGATCTACCTGTTCGCGGTGGTGCTGGGCTGGCTGCCGTCGTTCGGCCGCGGCGAAGTCGTGCGGATCGGCTGGTGGACCACCGGGCTTTTCACGGTCTCCGGCCTGAAGGCGCTCATCATGCCCTCGATTACGCTGGGCTTGTTCCAGATGACGCTGATCATGCGGCTGGTGCGGGCCGAGATGCTCGAGGTGCTCCGCACCGACTATATCCGGTTTGCGCGAGCCCGTGGCTTGACGACGCGCGCGATACATTTCGGTCACGCCCTCAAGAACACGCTCGTTCCCGTCATCACCGTTGCCGGGCTGCAATTTGGCTCGGTTATTGCATTTGCGATCATCACGGAAACTGTTTTCCAGTGGCCGGGCATGGGGCTTCTGTTCGTGCAGGCGGTGCAAAATGTCGATATCCCGATCATGGCGGCCTACTTGCTGATGGTGTCTCTGATCTTCGTCACCATCAATCTCGTGGTGGACATCCTCTACACGGTGGTCGATCCGCGCCTGCGTTCCACCCTCAGCCGCCCGGCATGACCCCGAGAGAACGCATGTCCGACGCCGCCGTCCAGAACAAGGCCAATTCCAATGCGTCGCACGAAGGCTTGCGACCGGGTGGCTGGCTTCACCGCGCATTCGCAAGCGACGTATTCTACTCGTTTCGCCGCTCCCGGCTCACCATGGCGGCCGCCGCCGTAACCTTGCTGTTCTTTCTTCTCGCGATCTCGGCGCCGCTTCTTGCCGCGCAAAATCCGTTCGATCCGGCGCAGCTTCAGTTGCTGAACTCGCGGATCGCGCCGCTTTGGACGGCGGATGGACAAAGCCCGTTCCTGCTGGGCACCGACGAGCAGGGCCGTGACGTATTCTCGGCCATCCTCTACGGCCTGCGCATTTCGCTTACCGTCGGCGTTCTCGGCGTAATCTTCTCCGGCACGCTCGGCATCATGCTTGGCCTGATCGCCGGCTATTTCGGCGGGACCATCGACGGCCTGATCATGCGCATCGCCGATGTGCAATTGACCTTCCCCGCCATCCTGATCGCGCTGCTGATCAACGGCGTCGCCAAGTCGATGTTCGGCAATCGGCTGGACGCCATGAGCACGCTCGTCGTGCTGGTATTCGCGATCGGCTTAAGTTTTTGGGTGCAATATGCGCGCACGGTGCGCGGCTCGGTGATGGTGGAAAAGAACCGGGATTACGTGGCGGCTGCGCAACTGATCGGCCTCCCCGCCCCCGTGATCATGCTGCGGCACGTCCTGCCGAACGCGATGGGGCCGATTTTGGTGATCGCGACCATCAATCTGGCGCTCGCGATCATCACCGAGGCGACATTATCCTTTCTGGGAGCTGGCATGCCTGACACCATGCCCTCGCTCGGCACGCTGATCCGGATCGGCAACAATTATCTGTTCGCCGGCGAGTGGTGGATCGTCGCCTTCCCCGGCTTTGCGCTCGCGGCGTTGATCCTCTCCATCAATCTGCTGGGCGACTGGCTGCGCGACGCGCTCAATCCGAAACTCCGATGAGACGCACAAACACTTCCCGATGTCGGACCGCATGACCGAACCTGTCCTTTCCGTCCGCAACCTCGGGGTCGAATTCGTCACCCGCCACAGCGTCCTGCGTGCCATCGACGGCATTTCCTTCGATATCGCCAAGGGTGAGGTGCTGGGCGTGGTCGGTGAATCCGGCGCCGGAAAATCCGTCACCGGGCTCGCGGTGATCGGCTTGATCGATCCGCCGGGCCGCATTGCGGGTGGCGAGATTTATCTGTCGGGCATGCGGATCGACAACCTGCCGGGCGAGGAAATGCGCCGCATCCGAGGAAAGCGGATCGGGATGATTTTTCAGGACCCGCTCACCAGCCTCAATCCCCTTTACCGGATTGGCGAACAGCTGGTCGAGACCATCAGGACGCACACCCATTTGTCGGAGCAGGCCGCGCGCAAGCGCGCCATTGACCTGCTCGCGGAAGTCGGCATTCCCGCGCCCGACAAGCGTATCGATGCCTATCCGCACGAGTTCTCCGGCGGCATGCGCCAAAGGGTGGTCATTGCGCTTGCGATCTGCGCCGAACCGGAGCTGATCATCGCCGACGAGCCCACCACCGCGCTCGACGTCTCGGTGCAGGCCCAGATCATCTCATTGATCAAACGCCTCGGGCGCGATCACGGTACCGCCGTCATGCTCGTGACCCACGACATGGGGGTGATCGCCGAGACCTCGGACCGCGTTGCGGTGATGTATTCCGGCCGTATCGCCGAAATCGGCCCGGTGAGGGACGTCGTTCAGAATCCGCTGCATCCCTATGCCAAGGGCCTCATGGGCGCGATCCCAACGCTTGCAAGCGACGCCCCGCGACTGGTCCAGATACCCGGTTCGATGCCGCGGCTTTCCGCGATCCCGCCGGGCTGCTCGTTCAACCCGCGCTGCGCGTTTGCGTTCGAGCGCTGCCGGATCGATCGGCCGGAACCGATTGCACAGGGCACGCAAGCCGTCGCCTGTCATCTCTATGACACCGCCGCAAAGGACACCGCGGCATGACAGCGAAGCCCTTTGTCGAGGTGAAAAACCTGCGCCGCGTCTTCGATGTTTCAAAGCCGTGGCTCAACCGCGTGCTCGAAGGCGGCCACCTCGAATTCCTCAAAGCCGTCGACGGCGTTACCTTCGACATCAACAAGGGCGAGACCTTTGCGCTCGTCGGCGAATCCGGCTCGGGCAAGACCACCGTGGCGCGTATGGTGGTCGGACTGTTGCCGCCGACATCGGGCGAAGTCGTCATTGACGGCGTTTCCATGAGCGACGCACGCCAGTTGCAAGCGCGCCAGCACCTGCGCCGCCGCATCCAGATGATTTTCCAGGACCCCTATGCGAGCCTCAATCCGCGGCTTCGGGTCGATGCTATCGTCGCCGAGCCGATCCGTGCCTTCGACCTGATTCAGGGCGATCAGAATATTCGCTCGCGCGTGGGGGAACTGCTTGGGCTGGTCGGCCTGCATGCCGACGATGGCTGGAAATATCCGCACGAATTTTCCGGCGGCCAGCGGCAGCGCATCGCGATCGCCCGCGCGCTGGCCTCAGAAGCCGAATTCATCGTCTGCGATGAGCCGACCTCCGCACTCGATGTCTCCGTGCAGGCGCAGATCCTCAATCTGATGCGCGACCTGCAGGACAAATTCGGCCTCACCTATCTCTTCATCAGCCATAACCTGGCCGTGGTGCGCCACATGGCCAATCGCATCGGCGTGATGTATCTCGGCCGCATCGTCGAGATCGCGGAAGGCCGCGAGCTCTTCAGCCGTCCGCGAATGCCCTACACGAAGATGCTGCTGGGCGCGGTGCCTGATCTGGCGATGTCCGGCCGCCAGCGGGTCCCGGTCAAGGGCGAAATCCCGAACCCGATCGACCCGCCGCCCGGATGCGCGTTCAATCCGCGTTGCCCGCTGGTTTTCGACCTTTGCCGCCAAAAGGCCCCCGAGCTGATCGGCGGCGTCGCCTGCCACGCCGTCAACAAGCCCACTGAGGCCGCCGTATCTGCATGATCACATTGATGGAAGCCCGTTGGCAGAGCCTCCCGGCTGTGGTCAAGTGCGCCGCACTCAAAAGCCCGCTAGCAATGGACAACCATGAGCAACATTAATCCGGATCCGTTCACCACCAGGCCCGAAATCGAGGGCACGTTCGGGGTGGTGACGTCCACCCACTGGATCGCCACTGCGGTCGGAATGAGCATCCTGGAGAAGGGCGGTAACGCTTTCGACGCCGGCGTCGCCACCGCATTCACCTTGCAGGTGGTCGAGCCCCATTTGAACGGCCCCGGCGGGGATGTGCCGATCATCGTGCACGATACCAAGCGCGGGCGCACCGAGGTGATTTGCGGCCAGGGCCCGGCGCCGGCGGGTGCCACCATCGCGCATTATAAGAACGAGGGCCTGGAAATGGTGCCCGGCACCGGGCTATTGGCAGCCTGCGTTCCCGGCACGTTCGAAGCCTGGATGCTGCTGCTGGGCGATTACGGCACGATGCGGCTCCGCGACGTGCTGGAGCCGGCCATTGCCTATGCCCGCGACGGCTATCCGTTGGTGGAGCGGGTTTCCGCAACCATCAAGACCGTCGAGCAATTGTTCCGGAAGCACTGGGCCACGTCGGCAGCGGTTTATTTGCCCAACAATGAAGTACCGAAGCCCGGAGCGATCTTCACCAACAAGCAGCTTGCCGAAACCTATACCCGCATCCTCAAGGAAGCCGAAAGCGCGGGCGGCGACCGCGTCGCCCAGATCGAAGGCGCCCGCAAGGCGTGGTCGCGCGGCTTCGTGGCTGAAGCGATCGACCGTTTTTGCCGTACCCAGGAGGTGATGGACGTCTCAGGCTCTCCACATCGCGGCGTGCTCAGCGCCGACGACATGGCGCGCTGGCAGGCGACCGTCGAAGCGCCGCTGAGCTACGACTACGGCCGTTACACCGTCTGCAAGGCCGGCGTCTGGAGCCAGGGCCCGGTGATGCTGCAGCAGCTGGCACTGCTCAAGGGTTTTCGGCTCGACGGGCTCGACCCCGCCGGCCCCGAATTTATCCACCTGCAGGTCGAATGCGCCAAGCTCGCCTTTGCCGACCGTGAGAAGTTTTACGGCGATCCGAAGTTCACCGATATCCCGATCACCACCCTGTTGTCGGATACCTATAACGACGAGCGCCGCAAACTGATCTCGGACACAGCCTCGCTCGACTTCATCCCCGGCTCGGTCGAAGGTTTTGGCGCGGTGGTGAAGCTGCGCCGCCAGGAAGGCAACCGCGAGGCGGTTGGCGCCATGGGCTCCGGCGAACCCACCGTCGGCCGCTTCGGCGAGGTGCGCGGCGATACCGTGCATTTCGACATCATCGACCAGGCCGGCAACATGATTTCGGCAACACCATCCGGCGGATGGCTGCAATCCTCGCCAGTGATTCCGGAACTCGGCTTTTGTCTCGGCACCCGCGCGCAGATATTCTGGCTAGAGGAAAATCATCCGGCCTCGCTGGCGCCGGGCAAACGGCCGCGCACCACGCTCAGCCCGACGATGGCGCTGCGCGACGGCGAGCCGTATCTGGCGTGGGGATCGCCCGGCGGCGACCAGCAGGATCAATGGACGACGCAATTTTTCCTGCGGCACGTCCATGCCAAACTGAACCTGCAGGAAGCGATCGACGCGCCGGCGTGGCATTCCGAACATTTCCCGATCTCGTTCTGGCCACGCACCGCGCGGCCAGGCGTGCTGGTGCTCGAGAATCGTGTGCCGAAAGCGACCGTCGATGCGCTGCGAGGCCGCGGGCATCTCGTCGAGATCGGCCCCGACTGGTCGGAAGGCCGCCTGACCGCCGCATCGAAGGTCGGCCGCCGCCGACGTGCCGCGGCCAATCCCCGCGGCATGCAGGGCTACGCGGCCGGACGCTAGAGCATGATCCGGAAAAGTGGGAACCGGTTTTCCGAAAAAGATCATGCTCAAGCAAGAAGACCTGAGAAGCTGACATGACCTGGTCGATCATTGCCCGCGATAATGCCACCGGCCAGTTCGGAATAGCGGTCGCGACGCGATTCTTTGCGGTAGGCGCGCGGGTACCGCATATCGCCGCGCGTATCGGCGGCATCGCGACGCAAGCGCTGGTCAATCCCTATTATGGCATCGACGGATTGAAATTGTTGCGGGAGGGACACGCGCCGCGCGATGTCATCGAGACCTTGATCGCAGCCGATGCCGGACACGCAAGCCGGCAACTGCACATCATGGACGCCCAGGGTCGGATCGCCGCTTATACCGGCGCGCAGTGCGTCGACTGGTGCGGGCATGTCGAGGGCGACGGCTTTTCGATTGCCGGCAACATGCTTGCGGGTGGCCGGGTGCTGGACGATACCGCGAAAACCTATCTCGCCAACGAAGGGATGCCATTCGCGCGACGCCTGATCGCGGCGATGCATTCGGGCGAGGCCGCGGGCGGCGACAAGCGCGGCAAGCAGTCGGCTGCGCTTTTGATCCATGGCGAGGAGGAATGGTCCGATCTCGACCTGCGCGTCGACGACCACAGCGATCCCCTCGCCGAACTGCAGCGCCTGGAGGCGGTCAGCCGCGAGCGCTGGGTGCATTTCCGCAAAATTCTGCCGAGCCGCAAGAATCCGGCCGGCGTTACCGACCGCCAGATCATCGACGCCGGTATCGAAGCGGCGATCGCGAGCGAGAAATGACCGCCCCGCTGATTGAAATCGAGAACCTCCGGGTCACCTTCCATGGCGACGACGGCCGTAAAACGCATGCGGTCGACACTGTCGATCTGACCGTGACCAACGGCGCCACGCTAGGCCTGGTCGGCGAATCCGGTTGCGGCAAGAGCGTGACTTCGCTCGCCATCATGGGCCTGTTGTCGAAGCAATCCGCGGAGGTCACGGGATCGATCCGTTTCGACGGGTTCGACCTTTTGGACGTACCCGACCAGACCCTGCGCGATCTTCGTGGCAACCGTCTCGCCATGATCTTCCAGGAGCCGATGACCTCGCTCAACCCGAGTTTCACCATCGGCGACCAGATCATCGAAACGATCCTGCGTCATCGCGGCGGCTCCCGCAACGCTGCGCGCGCGCGCGCGATCGAATTGCTGCGGCGGGTACATATCCCCTCGCCCGAGCGGCGCATCGACGAATATCCCCACAAGCTCTCCGGCGGAATGCGTCAGCGCGTCATGATCGCGATGGCATTGGCCTGTGATCCTCAGCTCTTGATCGCCGATGAGCCTACGACCGCGCTCGACGTCACGTTGCAAGCCCAGATCCTCGATCTGATGCGCGAACTGAAGGCCGCAAGCGGTGCCGCGATCATCCTCATCACCCATGATCTCGGCGTGGTCGCCGAAGTCTGCGACGACGTCGCGGTGATGTATGCCGGCGAGATCGTCGAGCGCGCAAGCGTGGATGATTTGTTCGCCACCCCTCAACATCCCTACACCGTTGGGCTGCTCGGTTCGATCCCGCGGCTGGATCGTCGCAGCTCGCATCTTGCCACCATCGAGGGCATGGTTCCCAACATGGCCGACCCACCGCCCGGCTGCCGCTTCGCCGCGCGCTGTCCTTTCGCCAGCGAAGTGTGCAACGCCGCGCCTCCGCCGCTGGTGAAATTGAGCCCCGGCCATTGGTCGCGCTGCATCAAGGCGCCGCTGGAAAGGCTGGTGTCGTGATCGCCCGGCTAGCTCATCTCGTTCCCCGGGCGCGGCGCAGCACAAGCGCAGCGCAGTGGTGCACCGCTGAACCGGGGCCCAGATTGGTTCCTTGGCGACGTGGGTCCCGGTTCTGCAGCGCAGCGCAGAGCCTGTGCTCGGGCCGCGCGAAGCGCGGACCCGAGTGCGCTGCGCAGCGCCCGGGACACGAAGTCTGCTGGACATCGGAGGGCAGAACATGACCGCCCTCCTCGAAGTCAAAAATCTGGTCAAACATTTCGTCGCGGACCGCTCAATGTTCGGACGGCCGACGGCGTTCATCAGGGCGGTCGATGGCGTAAGCTTCAGCGTGGACGCCGGCGAGACGCTGGCGCTGGTTGGTGAATCCGGTTGCGGCAAGTCCACCGTCAGCCGACTGGTGTTGCGCCTGATCGAACCGGACTCGGGCCATATCAGCTTCGAGGGCCACGATCTCCTGGCACTGGATGTGAACGAATTGCGCGCCTTCCGCCGCGACGCGCAGATCATCTTTCAGGATCCCTACGCCTCGCTCAACCCGCGAATGACCGTCAGCCAGATCCTCAGCGAACCGCTGGCGCTGCATGATCTCGTGCCGCCGCCTCGCCGTCGCGAGCGCGTCGAGGAATTGTTACGGCTGGTCGGTCTGGAACCACGCTTTGCGCGCCGCTATCCGCACGAATTTTCCGGCGGCCAGCGCCAACGCATCGCGATTGCGCGGGCGCTCGCGGTCGAGCCGAAGCTCATCATCTGCGACGAGCCGGTATCGGCGCTGGATGTCTCGATCCGTTCGCAAATCCTGAACCTCTTGCGCGACCTGCAGGACCGGCTTGGGCTCGCCTACATCTTCGTCTCGCACGACCTTGCGGTGGTCAAGCACATCGCCGACCGGGTGGCGGTGATGAACCTTGGCGGGATCGTCGAGACCGCGGATGCGCGGGCGCTGTTCGCATCCCCACGTCACCCCTATAGCCGCGCGCTGCTGTCGGCGATCCCGGTGCCCAAACCTCAGGCAAAGCGCAGCCGTATTGTGTTGCAGGGGGAGATGCCGAGCGCGCTCAATCCCCCGCCGGGCTGCCGCTTTCATACGCGCTGTCCCTATGTGATCGACCGCTGCCGCGTCGAACCACCGCAACTTAAGGCCAACGCCGACGGGCACCTGACCGCGTGTCACCGCGCCGACGAACTGCCGCCGCCCGACGCCATCGTCCCAAGTGATGGCACATTTTCACCGTCCCTGGAGCGATTGGTCGCGGCTTTCGGCCGCGCGGAGGAAGTACAGGATCGTTCCGGGGTTGATATAGTCGGGGCAACGCCGCCAGCGGCTGTGTGATCTGAATATGGGGACCTGTGCAATGAATATCCTGCGTTTGCCGGCAATCGCGGCCGCGCTGTTACTGTCGCTTGGGGCTGCCGTTCAAGCCCAGACCACACTGCGCATCGGCCTTGCCGAGGACGCGGATGTCCTGGATCCCTCGATTGCGCGCACCTATGTCGGCCGCATCGTGTTCGCGTCATTATGCGACAAGCTGTTCGACATCGACGAAAAGCTCAACATCGTGCCGCAGCTCGCGCTCTCCCACGAGACCTCCGCCGACGGCAAGGAAATGACGATCAAACTGCGGCCCGGCGTCAAATTCCACGACGGCGAGCCGCTCGACGCGGAGGCGGCCAAATTCTCGCTTGATCGCCATCTCACGCTGCCGACCTCGTTCCGCAAGCCGGAGCTCGCCGCACTCGATCATGTCGACGTGGTCGATCCCCTGACCATCAAGCTGGTATTGAAGACGCCCTACTCGCCGCTGATCGCGCAGCTCACCGATCGCGCCGGAATGATGGTCTCGCCCAAGGCGGCGAAAGAAGCAGGCGAGAAGTTCGGACAGCACCCGGTCTGCGCCGGTCCCTACAAATTCGTCGAGCGCGTGCAGCAGGATCGCATCGTATTCGAGAAGTTCGCCGATTACTGGAACAAGCAAAACATCTTCATCGACCGCGTGGTGTTCCTGCCCATTGTCGATGCCACGGTGCGGCTCGCCAATCTCAAATCCGGCGGCCTCGACCTGATCGAGCGCGTGCTGGCAACCGACATCAAGGACGTGCGCGCCGATTCCAGGCTAAAACTGTCGACCGCGCTCGAGCTCGGCTATATGGGCCTCACCCTCAATATCGGCAACGACAAGAACAAGGGCGGGCTCAGCCAGTCGGAAAAGGTACGTCAGGCGCTCGATCTGTCGATCGATCGCGAGGCCATCAACGAGGTCGTGTTCAACGGCGAGTTCAAGCCCGGCAATCAATGGATCAGCCCGGAACATCCCTATTATCAAAAGGCGTTTCCGATCCCAAAGCGCGACATCGCCAAAGCCAAGGCGTTGTTGAAGGAATCCGGCATCTCCTTGCCGGTCAGCGTCGATGTGATGGTGCCCAAGGGCGCGGAGAACGAAGCGGTAGCCCAGGTCATTCAGTCGATGGCGGCGGAAGCCGGCTTCGACCTCAGGATTCGCCTGATCGAATTTGCGACCTCCTTCAAGCAGGCCCAGGCCGGTGAATTCCAGGCGTTCCTGATCGGCTGGAGCGGCCGCATCGATCCCGACGGCAATTCCTACGTCTTTCTGCACACCAAGGCGCCGCAGAACGACGGCGTCTACTCCAACCCCGAAGCCGACAAGGCGTTTGAAGATGCGCGCCTGATCAGCGATCCGGCGCAGCGCAAGGCGATCTACGAAAAGGCGACGGCATCCGTGCTGCGTGATGAGCCGATCATCTATCTCTATCACCGCAAACTCCTGATCGCGCATACCACCAAGCTCGAAGGCTACCGGCCGATGCCGGACGGATTGGTGCGGGTCGTTGGACTGAAGCTGAAGTGATGATGTTTTCGCGTTGCCCTTCCCTGCTCCCTCCCCCCTTGTGGGGTCGAGACGAGCGAAGCTCGCTCTCATGGGTCGGGGTGGGGGATCCCCACGGGGACTGCCGATGTGGCCACCCCCCTCCCCGTCCCTCCCCCGCAAGGGGGGAGGGAACGGCTGCATCGAGACCTTTCTCGATCGCGCAGACCGTCTGGTATCCCGGATGCAGTGCAGCGCCTCAGCGGTGCGCTGCTGATCCGGGACCCACCGGCTCAAGATGGATCCCGGGTCTGCATCGCACCGTTGCAAGCTGCGCTGCGCCCGGGAAACGTGCCGTCCCATGCTGAACTTCCTCGGCAAGCGCATCCTGCAACTGATCCCGACTCTGTTCTTCGTGTCGCTCCTGATCTTTTCGCTGCAGCATCTATTGCCCGGCGATCCGGCGCTGGTGATGGCCGGTGAGGAGCGCGATCCCCATGTGATCGCGAAAATCCGCGAGCAGTATCGGCTCGATCAGCCGATCCCGGTGCAATATGTCTACTGGGTCAAGGGCGTGATGTCGGGCGACTTTGGCGAGTCGCT
>Ga0137407_10000906_pt1 | contig 19501 bp, 21 predicted proteins | sample CZOMad2_2_16fung_FD_108410 | JGI IMG/M metagenome (GOLD analysis project Ga0137407, IMG submission 108410) | Vadose zone soil fungal communities from Angelo Coast Range Reserve, California, USA - CZOMad2_2_16fungal (Illumina Assembly) | ecosystem: Environmental > Terrestrial > Soil > Vadose... | reverse complement strand
TACCGGCGCACCGGTCGCAGCGGGCTGAAGCTGCCGGCGATCTCCCTCGGGCTCTGGCAGAACTTCGGGGGCGACCGTCCGATCGAAACGCAGCGGGCCATCGTCCGGCGGGCCTTCGATCTCGGGATCACGCACTTCGACCTGGCGAACAACTATGGGCCACCATACGGTTCGGCCGAGGAGAACTTCGGCCGCATCCTCAAGGCCGACCTGGCCAGACATCGCGACGAGCTCGTGATCTCGACCAAGGCCGGCTACGACATGTGGCCTGGGCCTTACGGCATCTGGGGCTCACGGAAGTACCTGCTGGCCAGCCTCGACCAGAGCCTGAAGCGGATGGGCCTGGAGTACGTCGACATTTTCTACTCTCACCGCTTCGATCCCGAGACCCCGCTCGAGGAGACCATGGGGGCGCTCGACAGCGCTGTCCGCCAGGGCAAGGCGCTCTACGCCGGCATCTCCTCTTACTCGGCCCGGCGCACCAAGGAGGCGGCGGACATCCTTCGCCGATTGGGAACGCCACTCCTCATCCATCAGCCGTCCTACTCGATGGTGAACCGGTGGATCGAGCCCGACCTCCTCCAGGTGCTGGGCGAAGAGGGGATCGGCTGCATCGTATTCTCTCCACTCGCGCAGGGTCTGCTCACCGACCGATACCTTGCCGGCGTCCCGGCGGGTTCGCGAGCCAGCCATCCCGGTTCGTTCTCGGCCGATCTGCTGACGGAACAGATCCTCGCGAAGGTGCGGGCCCTGAACCAGATCGCCAGCCGGCGCGGCCAGACGCTGGCGCAAATGGCGCTGGCTTGGACCTTGCGCGACCCTCGCGTCACCTCGACGCTGATCGGCGCCAGCAGCGTGGCCCAGCTGGAGCAAAACGTCGGCGCGCTCGACAAGCTCGAGTTTTCGGCCGGCGAGCTGAAAGACATCGACCGGTACGCGACCGAGAGCGGGATCAATCTCTGGAAGGCGTCGAGCGCGCACTGAGCCGCGCCGTTCAGCTTTGTCGCCGGGCGCCCCGGACCCGGTCTGGTCAGGCGAGGTCGTCTCCGCCGAAGTCGCCGCCCACGTCGTCGCCGTAATCCGAGGCGTCCGCGTCGTCCGCGTCCAGGTCGTCGTCCGCGGCGACCTCGTCGGTGGAGACGTGATCTCCCGGCGTATCCGCCGGCATGTGCCCGGGCTCGCCCAGGAACTGGTGCGCGATCGCGGAGCCGATCACGCTACCCACCACGCTGCCCAGCAGCGAGCTGGCGAACATCCCGCCGAGACCGGGCCCGCCGACTCCGGTGCTTCCCAATCTCCGCTCCAGGAAGCCCGGTTGCCGCAGCTCGGCCCGGGTCGCCATCCGCGCGAGCGTCTGCGGATCATCCCGGGAAGGATCGCTGATCCTCTCCGGTGGCGGGGCCGCCGCATTCAGCTCCTGTAGCAGACGCGCGCGCTGCTCGGGTGTCAGCCTGGCGAACCCCTCCCGATGGGCCTCTTCGATGGCCTCTGGTGGGGCGGTCCGCACGAGATAGCGGTATCTCTGCAGCGCCTGCTCGTCTGAAAGCTCCTGGGGCGCCCGTTGTGCATCGCCGGACGGCGACGGTTGCTGCTGTCCGAAGAGCCGATCCAGAATTCCCATCGCTTCCTCCTTTGGTCCTTCCGGAAGGTAGTGAGCTACGGGGCGCAGCGCTGCAATTCTCAGCCGCCTAGCGCGCCTTGATGCGATTCTGGTTCGCGCGTACAGTTCCTGCCGCTCGCGACACTCGGTGCCGCATCAAACGTGCGGCCAACCGTTGGGTTGCGTTCTGGGTTCCACTTCATCAAGAAGTTCGACCGGACGTTCCATCCCGTGGTGGTCGACGCGGGATTGATGGGTTCGACCGTCGATGGCGCGGCCACGAGCACGCTCTTCCTCCCCAAGCAGGTGTTCGGCGTGGTCAGCGACGGCAGCGCCTGGTTGGACATCTCGCAGTTTTGCGGGCCTTACTTCAGTCCCGCGCGCGAAACCGCGAGGTTGTTCCGCGCGAGAGCGAAATCGGGGTTGAGCTGCAATGCCTTGCCGCATGCCGCTGCGGCCTCCGTATACTGATGCAGCGCGTTCAGGGCCGAGCATCGGTTGTTCCAGGCCTCGGCGGAGTCGGGTCTGCGCGCGATCGCGGCGTTGCAGACGCGCAGCATCTCCTCGTACTTGTGTTCCCGATAGAGCACGACGCTCTCGGCCAGCAACGGATCGATGGACGGCGCCGCAGCGAGCCGCTCCCGCGCGAGCTGCAGCATCGACCGCGCCGTCCCGTCATTGGAGCGCACGGCGAGCGTTTCCGTCGCGGTGCTCTCCAGCTCGGCCCAGCGCTCCTGTCCGGCGAGGATCCGGAGGAGCAGCTCGTGCGCGCCCGGCTCGCCCGGTGAGAGTGCGATGGTCTCGCGCAGCACGGAGACCGCCTCGTCGCTGCGTCCGACCTGGTCGAGCCAGCGGGCGAAGAAGAATCGGATCGCTGGTACGCGCGGCATCAGCTCGAGCCCACGCCGGAAGCGCCGCTCCGCCTCGGCCCGCTCGCCCGTCGCGCCTTTGAGAATGGCCATGTTGACGTGCAGGTATCCGTAATTGGGGGCGAGCTCCAGACCCCGCAGGTACGCGCGCTCCGCCTCGGCGTAATCGCCGCGCGCCATCCTGGACAGCCCGTAGTTCATCCAGCCGCGGCCGTTCCCTGGGCTCTTCTCGGTGACGTCGCGCCAGAGCGTCTCTTCGCTCCGCCAGACCTGGTTGCGGCGATGTGTTCCGAATCCGTACGCCGCGAGCAGCAGCGTGGCCGAGACCATCGCTCCCGCTCGGATCGCTCCCGAGACCGCGACGCGCTCGACCGCCAGCTTCAACGCGCAGGCGGCTGCCAGCGACAGCCCGGAAAGAGCGAAGTGCATCCGGTGGTCGTTCATGACCTCCGCGAGCGGAATCACGCTGGAGGTCGGGAGGAGCGCCACGAAGAACCAGAGCAGCCCATAGGCGATCGGCCGGGTCGCGTCGCTGCGTGAAGCGCGCGCGACGATCCAGAGCGCCAGGACCAGGAAGAGCAGCCCAGCGAAGACGCGCGGGTCCGTCACGCTTTCCAGCGCCTTCCAGTCGCTGTCCGCGCTCAGTCCAACCGGCAACGCGAACATGGCCAGATAGTGGAGGACGACCCATGGCTGGGTGAGCAAGTAATGAAGTGGCGATCCACCCCCCGCGACCCAGGACGGAGCCATCCTCTGCTCCAGCAGCACCGCCGCCCCACAGGCGAAGAACGCCGGCAGCGCGGGCCGCAGCGCCTGCCAGAGCGCGCGCGGGGCGACGAGCTCGCGCACCGAACGGCGCTGCTCGATCAACCCGATGTAAAGGAAGAGCAGCGGAGCGGCCATCGCTCCTTGCGACTTGGCGAGCACGCCGAGGACCGCCGGCACGAGGTACAGGTGCCACCGCCGCGCGCGGTTGGAGGCCGCCCAGAGCCAGACGCAGGCGACGGCCCCGAGCGCCGAAAGCACGTCGGAGCGGGCGATCACGTAGTTGACCGTCTCGGCGTTCGCCGGATGCAGCGCGAAGAGCGCGGCGCCGAAGACGGCGCCCCAATCGCTGTTCAGGATCCTCCGGAACAAGGCCGCGAGCAGCAGGCACTCGAGCAGGAAGCAGGCGAAGCTGTCGACGTGAAAGGGCAGGGGATCGAGTCCGCCCAGGGCGTAGTCGACCGCGAGCGTCGTCGTCACCACCGGCCGGTAACTCTGATTGGACGGCAGCGAGCTGAAGGTGCGCACGTCGGTGAAGAAGCGCGGAACGTTGCGCAGGTCGCGGATGAACAGGTTGCTCTCGACCGTGTGCGAGTCGTCGAAGTGGAACGAATTGCGGAAGTGATTCGTGTACGCCAGCGTGACTGCGACCGCCGCGGCCAGGCAGCCGGCGCGAAATCGGGTCATGGGAAGTGAAACCCCCACCAGACGGGATGATACCGGCACTCCGGCCGTCTTCAAAAAACCGGGCAGCGGCGCACATGCGCCGGTGGAACGACCCGTCCCACCGTTCCACCTAGGGCGCCTTGACCTGCGCGATCTGGCGAGCGGAGCGCCTCCAAGCGCCTTACTTCTCCCGCATGACTGCTCGCCTCCCGTGTCTGTTGATCGCGGCGTGGATCCCGGCTGCCGTGGCAGCGCCCCACACGTTTGTCATCGACGGCAACGCCAGCAGCGCAACCGCGCATGTCGGAAAGACCGGTATCGGAAGCTTTGCAGGCCACGAGCACACCGTCGTCGCCCAGACCATCCAGGGTGAAGTGGTCCTGGATCCCGAAGAGCTCTCGCGATCTTCGGTCGACCTGATCGTGAATGCCAGGTCGCTGAGGGTCAGCGAGGAAGGCGAGCCGGAGGGAGATGCTCCGAAAGTCCAACAAGTGATGAGGGGACCGAGCGTGCTCGACGTCGCGCGCCATGGCACGATCCGGTTCCGCTCCGTCGAGGCGACAGGCAAGCGGATCGCTCCGAGCTCGTACGATCTGACGGTGGTGGGCGAGCTGACCTTGCACGGGGTCACGAAGAGATTCATAGTCCCGGTCCGACTCGAGGCGCAGGGCGACAGTCTGAGCGCGTCGGGGAAGATGGTGGTCAAGCAAACCGACTTCGGGATCGAGCCCACCTCGGCGGCCGGCGGGCTGGTTAGAGTCGAGGACGAGGTCGTGCTGACCTTCCGGATCGGCGCTCGAGCAGCGCCGTAGACGCGCGACGGCAAGTGCGGGAACAATCGATGGCCTTGGACCGTCTACAGGCTGTGCTGTTGTCTTCCTTAGGAGAAACCCCATGCGTGTTGCTGTTGCATTCTCCCTGTTTCTTTTCGCGTGCGGCGGCAGCTCGGCCCCACAGGGCCCTATCCAGCTCCAGATCACCGCGGCGGGTATCAATCCGAGAGTGATCACGGTCCCTAGCGGGGCACAGGTCAGCTTCGTCAACAAGGACACCGCGAGCCACCAGATCACCTCGAGCTGCTCGGAGCTTTCCACGCCGACGGCGCTCGCCACCGACCAGAGCTTCACGGCGACTCTCATCGGGCCCAAGACGTGCAACTTCAACGATACGGTGAACCAAGGCGCCACCTTCGCGGGCACGGTGACCGTCCTGCAGCCGGGCGTCGATGGCGGCAGCGGCTACTGAGCCAGGTGCTTGGATGACATCCCTCGGTCGCTTCTCGCTACTCCTCGCCGCGCCCCTGCTTCTCACGCGCTGCTCGGCAACAACCGCTGATCTAGAGCCGATTGCCTGGCAGAAGGTGCCCGGGAGCGCCCCGGGCGGTGCTGTGCTGGGCCTCGGCAATCCCGGCAACTTCGACGAGCGGGGTAACTTCACCATCTCCGCTTTCAAGGATGGCGACGTCTACAAGCTGTACTACGGCGGCGCGGACACGACCCCACCTTGCGCAGGGATCAACAGCGCCCATTGGCGCATCGGACTTGCCCAATCCAACGACGGTCTGGCCTGGACCCGCGTCCCCGGAACCGAAACCGGCGGAGCCATCCTCGACATCGGCGCTGCCGGCAACTTCGACGACTACCTGACCTACCGCCCTTACGTCCTCAAGGACGGGTCGGTCTACCGCATGTGGTACAACGGCAGCACCAAGCCCTTCAATTGTCCCACTGGCACGCTGGCCGACAACCGGCGCATCGGCTATGCCGAGTCGACCGACGGCGTCCACTTCACTCGCTTCTACGATGGCCCGGGCCCGGGTGGGAGCGTGCTTCCCATCGGCGATCCTGGGGCCATCGACGCGCAGCAAGTCGGCTACGTCTGGGTGATCAGGGACGGCGCCGAATACAAGATGTACTACTCGGCCAACGATGCCGGGAACTTCTGGCGGGTAGCGCTGGCCGTCTCCGCCGACGCCCGCAACTGGACGAAGGTTCCAGGCAAACAGTTCGGCGGCTCCGTCCTCGATCTCGGTCCCGCCGGCAGCTTCGACGTTGCCTGCGCCTACCAGCCGTCGGTGTTCAAGGAGCGGGACCAGCTCTACCGGATGTGGTACCGCGGCTGCCAGGCGCCAGGCGCGTTCGGCGGGCCGAGCCGCGGAGTGATCGGTTACGCCGAATCGAACGACGGGCGGACCTGGGTGAAGGTCAGGCAGCCTGGCCCGTTCGGCGAGGCCCTCTCCGTGGGCACGGCTGGCCAGTTCGACTCTGCCGGTCTGACCACGCCCTCGGTCTTCCTCGATGGCAACACCTGGACCATGTACTACGCGGGCTTCGACACCACCGGCCAGTTCCTCACCGGCCTGGCCCGGGCCCCCCGGCGATGAGGAGATGGGGGATCGCTTTCATTCCCCTCGCCTTGGCCGCGGGCGCCGCGCGGGCGCAGACCATGCTCGACCAGGAGCAGCGGCTCATCGAGATCCATTCGCTGCTGATCGCGCTGCAGCCCGGCAACGCGCCCGGCGCGTATCGATCGGGCGAGCTCAGCCTGGGGCTCGAGATCATCGTCATCCCGCCCATCGACGGCACCACGGGCGGCAAGCGTCAGATCACCGCCTCCGATCAAACTCCCGTCTTTCCCCGCCCCCGACTTGCGATCGGCCTGCCCGCGCCCGAAGATTTCCGCGCCTTCGTCGGACTCGCGTACATCCCCCCGATCAAGATCAACGAAGTGAGCTCTCATCAGGGGGCCCTGGAGGCGGGACTCGCTTGGGACCGAGGGGGCCCGCTCTCCGCCGGAATCCGCGGCTACGTGGTGGTGGCCAGGTCGGAGAGTCCCGTCACCGAGCCGACGACTCGCGACACGCTCGATACGGTGGATTTCGGAGCCGACCTCGGCGCAGGCTACCGGTTCGACTTCGGGCCGGGGAGCGTGACGCCGTTCGCCAGCGTCGGCGTGTCGCGCATCTCGGGAGAGTTCCACGTCACCAGCGACAACTCGGTGCTCAACAGCACGACCACGAACCCGGGAATCACCGCCGGCGTTCGGCTCCTCTCGAAGTTGGGCCTCGAGGGGGTGGCCGAATTGGTGGTCTTCCCGGGCCGCCTGGTGCATCCGAGCTTCAGTCTCGCATGGGTCTTCGACCTGTCTTCCAAGCGCTGATTTCGAGTTTCGACCAGCAGTTGCGGGCTCGTTTTGTGTCGGACCCCGCGATCGGGTTGCGCAATCCGCGGTCTCGCGCAATGCTCCTGCCCGCCGGCCACTCCGGCTGGAACGAGGGCATCATGCGCAAGCTCGCAACCGCTGTCGCCGTCGCATTCGCCGCTCTCTCCGCGCACGCGGCTTTGGCCTGCGAAGACAAGGTAGAGACCGCGGAGCAGCCGCGGCAGAAGCCGGCCGTCGCGGAGAAGACGAAGAAGCAGAGCAAGCAGCAGCAGAAGGCGAAGAAGACCGAAGCCTCCGAGAAGGACACGGTGGCGCGCGCTGACAAGGGCTGATCGCCGGGACGAGCCGCGCGCCAGACAGCCCGCACGGTGAATTGGCGGCGCCCGCTACTGGAAATGGACGGCGGAGGTATTGCCGCCGCTGATCACCACCGCGATGCGGGACCCGGCGCGTGCTTCGAAGCGACGCGAGAGGACGGCCGCGAGGGCTGCCGCGCCGCCGGGCTCGGCCGCGACGCGCAGCGTGCTCCACAGCGCTTGCTGCGCCTGCGCGATCTCCTCGTCGGTGACGAGCACGACCCGCTTCACATGGCGCTGGAGGATGGGAAAGACGCGCTTGCCCACGCGCTGCGGCGCGAGGGAGTCGGCGGCGAGGCCCCCGGCTGGCGCGTCCACCGGTTCTCCTGCCTCGAGCGCCCGCGTGAGCGTCGGGGCCAGCTCGGGCTCGACGCCGACGACGCTCACCCGATCCTTGAACCATGCGGCGATGCCGCCGATGAGACCTCCCCCGCCGACCGGAGCGAGGACGGCGTCAAGGGCGCCCGCCTGTTGCTCCAGCTCGAGACCCAGGGTACCGGCGCCCATCAAGGTCTCGTCCTGGTCGAAGGCGTGCACGGGCAGCGCGCCGGATGAGGCTGCCCAGGCCTCGCTCGCCGCGAGCGCGTCGGCATAGCGGTCGCCGACCAGCATCAGCTCGGCCCCGCAGGCGCGAATGCGGTCGACCTTCGCCTGGGTGGAGATGCGCGGCACGTAGATGCGGGCCGGGATCCTGAGGTCCCGGGCGGCGTGCGCGACCGCCGCGCCGTGGTTGCCCCCGGAAGCGGCGACGACTCCTGCCGCCGGCACGCGCCGCAGGAGCAGATTCGCGAAGGCGCCCCGTGCCTTGAAGGATCCCGACTGCTGCAACAGCTCGAGCTTGAGCACCAGCACGAGCCCGGGCAGGCCGAAGTCGCGACCGTCCACCTCGACTGTGGGCGTGAAGCGGATATGCGGGCGGATCAGCGCCTCGGTGGCGGCGATCTGCTCGCGACCGACGCTAGAAGGACTCACGGAGCACCCGGCGGGCCTCGGCGATGCGTTTCTCGTCGCGGCGGTAGAAGGTCCACTTCTTGATCCGCTTCGCCCTGATCAGGCCCAAGCCGGCCAGGATCTTGAGGTGCTCGTGCGCGCTGGCCTGCGTGACGCCGAGCTTGTTGGCGATGAAGAGGCTGCACACGCCGTCCTTGACCAGGTCGCCGTCGACCTGGGGCGGGAAGTGGGCCCGCGGCTTCTTCAGCCAGTTGAGGATGGACAGGCGGCGGTCGTTCGCCAGCGCCGCCGCCACGCCGCTCGGAATCACTTAGTCGATATACTAAGTGACGAAGAACGGGTCAAGCGGAAGCCGCCTCGACGAATTCCTTCAGCGCGCCGAACAATTGCGCCCAGCCCGTCTTCAGACTGGCTTGCAGATCCCCGGAGAGGCGGCCGAAGACGTTGTCGGTCAGCTTGAGGACCGTCTTCTTTCCTTTGGCCTCCAGCTCGAGCCGCAAGAAGGTGGTCGCCGCGGAGCCGCCGCAGTACGCGGGCATCAAGTGCCCGGCCAGATCGATCGACTTGCCGGGACTCATCGCCGCGACCGTATACCAGACCAGGCCGCCGCCCTCGCCCCAGTCCTCCCACAGACGGCCGCCCGGGCGCGCCTCGAAACGAAGCTCCTTCGCCGGCCCGGCATAAAAATCCTTCCGCCACCAGCGCCCGGGTTCGTCGACGATGGCCTTCCAGACCCTCGCCGGTGGGGCGTCAATGGGCACTTCCAGCTCGACGACGGCCGTGCTCAGCTCTTTCGTGCTCGCCATGGCTTGACCCTCTACCGTTCGTTTCAAGTCCAGAAGCTTGCCGGCCCAATGGCCGGAATACGGCTCCACCCACCGCTCATACAGGCGCCGGAGCGGGACAGCGTTGAGGTGGTTCCAGCGCTGCCGGCCATCCCGTCGCGAGACGACGAGCCCCACGCGTCCCAGCGCGGCCAGATGCTTCATCACCGCGAATCGAGAGCTCGGAAAGGCCTCCGCCAGCTGGCCGGTGGTGTGCTCCCGCCGGCGCAGCAGATCCAGGATCCTGCGGCGGGTGGGATCGGAGAGCGCATAGAACAGGGGCGCCAGCTCGTCCTTGCGCAGGGAACGGTGTCTCGGACGGCCCGGCATATGTGACCCATGGGTAACATATGGATTCGCCCCGGTCAAACCGCCTGCTCTAGCGCGCGGGCTTGCTCCGGCGAGCGGCCGGCTTCGGCAGCGCCGGGCCGCGCGGGATCACGTCGATGACCACGACCGGGTCGTCCTTCTCCACAAGGTTCTGCTCGGCGCGCAGGAGCGCGGGCGGCGCCGAGTGCGTGAACCAGAGGTGGGCGTCCTTTGCTCCGGCGAAGAGGCTGACCGGGAAAGGAATCTTCGGGTGGAGCGTGAACAGGTCGGCGTCGAGCTCGCGGCCCGCGGCCCGGACGCGAGCGCCTTGCTGCCGCGAGATCTCCAGCGAGACCGTGCGCGGCTTCGGGGTGAAGGCGATGAAAGTCAGCTCGCGCCGCGCGTCCTTGTTCTGGAGCTCGTCTCGCAGCTGCGCGACGGCCAGCGCGGTCGAGTATCCGGTGAACGCCTTGCCGGCCGGGAGATCCAGCTTCTCGTTCCAGGTCTCGGGCTTGCCCTGGTTGAAATGCGTCACGGTGGCCTTGCCAGAACGGAAGTCCACCTCGATCCGCCGGAGGGTCGTCTTGCCGCGGCGCTCGACCCAGCGGAAGCTGTCCTGTGCAAGCTCTGGCTTGAGGCGCAGCCGGTCGTCCTCGATGGCGACGCGGCCGTCCTTGAACCGCCACACCGCGTGAACGACGAGCCGGTCGCCCTCGAGCTTCTGGGTGAGCTCGCCATCGGCGATGAGCTTGCCGCCCGGGTCGCTCATGGAGGGAAAGCCGTGGAGATCGGCCTGCGGATACCGCAGGGCCACGCCCCAGGTCGGCAGGGAAAAGAGCAGGGCGCACAGAGGCAGGGCTCGAGTGATGGGATTCACCGCCGGACGATGGACATTGGGCGATCGGAACGCAGGGCGACGGACAGGCAGGCGGCCGGCTGTCCGCGCGCCTCGCCGGAGTCAAAGAGCGAAATCGATGGCTTCACCGGTCCCCGAGCGGACTGCCTTGTCATGGACGGCCATCGCCGCTGCCACGTCCTGGAGGGCCGTTCCGGTGCTGTCGAAGACGACGACTTCCTGATCGGACGCGCGCCCGGGCTTCGAACCTGCCACGACCTCGGCGAGCTCGGCGTGGACGTCTGCGCGCCGCATGAGCCGGGCGTCCAGCGCATGGTGCAGCTCGCCGATGGCGGCGCACTGCTCCAGGACGTCGACGACCACCTTGGCCGACGCGAGGATCGCCGGCTCCAGCTCCTGTTTCTCGGGGCTGTCCGCGCCGACCGCGGCGATGAACGTTCCCGGCCGGATGTCCTCGCGCCGAACGAGAGGAGACTGCGACGGAGTGCAGGTCACGCACACGTCGCTCCGGGAGACTGCCTGCGCCAGGTCGGTCACCGCCGCAATCGAAAGCCGCAGCTCGGCCGACAATTCGTCCGCCAGCTTCCGGGCGCGGCGCTCGTCCGCGTCGAAGACGAACACGCGCTCGAGCTGCAGGACGCGGGCGATGGCGCGGAGCTGCACGCGTCCCTGGTTGCCGCATCCACAGATGGTCGCGATGCGCGACGCAGGGCGGGCCAGGTACTTCGCCGCCACCGCGGTGGCGGCGCCGGTGCGGAGGATGGTGATCTCGATCGAGTCCATCACGGCCAGGGGTCGGCCGTTTTCGCCGTCGCAGAGCACGATCAGACCCTGGATGGAGGGCAAACCGGCCCGGCGCGGATTGTCCGGGAAATTGCCGTTCACCTTGGCCGCGAAGTAGCTGCGCGGTCCGGGCAGGAGCGCGGCCTTGACGTGAAAGCCACCGCCGGTCACTGGAAGTCCGAGGATCGCGGAAGGCGGCGACCTGCCCAGCCCGCGCAGACGAAAAGCCTCCTCGACCGCGGCGATGCATTCGTCGAGCGTCAGCAACGCGGCCACCTCGCTCCGCCGGAGCAGCAGCGCGGTCATGGCGACCCTCCCGGAAGCGCCTCGCCCGGCTTCACCTCGAGCGGCGCCCGGCCCCTCGCGAAGACGCGCGCCGGCGGTGATCCGCCGAGCGTGGCCGTGTCGCCCTCGATGCGGATCCAGCCACCTTCCCTGAGGCCCACGACCGGCGCGTCGTTCTCTTCGAGGAATTGTAGAATTCGCTCCTCCTGCGTCTCGCCCATGTGGACCGATGCCGGATCCGGATCGAGGTAATGCGGGCTGATCTGGAAATCGACCAAGGCCAGCGCCTCGAAGGATCGGGGCTGCACGATCGGCATGTCCTTGGTCGTCTTCAGCGTCGGTCCGGCGACGATGGACCGGCGCTGGAACCGACGTAGGGCATGCCCTCCGCGACCCTGCGACGGATCGGCACGACGAGGTCCATATCCTGAAGGCTCTTCAGCAACCGGAAGGTGTTTCCGCCTCCGACGAACAGCGCCTCCGCTCCCTCGAGCTGGTCGCGGTGAGCAAGGGCATCGAGCTCGTATCCCATCGCCTGAAACCGGGTGCGGGCCTTGGCGACGTACGCCTCCCGGTCGAACAGGGCGAACGGCGCGAAGAGCACGTGCCTTGCCCGGCCGATCAAGCTCCGAAGCTCCGAGTCCACGTGGTCCAGATAGCCGCGGCCGTATTGGGTCGAGTTGCTGACCAACAAGAGTCTCTTCATCGGACGCTCCCGCCGCGCAGGATCAGGCCGGCCGCGCCCGCGGCGAGCATCAGCACCGGCTCAGGCACCCTGCGCGCCTTGACCAGGACGAGCAGCGCGACCGCGGCGATGGCGGCCGTCGGCGCGTCGAAGATGGCGCGCTTGCCCAGGACGAAGGCGGCGCCCGCGATCGCGCCCGTGGCGGCCGCCGTGACCCCGTCCACGAAGGACTTGATCTGCGGGACGCGGGCCCAGCGCCGATAGTACGGCGCCGGGATGATGACGAAGAGGTAGCAGGGCAGGAAGACGCCAAGCGCGGCAACGAGCGCGCCGGCAAGTCCCGCCACCAGATACCCGATGAAGGCGACGGTGATCACCACCGGCCCGGGCGTGATCATCGCCACCGCTACCGCGTCGAGGAACTGCCGCTCGTCCAGCCAGTGGAAGTCGTTCACCACGCCGCCGTGCAGGAAGGGCACGATGGCCAGCCCGCTGCCGAACACGACCGAGCCGGCGATGGTGAAGAACCAGAGGATCTTCAGGAGCACCGGAAGCGTCGCGGGTGCGCCCAGACCGGCGAGCAGAACGGGCGGCACCAGGATGGCCGCCCGGCCGGCGCGCGGAAACGGCGTGCGCACCAGCATCACCGCGACCCCGGAGGCCAGGAAGATCCAGAGCACTTCCTGCTCCGTCCAGGCCGTCACCACCGCGCTGACGAGGAAGGTTCCCCAGAGGAGGAAATCCCGCGCCAGCGTCATCCTCACCAGCTTGAACGCGCTGCGCGCGATGACGGCGATGACGGCCGCGCCGATGCCGTAGAAGCAGCCCTGCATCCAGGGAAGGCCGCCGTACGCCACGTACAGGACGGAGAGAGCCAGGACCATCGCGAGCGACGGGGCGATGAACGCGATGCTGACGAGCGTCGCGCCAAGGACGCGGGCGCGAACCCACCCCAGGTAGATGGCGAGTTGCGCCGCGAGCGGTCCAGGCGCCAGTTGCGCGAGCGCCAGGCCCTCGACGTAATCCTGGCGGGAAATCCAGCGGCGTCGCTCGACCAGGTCGCGCTGCATGTATCCAGCGAGGGCGATGGGCCCACCAAAGCCGAGAGCGCCGAGGCGCAGGAAGTAGAGGAGGAGCTCCCGCAGCGTGCAGGGCATCGTCTGCGAGGCGGGCGTGGACGTGGCTTCGTGCGGGTCCATCCGCGGGCAATCCTAGGCTGACAGATGCTGAGATACAACTGACTCAAGTCATGTTGACAGAAGATACGACTGTTCTATAAACCGACCATGCCGGGGTGGCTGCTCCTCATCCACCAGATCCCGCCCAAGCCCAGCTACTTCCGGGTGAAGATCTGGCGCAGGCTCCAGCGCCTGGGCGCGGTCGGGATCAAGAACTCCGTCTACGCGCTGCCCTCCAGCGAGCAGGCCCACGAGGACTTCAATTGGGTCCTGCGCGAGATCGTCGAAGGGGGCGGAGACGCCTCGCTGGTCGAGGCGCGCCTCGTGGAAGGGCTCTCCGACGAGCAACTCAAGGAGATGTTCCGGGCCGCGCGCGACGCGGACTACCAGGAGATCGCTGGCGAGGCCCGTGAGCTTGCCCGCGTCCTGCCCCGCAAGGGGCAGCTCAGCGACGAGCGCCGCGTCGAGCTGGAAGCTCAGCTCACGCGATTGCAGAAGAAGGCGGCCGAGATCGCCGCGGTCGATTTCTTCGACAGCCGGGGACGGGAGAAGCCGCGCGGGCGGACCTGGGTGACGCGCACGGGAATCCACGTCGATCGCATGGCCAGCGCCTGGCTCATCCGGCGCTTCATCGATCCCGAGGCCAGGTTCCGCCTCGTCGCGACACGGGAGTACCAGCACCAACCCCGCGAGCTGCGCTTCGACATGTTCGACGGCGAGTACACGCACCAAGGCGAGCTGTGCACCTTCGAGGTGCTGCTGGCCCGGTTCGAGATCACCGACGCGGCGCTGCGTCCCATCGCGGAGATCGTGCATGACATCGACCTGAAGGACGAGAAGCACGGCAGGCGCGAGACGGCCGGCTTCGAAGCGCTGGTCAATGGGATCGCGATGGCGCATCGCGAAGACGAAGCCCGGCTGGCGCGAGCGGGCGCCGTGCTCGACGACCTGTACGAGTACTTCAAGCGCAAACGACGGGGGCAGGAGTGACGAAGCCTGAACGCGCGAAGGCCCTTGGCGTGCCGGGGCCTTCGCGCTCCAGACGGGGCTAGTTCCTGCCCCGGTCCTCCTGCTCGCCCCCCCGCGAGGCAGGGAGGACTTCCCAGGCGAGATTGTCGCCGTGCTGCTGGCTCCAGAACCAACGCCAGCCGTCCTGCCACACCCTTGGGACCTTCGCGCCGAGGATTCCGTGGGTGGACGGATCGCCGTCCGAGACGTGCACGCCGGTGATCTCGTTGTCACCGTCGTTCTTGCCCGCGCCACCGATCGCAGAATCGATCGCCGCGGAGGGATCGCGTCCCTCGGCGAGCCAACGGATCGGCTGCGCTCCCCTCGAGTAGTCGATGGTGACGTCGAAGACGTAGCCGGAATCCAGGGCCTTGCGCTGGGCGTGCAAGGTGTCTCCCGCGTCCTCGACCGCCAACAACTGATCTCGCGAGAGGAACTGGACGTTGTCGAGGCCCGCAACCGACTGGTTGCCCGTGTAGAAGAGCGAGAGCGTGCCCTGGTCCGCCGACGGATCGCGCTGCACGAGCTTGAAGATCGAGGTCCAGCCACCGGCGCCGCCCGCGCCCGTGACGGGGTCGCCGTTCTCGGGACTGGTGGCGTTCGTGTCGCCAGTCTCGTCAAAGTAGAACTCGCGGAAACCGGTACCGGGCCGGAAGACGCCGTTTTCCGGCCGCTTGAAAGGCGTCCCCTGCGCGGCCTTCGCCGCCGTGTTCGCATTGAACGGGGTGGTGTTGCCTGGGATGGCCGTGTCGTGGATGGTCACCCACTTCGTATCGAACGACAGCCCGTAGGTGCGCAGCGCAACCTGATCCTCAGCCCGGAGTGTCGCCTGCGTTTCGAACGTGACCGGATGCCCCGCATTCATGACCTGCAGAACCTGAAGCCTCCCATTCTGGAGATCGCCCGGCTCCTTCGGCACGTACCGGTAGACATAGCTGTTCGGCTGCCGCGCGGTCGTTCCCTGCTTGAACGGTCCGCTGACGTCCTCGACGATCCAGAGGTTGCCGCGCGAGTCGTTCTGGATGCCCTCGTAGCCACCCCGGCCGAGCGCGCCGGACACGTCCTCGACCACCGACGGGAAGCTCGCGGTGGCCGCGTAGGTCGGAGAGCTCGCGCTCTCGGTGGTGAAGAGCAGGCGTCGCGCAAATGGGTCCCAGGTGGAGCCGTCGATGGTCGCGATCGGATTGCCCGCGGTGTCATGGGTCGCCATGAGCGTCACGCGGTGCGTCGTGTCGGCGTCGAGGTTGATCCGCGTGATGTAGCCCTGCTTGGCGCCCGCCACGCTCGCGGCAAGCTCGTGGCCCTGGAAAAGGAAGTGCGTGCCGTAGTCGTAGGCGGGGTCGGCGCCCGTCTGGCCCTTCAGGACCAGGTAGGTGTTCTTGTCCGGCTCGGTCTTCTGCGCCTCCGCCATCGTCACCGCCGGGACCATCTGCGGCAGCTCCGGGTTGGTGGGGCTCGGCGTGTCGTTCTCGTAGCCGTACCAACCGATGATCCCCAGCGGGTTTTCCAGCGTCATCGATCCTTGCGCCACCATGGTCTGGCGGAGCTCCGTCGAGAGCTGCGATGCCGGCGCGTAGCCGACGGCTTTGGGGTTGGGTACCGGCACGCCCATGATCGACGGTCCTGACGATCGTGACTGCGCAACAGCTGCTGTTACGCTCGCCGCAATGCCTGCTGCGACGAACGTCCATACGATTCGACGATTCATGCTCTCCTCCTTGAATGGGAAGCCCTCGAGGCCGGCGCATGCTAGTGGGCCCGTCACTTCTCGTCGGCCAACGTTCGGTTACGTCAAGGCGACGGACCGGTGACCGGTCAGTCGCCCTCGTGGGACTGGTGCGAGAACCGTACCAATAGTAGACGCGATGTTCGTCGCCGATGGCTGGCGCGGGCCATCCCACGTGTCAAGCAGCGAGCCAGCGAACGCTTCCGGTCTTGATGGAGGTCCCTCGCCCTGTCAGTGCGGATCGAGCGCGCGCAGACGCGCCATCAGGCGGCGCACGTCGAGCTGCAGCTCCAGCGAGAGCGGCCTTTTCAGCGCATCGCGAATCTCGCTGTCGACATCGATCAGGTCCTGCGAAGAAGCAAACTTCGTCTTTCGTTGGCGGTAGCGGACGCGCGTATCACCCAGGAGCCGGTCGAGCAACAGGAGGTCGTTCCGCAAATCCCCTTCGTGCAGCTGCGCCGGTTCCAAGTGGACCTCCGATCAGCGTCATCCATGGTAGCGCCTTCCATCTGGTCCTGCCCGGTCCTTTCGAGAGCTTTCAATGACGGCCAGCCTTATCCTGTCCCAACATCGCGCCGAAGGCCTCGCGGGCGGCGAACAAGGGGACACCATGGATGGCGACGAAATGATGACGATCGGAGTCCGCGATGTGGTCAGCGGGGATCGATCGAGTCGCCCCGGCGATACGCTGACCGCCGACGTGCCTGCTGATTTTCCCCGCGAGGGGGGCATTTTCACCGTCTCGGACGGCTTTCGTGCCAGCTATGGCGCGGTCGGCGGAAAGCACGTCACCCGCAACGTCAGGCCCCGGCCGCTTTCCTGGCGCATCGAAGGGGAGCAATGCCTGGTGGCGCGCAGTGGCGGCTCCTCGCGGCGGCTGCGGCAATACCGGTTGTGCATCCTCGAGCCCAAAGGAACGCCGACTTCCGAGGAGCCGTTGGCGGAGATTCACGATTGATTGTGCCCGCGGCCGAGGGATAGCCGTCAAGGCCCAGCATTGCTCTCCTCGATCCGCATCGGCCCCCGCAGGCGCGTGACCTGCGCTGCGCCTGGCAACGCGCTAGCCTGTCGCCGTGGATTCGCCGCGGACCAGCCTGGAAACGGTGCTCGACTACCACGAGCGCACCAAGCATTTTCCGGGCCGCTACGCGCGCGCGCTTGGCTACCTCGATTGGGCGACGCAGCCCAACCCGTTCCGGCGCTTTCAGGGCGCGCCGCTCCTCCCGCTCGACCTCGTGCCGGTGGGCGACGAGCCGCGGTACGAGCCCGCCTTCTTCGCCGGTGGCATTCCGCCAGCGCCCCTCGACCGTCGCACCGTCTCGCAACTCCTGCACGACTCGCTTGCGCTCTCGGCCTGGAAGGAGGCCGGCAGCTCGCGCTGGTCGCTGCGGGTGAACCCGTCGAGCGGCAACCTGCACCCGACCGAGGGCTACCTGGTGGCGGGTCCCGTGGCCGGGCTGCACCCGCGGCCCGCCGTCTACCACTATGCGCCGCGCGAGCACGCCCTCGAGCTGCGGGCTGAATTGAGCGACGTGGCCTGGGCGCACCTCTCCGCGATATTGCCGGAAGGCGCGCTGCTGGCCGGACTGACCTCGATCCACTGGCGCGAGGCGTGGAAATACGGCGAGCGCGCTTTTCGCTACTGCCAGCATGACGCCGGACATGCCGTCGGGGCGATTGCCGTGGCTGCCGCGGGGCTAGGCTGGGGGACGCGCCTCTGCGAGGGTGTCCCAGACCGGGAGCTGGCGCTCCTGCTTGGCGTGGGCGACCAGCGCGGCGCCGAAGCGGAGCATCCCGAGTGCTTGCTGGTCGTTGCATCGCCGCTGGCCCACCTCCAGTCGCAGGAGGGGTGCGGCTTCGCGCTGCCACCGCCGCTTCTCGTGGAGCTCGCGTCCACGAAGTGGAACGGTTCGCCCAACCGCCTGAGCAAGGACCACCACTCCTGGCCAGCGATCGACGAGGTGGCGCGCGCCACCTGGCAGGCGGGACCGGGCGACGCCTTCCCGGAGTCGTTCCACTTCGACAACCGATCGCTGACGGCCGGCGACGCGCCGCTTCCCTTGCGCCGGATCATCCAGCAGCGCCGGAGTGCCGTGGCGCTCGACGGCCGCACCGGGATCACGCGCGACGCCTTCTACCAGATCCTGCTCAAGGCAATGCCCGGCGCGGGCCAGGTGCCGTTCACCGCCGTGCCCTGGCGCCCCCGCATCGACCTGCTCCTCTTCGTTCACCGGGTCGAGGGAGTGGAGCCAGGCCTCTACGCGCTCCTCCGCGACCCGTCCCACGAGCAGACGCTTCGCGCGGCGCTCCACCCGAGGTTCCTCTGGCTTCGGCCTCCTCGCTGCCCGGTCTCGCTGCCGCTCTTCCTTCTCGAGGCAGGCGACGCGCGCGCCGCCTCCCGGCGGACCAGCTGCGGCCAGGACATTGCGGCCGACGGGGCGTTTGCGGCAGCGATGCTCGCCGAGTTCCGCGCGCCGCTCGAGCAACTCGGCCCCTGGTTCTATCGCCGGCTCCACTGGGAGACCGGCGTGATCGGCCAGGTGCTCTACCTGGAGGCGGAGGCGTCGGGCATCCGCGCGACCGGGATCGGTTGCTATTTCGACGACGCCACCCACCAGCTCTTCGGGCTCGCGGGCGACCACTATCAGGTGCTGTACCACTTCACGATGGGCGGGGCGGTCGACGATCCGCGGTTGCAGACCATTCCGCCCTACGCCTTGCCCTGAGCCTACTTCGACCCCTTCTCGAAGAGGGGGAGATACTCGCCGTATCCCTCGGCTTCCAATCTCGCCACCGGCACGAATCGCAGCGAAGCGGAGTTCATGCAGTACCGCAGGCCTGTGGGCTCCGGCCCGTCGTCGAAGACGTGGCCGAGGTGGGAACCCGCGAGCCGCGAGCGGACCTCGGTTCGCGTCGAGAACAGCGAACGGTCGGTCCGGGTGCTGACGGCCTCCGCCTCGAGCGGTTTGGTGAAGCTGGGCCAGCCGGTCCCCGAGTCGAACTTGTCCAATGAGCTGAACAATGGCTCGCCGGAGACGACGTCCACGTAGATCCCCGGTTCGTGGCTGTTCCAGTACGCGTTGCGGAAGGGCGGCTCGGTGCCCTCGTGTTGGGTCACCTGGTACTGCTCGGGCGTCAGTTGCTTCTTCAACTCTGCGGCGGAAGGCTTGCGGAAGGCGGCCATGGTCTTCTCCTCGAAGAGGTGATGATGCGCCCAAGCCGGCGAGGTTGCGAGTGCGCCCGCTTGCGCCCGACCCCGGAAACGGCATAGTTGCTCAATGGCCAGACGCTCTTCTCATCCATTCGACGCGCTCGTAGACCGCTTTGCCCAGCTTTTCGCCGACCGCATCGCGGCCGCGCTGCCCCGGGGAAGATTGCGCGACGGCGCAGCCTCGGATCGGCGTGGAACGAGCAAGCTGCGCGGTCGCAAGCTGGACATGCGCTGCCGCTACCCGGGCTGCAAGAACAGATCGAAGGG
>Ga0137407_10000904_pt1 | contig 19526 bp, 15 predicted proteins | sample CZOMad2_2_16fung_FD_108410 | JGI IMG/M metagenome (GOLD analysis project Ga0137407, IMG submission 108410) | Vadose zone soil fungal communities from Angelo Coast Range Reserve, California, USA - CZOMad2_2_16fungal (Illumina Assembly) | ecosystem: Environmental > Terrestrial > Soil > Vadose... | reverse complement strand
CGCCACGATGTCGCCCGCGATGCTGCCGAGGATGCTGGGAGCGGCCACGGGACCTCCGACCGCCTGCAGAACCCACGACGGCGAGATCGTGACGCTCGGATAGAGCTGAGCGGTCGCGACGCCTGACACGCGCCTCGTGTATGCTGCGGCCATGCGCCTCGGCCTTCTCATCGCGCTCGCCGGCCTGGTGTTGAGCGCCATGCCGGCCTGGGCCGACCATCCACGCTCGGCCGATGAGATCGTGGCCGAGGTTCGCCGCGCTACCGAGCCATACCAGGACATCGCGCGCGCCCGCGCCGACGGCTTCGTGCAGGTGAGCGGGATGGAGGCGCGCCACGGCTATCATTTCATGAACTTCAACGCGCCGGTGCTCACGGCCGCGGGCATGGCCTCTAGCACCCTCGACCTCGCGCGGCCGCCGATGCTGCTCTATGTCGAGCGCGACGGTGTGTGGCAGCTGGCGGGTGTCGAATACGCGTTGCCAGCTCCGCCGAGGCCGAATCCGCTGCCCGGCGCCGAATGGCACCGGCACGAAGCCTCCTGCCATTATCGTGACTACAAGGAGGCGCCCGCGCCGCGGGCCGCCGACTGCCCGTCGCGCCACCCCGAGAGCAACGAGCCGTTCGTGCTGTGGCATCCGGCATTCGCCGTCGCTCACGTCTGGGCGTGGATCCCGAGCCCCGACGGCCTGTTCTCCGAGGAGAACCCCGCGCTCGCGCCCTACGGCGGAACGCTGCGTCCGCCGGGCCATCCCCACCCGCGTAGCGAGACGGAGCTGGCGTATTCGCAGGTCACCCATCGCGTCGCCGGCGGCGTGCTGCTCCTCGTTGCCGCGCTCACCGTGTGGGAGTCGTGGCGGCCGCGAAGCTTTCCCTGGTCGGCGGGCTCGTCGATCGTCTTCGTCGTGTTCGGGCTCTACCTGATTCCCACGTCTGATCCCGAGTCGTGGCCGTGGGGGCCGGGGACGTTCATGGAGATCTTCACCGATCCGCTCGTCCTGCAGCACAAGCTCCTGGCGCTGGTCCCGCTCACGTACGGCGTCATCGGGCTGCTGCGCAGCGCCGGCCTCCTGGCGCGGTCCTACTGGTACGCGGTGGTCCCGACCCTGGCGATGCTCGCCGGCGCCTCGCTCTTCGTCCACTTCCACGACGGTCACTTTCACGTGGACGCGATCTATCTGCAGCACGCGGCCATGGGCGTAACGGCGATCGCCGCCGGCGCCCTGATCTTCGCCGCTCGCCGTACGATTGGCGGCGAAGCGCTGATCCGCTGGGGCTGGCCCGGGTTCATCGGCGCGATGGGGCTGATCCTGCTCTTCTACGTGGAGCACTGACGGCAAACGCGCGCCTAGAAATCCGAGGTAGCGGCCATGCGTGAGCTCTCCCGTCGGGACGCGGTCAAGGGTATCGCTCGGATCGGAGCGCTGCTGGCGGCAGGCGGTCTCGTCGGGCCTCCGTTCCCGGCGCTCGCCCAGGACGATCCCGTCCTCGCCGGGCGGCCGCTGGTCCGATATCCCGAAAAGGCCGATCTCATCTTGTTGACGTCTCGGCCGCCGCAGCTCGAGACACCCATGAAGTATTTCGACCGCGCCATCACGCCCAACGACGCGTTCTTCGTTCGCTATCACGTGTTCCCGATCCCGCTCGAGGTCGATCTGGCGATGTGGCGGCTCAAGGTCACCGGGCGCGTGGACCGCCCGCTGGAGCTCTCGCTCGATGATCTCAAGACGAAGTTTCCGCGCGCCGCGGTGACCGCGGTCAACCAGTGCTCGGGAAACAGCCGCGGGCGCTTCTCGCCGCGCGTGCTGGGCGGCCAGTGGGGCGACGGCGCGATGGGCAACGCCGAGTGGGTGGGCGCGCGCCTCAAGGACATCCTCGCCGCCGCCGGCGTGCGCCAGGGCGCGGTGCAGGCGACGTTCGACGGCCTGGACAGGCCGGCCTTTCCGTCCGTGCCCGACTTCGTCAAGAGCCTCGACATCGCGCGGATCATGGACGATCAGGACATCCTCGTCGCCTACCAGATGAACGGCGCGCCCCTGCCGATGCTCAACGGCTATCCCGCGCGCCTCGTCGTGCCCGGCTGGTACGCGACGTACTGGGTCAAGAATCTCTCCGAGATCGAGGTCATCGACGGAACGTTCGAGAAGTTCTGGATGAGGCCGGGCTACCGCATCCCGGACAACGCCTGCGGATGCGTTCCGCCGGGCACCGCACCGGCGCGCACCGTTCCGATCAATCGCATGACGGTCCGCTCGTTCATCGCCTCGCCCCGCCCGGGCCCGCGCGTCCCCGCCGGCCGTCCGATCACGCTCAAGGGCATCGCGTTCGACGGCGGCTACGGCATCCAGGAGGTGCAGATCTCCACGGACGGCGGCGCCGTGTGGCGCCGCGCGGATCTGGGCGCCGACCTCGGTCGCTACTCCTTTCGCGAATGGAGCACGACGTGGACGCCGAGGCAGCCCGGCCCGGCGCGCGTGCTGGTGCGCGCGTTCAATCGAATCGGCGAGTCACAGGGCCGCGAGGCCCTCTGGAATCCCGCGGGCTACCTTCGCAACGTGATCGAGCATCTCGATCTGCAGGTCGGATAGGAGGCCGCGATGCGACGCGTGCCGTGGCTCGGTCTCCTGCTCCTCACCCTCGCCACGTCTGCTATCGGCTCGGCCGACAAGATGATCCCGATGCCGCCCGATCACGCCTACGCCGCGCTCAAGCCCGGACCGGGCGTCGAGGTGACGCGACAGCAGTGCGTGTCCTGCCACTCAACCGACTACATCGTCATGCAGCCGCGCGGCGACGCCAAGCAATGGGACGGCGTCGTGACCAAGATGATCAAGGTGTTCGGCGCGCCCGTCAACGACCAGGACGCGAAGACCATCGTGGAGTATCTCGCGACGCAGTACGGGAACTAGGCGCCTGACGCCCTCCGCCTCGTAGCCTTCTTCAACCCACCTTCATCGGCTCGGCCCGCGTCGCCGGCACCCCGGCGGGGTGAACCCGCATCTAACCTAGCAGGGCCGTGCTGCCTCGAGCGGCCCCGGCAGCTCTGGGACTGAAGCGAGGCTGAGGAGAAGGACACGATGGCGACGACGCTCAAGACGATCCTGGCCGAGGCCCGGGCGGTCGTGCCGGAAGAGGGGCCTCTCGACGTGCAGCGGCGTCTGGCCTCTGGGGCGCAGACCGTGCTCATCGGCGTGCGTGACCCCGACGAATACCGCGATGGCTACATCGAGCCGGCCACGAACGTGAGCCGGGGCTTTCTCGAATTTCGCGTGGGCAGCGTGGTCAGCGACGCCGAGACGCCGATCGTTCTCTACTGCCAGACCGGGCTACGCTCGATGCTGGCCGCCAAGGCGCTCAAGGACCTCGGCTACGGCAACGTCGTGAATCTCCAGGGCGGCTATCAGAAGTGGGTCCAGTCCGGGCTGCCGGTGGTGAAGGACCTGCCGCTGGGAACCGATCAGATCCAGCGCTACAGCCGGCACTTCCTGCTGAGCCAGGTCGGCGAGAAGGGGCAGCGCAAGCTCTTGCGGTCCAAAGTCCTGCTCATCGGCGCCGGCGGGCTGGGCTCGCCGACGGCGCTCTACCTGGCCGCCGCGGGTGTCGGCACCATCGGCTTGATGGACGCCGACGTGGTCGACATCACCAATCTCCAGCGGCAGGTGCTTCACACCACCGCGGACGTCGGCAAGCCGAAGGTGGAATCGGGCGCGCGAACCCTCAAGGCCCTCAACCCCGACGTCAACGTGATCGCGCTGCCCACGCGGATCGATGTCGACAACGCGATGGACGTCATCGCCGATTACGACCTCGTCATCGACGGATCTGACAACTTCGGCACGCGCTACCTCGTCAACGACGCGTGCTATCTGGCGGGCAAGCCGCACGTCCACGGCTCGATCTTCCAGTTCGAGGGCATGGCCTCGGTGTTCGCCCCGAACCAGGGCCCGTGCTACCGCTGCCTCTATCCGACGCCGCCGCCCGCCGGGCTGGTGCCCAACTGCGCGGAAGCCGGTGTGCTCGGCGTGCTCCCCGGCATCGTCGGCGTGATCCAGGCGACGGAGGCGGTCAAGCTTTTGCTCGGTCTCGGCGAGCCCTTGATCGGGCGACTGCTCACCTACGACGCCCTCGGCATGCGCTTCCGCGAGGTGCGTCTGCGTCGCGACCCCAATTGCCCGCTCTGCGGCGTGTCGCCCTCGATCAAGGACCTGTCGGGCCATCCGGTCGGCGAGGACCTGATCTGCGAAGTCCCGCCGGCTCAGCTCAACGCGTGAGCGGTGAGTTCGTGCTCATGAGTCGAGCGCCTTCTGGATGACCGCGCGCACTTCGGGAGCGGCCGGGGTGGTCGAGGGATCGAATCGAGCGATGACGGAGCCGGTGCGATCGACCACGAACTTGGCGAAGTTCCACTTGATGTCGCCCGGACCGTCGGGCTTGGTCGACTGGCTCGTCAGCCAGGAATAGAGCGGCGCCCGGCCCTGACCGTTGACCTCGATCTTCGAGAACAACGGGAAGGTGACCCCGTAGTTCGTGGTGCAGAAGTTCTTCACGTCGGCATTGCTGCCGGGTTCCTGACCACCAAACTGATTGCAGGGGAAGCCGAGCACCGCGAAGCCTCGCGGCGCGAGCTCGGCGTGGAGCTTCTGCAGCCCCTCGTACTGCGGGGTGAGCCCGCACTGCGAGGCCACGTTCACGATGAGCAGCACCTTGCCCTTGTAGTCACCGAGCCGTTGCTCCGCGCCGTCGATCGCCTTCACGTTGAAGCCATCGAGGTCAGCCATGGAAGTTCTCCTTGAGCTCAGGGTGCTAGACGCTCCGTGGGGTCGAGCCCGCGGCGTCGAGGCGGCGCTTGGCCTCGGCGTACACATCCGCCGGCAACGGGCCCTGCAGCAGCACGTCGACGTTGTGCTGGAGATGGGCCGGATTGATCGTCCCGACGATGTTCGTGTGAAGGCTCGGATGCGTGAAGGTGAAGCGCAGGATGAACTCCATCGCCGTCATGCCGCCGAGTAGATCGTCGAGCCGCACCTTCCGCCACCGCTCCCACTGGACGCCCTCGTGCTTGCCCTCGGTGGGCGCGCCCTTGGCGGCGCCGCCCCGCACGACGATACCGGCCCCAGCCTTCGCGGCCGCGGCGATGAGGGCCTCGTGCTCCCGCTCGACCGCGGAGTAGGGAATCTGAAACACGTCGAATACGCCCATCGCGATCTGGTCAGGGAGATTGGGCCAGGTGCCCGACATCCCGACGAACCGAACGGCGCCCGCTCGTTTCAGCTCCAGCACGGCCTCCAGCGCGCCATGCTCCTCCAGGGCTTTCCGGGACGGTGAGATGTGGAACTGGAGGACATCGAGATGGTCGGTTCGCATGCGGGCGAGGCTTTGCTCGACGCCGGCCAGGATGTTGTCGCGGGTGAAGACGTGCGGGCTCGTCTGGCCGCGCGGCGCCGGAGGCGCGCCGACCAGGCAGCCGCACTTACTGGCGAGATAGTACTCGGAGCGCCGGCCACCGATGTAACGGCCGATGCGCTCTTCGCTCACCCCGTAGTCGATCGACGTGTCGATATAGTTGATGCCGGCATCCAGTACGGCGTGGAGAATGCTCTCCGCCTGCTTGTCCGTCACGTCGCGGCCACGCGGCGCTCCACGCAGCTCCATCGCGCCGTAGCCCAGCATGGTGACCGGCAGTCCAGTTCGTCCGAGTACACGCTTCGGTAGCTCAGGCATCTCGTCCCTCTCCGGCCGGGGCCTTCGTCAACGTGCCCGCCGCGGCTCATGATAGTCGAAGTCAGACGTCTCTTGTTCGGCGCCGATCCGCGACCGAACTGTGGTAGATCTCCAGCGGATGAGGATCGACTGAGGAGAGACTCATGGCGGACTTGGTGGTGACGGTGACGCGGATCCAGGAGACCTCAACCTCGGAGAGCGCGATCCGCGAGCACAAGGTTCTGGTGGATCGGCCCACCGACAAGGGCGGACAAGACCGAGGGCCGATGGGGGGTGAGCTGCTGCTCGCCGCGCTCGGCGGGTGCTTCATGAGCAATCTCATCGCGGCCGCCGGGGCGCGCTCGGTGACGGTCGACCGCCTCGCGGTGGTCGTTCGCGGCTCGCTCGCCGCGGCGCCGCCCCGCTTCGCGTCGATCGAAATGGAAGTGCAAGGGCGCGCGGCCGATCCCGGGGCGCTCGATAAGCTCGTCACGATCGCCGAGCGCGCCTGCATCGTCCACAACACGCTCTCGCCCGCGGTTCCGATCAAGATCCACCGAGCCTGATCGTCCCGGGATCACCCGAATCGGGACCAATCCCAAGGACAGTCGTCCCGCCGTCGCGACTACAACCGATTCGTGGCCGGCGGACCCGGGCTCGCTGCTTAGGGGCCGATCTGTTTCAGGAGCACGTCGGTCAGCGCGCGTCCGGCCAGCGCGCGGCCGACCTCGCTGAGCTCGTCCACGTACTGCGCTCCGTCCAGGCGATTGACGTGGTTGGGATCGACGTGCGGGCAGCCTAGCTCGGCGAGCCCGGCGCGCGTGAGGCTCGCGTTGATCCGGAAGTACGTGAAGAGCTTCGGCTGCACAGCCGTTCTGACGGCGTGGAGGTCGCCGACCTCGAGGTCGATCGGCTCGCCCATGAGACATCGACCGAAGGTGCGGCAGAGGAGGTCCTGTTCCCGGCCCGCCGCGTACATCAGCGCGCGGGGAACCTCTTGCAGGTTGTACCAGAGACTCATGCGTCCCGGCTCCAGCACGGCATCTTGCTGTCGGAGCTCGCCGGTCCCCACCGACACGACCAGCAGCTCGTCCTCCCGGGCCGTCCAGCCCAGACCGTAGGGCTCGGTCGTCGCGTAGAGAAAGGCCTTGAACGCGGGGTTGTTGAAGCCGGTCATCCCGCCGTCGACGAAGACGAAGCGATAGGCGCGGGCCCGCCCGAGGCTCACCACCTCGGGCTCGAAGTATGCGGGCGCGGCCGCGCTGGCGCGGGCGAGCTGCCAGAGCTTGAGATCGAGGTTGCAGTCGTCGCGCTCGCGCTGATTGTACGGCGCTCCCGCGCAGTTGGAGACGAGCCAGGGCGAGTCGGTGGACGCGTTGCGCATCACCAACAGCAAAAGGGTCCGCAGGCGCTCCGATCCAAGGGTCGTGTCCTGACCGAACCACGACTTCAGCTGGTCCTCGAGCTGTCGCTTGTCGTACCAGTAGTAGAACCAGCGCCTCCATCCGGCGGGCCGGAACATCGCCCTGGCGTTGCCCATCATGAAATCGCGGATCTCGCGCATCGGGATCCGCAAGGCGACGGCCGAGGCGATGATCGCTCCGACGCTCGTTCCCGCGACCAGATCGAAGTGGTCCGCGAGCCGCAGACCGGGGTTTCCCGTACGTGAGGCCAGCGTGTCCTCGAGGCTCGTCAGCACCTCGATGGGGATGACACCCCGCACGCCGCCGCCGTCGATGGCAAGAATCCGCTTCGGTCTCATCCGGCGTGGACCGCGTGGGTTTGATAGAGGACTTTCCAGTCACCCGCCTCGCCGATCGTCACCTTCGACAGCTCGCTCAGCCGCTTGGCGTCTTCCCAGGCGACGCAGCCCTCGGTGTCGCGGATCGCGGCGATCCGGGCCCGCAGCTTGTTCTGTTGCTGCACGAGGTCCAGGTGCATGGCTTCCGAACGGAGTCGGAGCCGCTTGGCCTCGGACTGAAACATGATGCCGCCCAGCGCCGCGATGAAGGCCGGGAGCGCGGCGGCGCAGGTGCCGAGCACGATCGCCAGCGTGTGCAGCCGATGAAGTCCTTCGAGCAGGAGCGCCACACCGGCGCAGGCCAGGACGATCCACAGGAGGATCTGCGCCAGCCGCTCGAGCCCGTCGTCGATGGCATGCATCTTCACCGCATTGTCGTAGTGATAGCGGCGCTGCCCCTGGAGCCATTCGGACGCCGCGCGCTCGACCGCGGTCCGCGCCACGGTCGCGTCGAGGTTCACGTGCCGCGGCGAGGCCTCGCCGTCCGAGACCGCGGGCAACGCGACGAACGGGGTCGCGCGGGCGATGGCCCGGAAGAGCCACCGCGTCCAGCCCCGCCGCGGATCCAGCAGCGCGGAGTGGGCAGGCAGCGGGACGAACGGAACGGTCGTCGCGACCGGGGCGAGCCATTGCATGGGGCGCAGGAGCTCGGCCAGGTAGCGGAAATCGGCGGCGTGCTCCTGATATCGGCCGCGCCGGCCGGAACGCTGCAGGGCGAGGAGCGCGACGATGATGCCGATCTTGAGCCCTCCCAGCGAAAGAATCGCGACCAGCGGCGGATCGCCGCTCGTGAGGAGCGAGACCATCATCAAGGTCACCGCCGCGGTGACCGCCAGACCCGCCAGTGCGAAGGACATCACGAACGCGCCTCGATACGTGCGCATGTAGCTGTCCGAGAGAACGGAGGCCCGCGCGTAATACGCGGCGTACGGCTGGAGCGTGATCGCCTCGCTCGCGGAACCCGGTCTGGGCGTGTGCTCGGAAAAGCCATAGCGACCGCTGCACGCGGCCCCGAGCGCGAGGACGGTTTGCCACGCGACGGCGAAGATCCTGGTCAGGAACGGATCTCGGCACACCCGGTGCAGTGGCGTCTGGCCGTACATCAAGCGCAAGCGCTCGACGGCCTCGCTCAGGGATACCTCACGCCTGTCTCGTTCGTACGGCGGCTCATCCGTGACCGGAAGCTGGTAGGGCAGGGAGAGCGTGTCGCCGATGCGGCGTCGCAGCTCGGTCCGCCAGCGGTCGTCGGCGAGAAGACACGCGCGCTCCCACTCCTCGTCTCCCGTGGTCGCGCGGTCCTCGAGCGAGGTATAGACCGCGACTCGCGCTTCGTGCTCCGCCGTCAGCACCACGACCACGGGTAAGAGGAACTTGCTCAGCGCCATCGTTACCGTTTCGAGCGTGCCCGCGCGAGCGCCGGCGGCCTTCGGGTCGTAGACCGCCACCAGCAGGTCGGCGTGCTGCATCACCATCTCGCGGGCCTGCTCGTACGCGTGGCGCCGGCCGTCTTCATCATCGTAGCGGCCGTCCAGGCGGACGACCTGCCGGGCCCGGCCGGCAAGCTGAGCCAATGCTTCGGCCTCGTCGAGACGGAACTCGGGCCTCAGCTTGCCCGGGAGCCCCGGATAGTCCTCCTGGGGAAACGGCAGGACCGCCTCCAGAAGGACGCTGACGCCGCCGTCGCCGCGCCCCGCGCCGAGCGCGGTCTGCGCGCCGATCTGATCCGCTCCCGCGGCCAGGCTGCTGAGAACCGTGAGCGCGGGCCGCTCGTCACTGAAGAAGTCCTTCAGGCGTCCGTGGTCGGCATGAAGCGTTCGGACATTCCGCTCGAGCGCCGACCGCATCGACTCGACGACCACTTGCCATACGGCGCTGCAGGCCAGGGCCGCCTGTGCCTTCATGCGCTCGGCGGCGTCGTTCGGCTCGTCGTCCGATTCGCCGGCGAAACGCCGGTTCCCGACCACGGCCACCTTCAGGGCGCAGGACGGCTTCAGGAGAAGGCGGCCGGGCCGAGGCTCATCCATCGGAGCGGGAACGGTAGGCCGTGAAGAGATCGTCGAGGACGGCGCGCTCACCCGAGAAGAGCTCGCAGGTGCGCACCGCCATCCCGTGCGCGCCCTGGACCAGCCTCGCCCGCTCGATCACCGTGCGGCCGACCACCGAGTCCCCATCGCACGGAGCGATGAGCGCGATGTCCGCGCCGTCGACCCGCTCCTCGCCGGTGGCCAGGCGTCGGCTGCGGTTGACCGACTCGTGCATCGCGGCGAAGGTGCGCATCAGCGCGGGATAGCGGCGCCCCATCCTGAGATAGAAGAGACCGCGCTGCCAGAGCGCCGGCCGGGGCATCGGCCGATCGCACCGGCTGCTGGCCAGCACCAGGATGTCCGTGCATCCGTTCGCGATGGCGCGCGCGATCGGAAGATGATCCGACACACCGCCGTCGACGTACTCCCGCCCGTCCAGGACGATGCGGCGGTTGTACAGCACCGGAAGCGCGCTCGAGGCCTTCAAGAGGAGCGGGATGGGCTCCGATCGCGCCCTGACGTCGAGCAGCTCGTTCAATCCGGACCGCGCGTCGGTGACGGACAGGAGGAACCGGACTCGCGAGGCCCGAATCGCTCCGTCGTCGAGCGGCTTCTTGCGGGCGACGACGTGATCGTAGACGTAGTCGACATCCACGATCTTGAACAACCGCCACGGGTTGATGAAGCGCCGGTTGGAGATGTCGTCGAAGTAGACGGACATGCCGAGCCTGCCCTGGCCGGAGAGAAAGTACGCCGCGTTCACGCCGCCGGCGGAGGTGGCGTAGATCTCGTCGAAGACCTCCCGGAAGCCGAGAACATCCAGGGCGAGGAGGCTCCCGGCGGAGACGACGCCACGCATCCCGCCGCCTTCGATGACGAGCGCCAGCTTGCGCGATCGGTCCGGATGGCTCCGGCCGGCCGGGGACGCGCGTTGCAGGATGAGGTCGATGACGCGCCCGGGCCGAGTGCCCGCCAGGCCGATGCCCGCGAGTGCGCCGGGCGAGAGCGTCATCCTCTTCGCGGATCGACGTGGATGCCGCAGCGGATCACGAGGATCCCGAGCCCCATGCCGACGATGCCGAAGAAAGCGCCCACCGCCTGTGTCGTGCAGTCGCCGATGAGCCCCTTCGCGATCCAGTCCCGCCCGCGCGAATGGTCCGCGACGAGGTACGCGAGCGTTCCGGCGACGGTCAGGACGGCCGGCAGCGGCCAGGCCCGGGTGATCGCGATGCGGACGAGGTCCTTCACGATCGCCAGCGCATGGGCGATGCCGTTGATGGTCGTCTGGCGCGCCACGAACTCGGCCCACCTCGGCGAGGCGCGGAGCGCGTTGGTCATGATGGCCATCGCCAGGCCGAGTCCGGTCCCGGTGATGAGGTGGGCCCACCCCAGACGCCTGTGCACGAACAGATCGAGCCAGAACGCCCGGCTGTAGGTCGCTTCCCGTTGCGGGATCCACCGCATCGCCACGAGGGAGTCGATACGATAGACCGACAGAATCGTGAACACGACCAGGGCGCTCCCGAGGAACCCGATCAGGCATCCCATCACGAGCGCGCCGGCGGGCTGCAGGTACGAGCGAGGCGCGAACTCGCGAGCGAACACGGTGTGGTACAGGGCAAGCCCCAGGGTGATCGATCCGGCCCAGATCATTCCGGCGGTGAGGCCGTGAAAGAGGCCGGCCGCCGCGCCGTCTTCCGGCGTCTGCGTCAGCGCGAAGTGAAGCATGCCGGGAAACCACTTGTACGCGGCGGCCGTCACCCCGGCCAGGAGCGCCGCCGGGACGACCATGATGGGAACAAGCGGCAGCCCTTCCCGCAGGCGGAGCGCACGGGCCTGGCGTTGCACGGGCGCTCGCTGGGGCCGGGGGAGCTGGGCGAAGAGCGCGTCGAAGACCGGCGCGTGCACGACCTGATCGGCCGCGATCCGCGTGTGAGCGAGCGCCGTCCGCGCATCCCCGCGCGTGTTCGGGTCTTCGAGCTTCCCGAACATCGCCTTGTGGAGCTCCGCGTCGTCCAATCGGGCCAGGCTGACGGCGGCGGCGCGCCGCACCGATTCGTCCGGGTCGGAGAGCGCCAGCCGCATGAGCGCCTCACCGAGCTCCGCCACCGGATCGATCCCCAGGAGTCGCGCAACGTTGCGACGCACGCCGTCGGCCGGGGCGCCGAGCGCGTCCGTCACCACCGCGCGGTGCACCTCCGGATAGTCCCGCCGGATCCGGGCGGCCCACTCACCCATCTGCTCGCCGGCCGCGAGGCTCGCGCGCAGGACGAATTCCGCTTCGTCGGGAAAGAGGCCGGCCTGGCTGCGAAACGGCGCGCACTCGACCAGGATGTCGCGATGCTCGCCGAAGTATCCGGCGAGCGTTCCGTCGTGCTCGCTGATGACCTTCTCGAGAATCTTGTCCAGCAGATCGGCCGCGACCAGGAGCGCGCTCACGCGCCGGTCTCGCTGGCGGCCGACCGGCTCGGCCAGACGGTCGTGCGAGAGCTCGTACCACCGCTCGCCCCCGCGCAGCTCGGAGCGCAGAAGCTGGCTCTTCTCGAGCTGGTCGACGATCCAGTCGGGCAGGCGCCCGGTCCGCCCGTTGGCCCGCTGCACCATCGTCCGCGTGGACGACGTCGTGACGAACTTCATGCAGCCCAGCCGGATCAGCTCCTCCGGGTAGTCGCCGTGCTCGTGCGTGATCTTGCTCTTCGCGACCGATTCGATCGTGTCGTCGTAAAAGGCGTCGAGCGCGTTCACGACGAAATCGGCGAACGATTTACCCTCGCCGGCGGCCCGCTCGACGTGCGCCATCTCGATGCGCGTGACGCCGGCGGGCAGGCTCGCCCAGAGCCGCTGGCAGACGATCTGGAGGTGCACCATCTCGATGTACTCGCCGCGCCGCTCGACCAGCACGCCATCGAAGCCGTGCACTTTGATCGTGTTGAGCTGCGCGACGAGCGCCTCGGCGACCCCCGGAGCGAAGCTGGCGTAGCGCGCGGCCGGACGGGTGATGGCTTCGAGAGCCCGCGCGTCGTCGATTCGGCGTAGGGCGAATCGCTGCAGCTCGAGCCCGGCGGGGAGCCCGGCCGCCAGCGCGTCGATGTCGGCCAGATATTCCTGCCGTATCGCGAAGACCACGCGCAGGGCGGGGTCCTCCTCGAGGGCCAGGACCAGATCGTCCATGAACGCCGCGCGGTCCGGAAAGCGCTCCTGGTGCTGGGTGAAGATCTCTTCGAACTGGTCGAAGACGATCACCCGCCCGCGGGTGCCGGGCTTGCGCGTGGTCGAGTGCAGATAGTCGGAGATCCCGCTGCGGGGGTCGGGAATCCTCGCCGGGTCGAGCCCGTAGATCGCGGCGAAGCCGTAGATGTTGCGGATCTCCCTGGCCTTGACCGTGTCGGGGAGCGCGCCGCCGACGCGCGCGTTCAGCAGCACGTCGAGCCCCTGATCCTCGAGCGACTGGCTGACCAGCGTGTTGAGCAGCGAGCTTTTCCCCGCGCCGGACGGCGCGTAGACCAGCACCGCGCGATGGTTGGTGATCAGCCGCAGGAGGGTTTCCGCTTCGTGCGAGCGCCCGAAGAACCGGTCTCCCATGCGCGCCGAGAACGGCTGCGGGCCGACGTAGGGCGAGATGCCGGGCCGGACACCCTCGGGCGGCCGCTCGCCCCGCGGCGTGGCGACGACGGTGGCCGGCCCGGCGGTCGCGCTCGCGGCCGCCTGGCGCAGCTTGGCTTCGATGCGCGAGACCAGCGAGTCGAGGTGCGTGCCGAGCTGCTCGCGCGCGCCGTCTTCCCACTGGATGAGGCTGAGCAGGAAGCGCCAGTCGCGTGGCAGCTCGAAGTCTTCCGTGCGCAGCGGGACGACCGGCCGCGCGCGCGAGATCGCGTCGGTGACCTCGCGGCGCACCCACGGCGACCGCACCGCATTGGACGACAGGATGAGGACCACCACGCGCGAGGCGTCGAGCGCATCCTGGATCACTTCCAGGAACGATTCGCCCGCGCCGATCCGCTCCGGGGCGAGCCAGCTACGGATGCCGGCGGCATGCAGCCGGTGCCGGACATGCTCGGCGGTGGTCAGATCCTCCGTCGCATAGCTGATGAAGACGTCGTGGCCGTCCAGCCCTTCCAGCAATACGCCGCAGGTCGGACACGGAGCCGCACCGGAGGTGATTTCGACGGAGACCAGCTTGCCGCAGGGCTCACAGAACGCCGCGGTTCTCATTCAGGATCGAGCACTTCCGCCAGCCGGATCGCAACGCACTCCAAGCCCCGGCATTCTGCGCCGCGAGGCGTTCGCGGTCAAGACGCTGACCACGCGCCCGGGCGCGGGATCTCAGCGCGGGACGAGCGGGACACGCTCGATGGTGAAGCCGCGCTGGGCCAGGAGCTTCGGGAGCGCGACGTCGCCGACCATGTGCAGGATCCCGGCGGCCGCGAAGACGCGCTGGCCGCCGCGATGCAGCGCGTCGATGCGCGAGGCGATGGCGGCATTGCGTGCGCCCGCCATCCGCTCGAGGGTGGCTCGCGCCTCCGGAGGATCGAAGAGGCGCCTCAGGGCGTCCAGGTCGCCGCGGGCCCACGCATTCGCGATGGCGGCCATCTCCTGTCGGGCCGATCCGTTCTCCAGGGCCAGGAGTCGCCGATCGATCTCCGCCGCTTGTTCGGCCGGCGTGCCGGCGATGATCGCGGCGCGCTGGATCGCGACCGTCTCGAGGAGCGCGAGGTTCTTGCCGGTCCTCCTCGCGAAGGCGGCCAGTACAGCCTCGATCGAATAGTCCATGTGGAGCCCGTCCCAGCGGGCGTCGAGCAAGGTCAGCCTCGTGACGATCATCACGGGCGGCATGGTCTCGAGGGCCTCCCACGGCTCGCAGGCGCGGGCGGCCTGGTCGCGCAGGCGGACGAGCAGCGCGGCGGGAAGCGATGGGGCCTCGTGAGGCTTCTGAGGGGCCGCCATCCCGGCGCCCGTCATCGGATCGCTGGGATCGGCTTCGATCGCGACCGTCTCGGCCTCGCGGAGCGCGCGCCCGATCATCGGACCCGGCATCGCCCAGTCGAGGTTGGCGATGTGAATCGTGCCGTAGAGGTAACCGTGGAGGCCGTCCTTCTCGAAGCGCCAGAGCGCACCGTGATCCCGCGCGTTCCGGGCCGTTGCCTGGAGCTGATCCGATGTCGGCACCACGGCGGAAGGGGGGCACGTCGGCGCGGCCGGCAGTCCGGGCGCGCCGAGCGCGAGCGAAAGGAGCAGCGCGGTCAGGACACTCAGGCGAGCTGGTCGGAGCAACGGCGCACCTCCGAAGAGACGAGGATACGCCGGTCAGCGCAACGCGCTCCTCCAAAATAGCCAGGCGAGGATGGCGGCCCACGGCAAGAGCAGGGTCACGACGAGCGCGGTTTCCGCGGCGACCCGCGTGAATCGCTTTCGAATCTGCGCGCCATGAATCCTGCGCGTGCCCATCTCCGGAATCTTCCCGACCTATCGAGGAGCATCCGGTATGCCAGGGGATCGAATACGCGGGCGACCGGCACTTACGCGGATTTCCGGCCGATTCCGCCAGCCGAGCGCGCCGGTTTTTGCCACGCCGCTGACCAAATCGGTTGCGAAATCTGTGTCGGTCCGGCGATCGGGCTGCCGTATCGTAAGGAGTGAATGGGTGCGGATCTCCTCATCACGATCGCCCACATCCTGACGACCGAGGCCGACCTCACCGAAGCGCTGCGTCTCGTCGTCCGCGAAGTCGTGCGCTTCATGGGAGCCGAGACCGGCGCCGCGTACCGGGTCGATCGCGAGCGGCGCCTCCTCGTCCCGGTCGCCGCCTATCGGGTGCCCAAGCACGCGCTCGAGATTCTGACGTCGGCGGTCGTGCCAATCGACGAGCACGGATTCCGCGAGAGCGTGTTCGCCGGGGCCAGCATCACCTCGAGCGACGACGTCCAGAACGACCCGCGCTTCGCCTTCGAGCTCTTCCACCGCTTCCCGCACCGCTCCGGAGCGGTCGTGCCCTTCCACGTCGACGGCGACGTGGCCGGGGCGCTCTATCTGGTGTGGTGGGAGCGAGCGGAACGCGTCGACTTGACCCAGGTGTCCACCCTGGAAGCCGTCGGCCAGCAACTGGCCCTGCTGCTACGCGCGGCCTGGCTCCGCGCCGAAGCCGAGCGCCAGCGCGCCGAGGCGCTCGCCGCCGAGCAGCGCTACCACAGTCTCGTCGAGCACGTCCCGGTCGGCCTCTTTCGCATCACGCCGAGCGGCCAGATTCTCGACGCCAACCCGGCGATGGTCGAGATGTTGAGGTTCAAGGACCGCGAGGCCCTGCTGGCCGTCAACGCGACGTCGCTGTACGTCAATCCCGAAGACCGCGAGCGCGGGAACCGTCTGCGAGATGCCGCGGGAGTCACCCGTGACTTCGAGGTCGAGCTCCGCACGAACGACGGGGGAACCGTGTGGGCCCGGATGAATGCTCGTGCCCTCGGGCAGGGCGCGGACGAGTACTGGGAAGGCACGCTCGAGGACATCACCAACCAGCGACGGGCCCAGGATGCCGAACAGCGCGCGGAAACGCTGCGCGCCGTCGCTCAGCTCGCCAACGCGGCCGCGCACGAGATCAACAATCCGCTGTCCGTGATCGTCGGCCGTCTCGAGCTCCTCCGCCGCGACCTCACGCCGGAGCAGCAGGGCAAGCTCGCCCAGGTCGTCGAGGCGTCGAAACAGATCGCCCGGATCATCGCGCACATGGGTCGGATGACGCGGCTGGAGACGCTCGACGACCTGCCGGCCTCGCCCATGCTCGATCTGCGACGATCGTCCGAGACGCCACCGCAGTAGTGCGCGCTCGTCAGCGCACCGGAGCTTCGGCCGGATCCTTGAAGAAGCTTCCGGTGAACACGACCGAGTTGGGGAAGACGACGATTCGTCCCGTGGGCTTGAGCGGCTCCCCCGACAGCTCGCGGAGCTTGATCCGCACGAAGCCGATCTCGGCCACCTCGCCGTGCACGTACCCGAAGGGACCCTGCAGGCTCACCCGGTCTCCGACGCGGATCCCGTTCGGCGCGACCATCGTGAAGTAGCCGGCCACCGCGAGGATCACGTTCTGGAGCGCGAAGGCGATGCCCGCGGCAGCGAAGCCGAGCGCGGTCACGAGCGCCGCCATCTCGCTGGTGAAATGGAAGATCAGCACGAGCGCCACGGCCACGGTGACGACGACACTCCGGGTGGTCAGGAGCAGGCGCCGGCGGGTGCCGTCGGTCACGTAACGAGCCACCGCGACCCGCCAGAGCACGCTGCACACGACGATGACGGCGAGCGCCACCACGACGCCGAGAAGGTCGAAGGCGAGTCCCTGGAGCGCTTGCCACGTCTCACGATCGACCACGTCGTTCCAGCCCTTGAGATCGCTCGCGTACCGGCGGGCGAGCGCGGCCTCCTCCCGCAGCGGCAACGCCACCGCCGCGAGAAGCTTCCGGCGTTCCAGCAAGTCGCGAAACTCGCGCTGACTGTCGGTCAGCGACTTCCCTGAATCGGTGGGATCTTTCGCCAGCGCTCCCAGCCGGGCGAGAATCGGCCTGAGACCGGCCCGAGCGGCCTTCGCTTCCTCGTCTACATGGCGCACGAGCTCGTTGGTCGCCGCCTCGAGGTCTTCGAGACGGCTTCGGCTTCGCTGCAGCGCGAGCAGCCGTTGGATCATCGCCCACGTGCCCGACGCGGGGCTCGTCGGCCCCGCCGCGACGGGCGGCGCCGTTGTCGACGAGCGCAGCTCGGGCACCGATTCCTGGAGCGCGTCGATCTGGTGCTCGAGATCGTCGTCGTCGCCCGAGCGAGACGAGCTGAGCTCGCGAAGCTGAGTGAAAAACTCGAGGCGGGCGCGGTCCAGCTCGAGCCGGTTCTGCGCGGCCACGGCTTGCCGTTCCAGCGCCGCTCGCCTCTCGGGCTCGGCGCGCAGGCGACCTCGCAGGCGCTCGACGTCCCGCTCGCTCTGGCGAACGGACGCCTCGATCTTCTTTTGCTCCTCGGCGCGGCGGCCCCTGGTGCCCGACACGGCGACGCTGTCGCGGCCGAGCAGCGCGGCCTCGGCGTGGGCCACGTCGAGGGCCCGCGCGAGCAGACGGAGCGCGGTTTGCTCGTCGGCGCGACCGAACACGCCGCTGCCGTCCACCGAGCGCATGACGATTCGGGCCTGACGGTACCAGGTCATCGCCCGATTCAGGGACGCCAGCACCTGGTCGGGCGTCCGCGACGGGGCCGGGCTCGCGGCATCCGCGGTCGACGGCGCCGCGGGCTTCGGGGCGGTCTGAGCCTCCTGGGCACGCGCGCGCGGCGGAGTGATCGCGGCGAGCATCACGCCGAGGACGAACAGTGCGACCAGGAGGCGGCCGGACGGGATCCGCATCGAGATCATCACGTGCAGCTTACGACCTCGGTCTGGTCCCGCGCCAGCGAACGCGGCCGAGGCTCAGCCTCGCCCGAGGCGTGGATCGAGGGCGTCGCGCAGGCCGTCGCCGAGGAGGTTGAAGCCGAGCACCGAGAGCATGATCGCGGCGCCCGGAAAGCAGAAGACCCACCAGGCTCCGCTGGTGAAGTACCTGTACGAGTCGGCGAGCATCGCGCCCCACTCGGGCGTGGGCGGCTGGGCACCGAGCCCGAGGAAGCCGAGCGCGGCGGCCTCGAGGATCGCGAAGGCGATCGAGAGCGTCGTCTGCACGATCAACGGGGGCAGGCTGTTGGGCACGATGTGGCTCAGCAGGACGCGCCACCCGCTGCAACCCAGGCCCAGCGCGGCCATCACGAACTCCTGCTCGCGCAGCGCCAGCACCGAGCTTCGGCTCAAGCGGGCGTACGCCGGGATCGAGACCAGGCTGATGGCGAAGAGCGAGTTTCGCAGGCCGGGGCCGATCATGGCCACGATCGCGATGGCCAGCAAGGTCGCCGGAAACGCCAGCACGATGTCCATGCAGAACATCACCACGAGGTCGACGCGCCCGCGGAGATAGCCGGCGAGGAATCCGAGCGCCGAGCCGATCAACGTGGCCACGGCGACGGCGCTCATCGCCAGCCCCAGCGACACGCGCGTCGCGTGAAGAACCCGGACGAGAATGTCGCGGCCGAGGCTGTCGGTGCCGAACGGGTGCGCGGCGGTCGGAGGCTTGAGCCGCAAGGTGAGATTGGCGTCCGTCCTGGCGTCGTACGAATGCATTACCGGCGTGAGAACCGCGACGAGCACGAAGACCAGGACCATGACGAGACCGGCCCGGGCGGCGGGGCTCGCGACGAGCCGGCGCCACGCCGCCGCGGCCGGGCTGCGGCCGCGATCGGCGACCGCCACCGCTCCGCGATCCACCGCCACGTCGAATGTCGTCATCACTCGTACTTGATCCGCGGGTCGACCGCGGCGTACAGGACGTCGGTGAGCAGATTGACCCCCACCACGATGACGGCGATGAAGAGGCTGACGCCCTGGACGATCGCGTAGTCACGCGACTCGATCGACTCGTAGACCCAGAGGCCGATGCCCGGCCAGGAGAAGATCGTCTCGGTGAGGATCGCGCCGGCCAGCAAGCGACCGACCTGGAGCCCGACGACCGTGAGCACCGGGAGCAGCGCGTTGCGCAGCGCGTGCCGCATGATCACCACGCGGCGCGACAGCCCCTTCGCCTCGGCGGTGCGGATGTACTCGCGGGACAGCACCTCCAGCATGGAGGCACGGGTCATCCGGGCGATGACGGCCAGGGGAATCGTCGCGAGCGCGAGCGCCGGGAGGATCAGGTGGCGGATCGCGTCGACGAGGGTGGCCCCGTCGCGTTGCAGCAGCGCGTCCAGGATGACGAAGTTCGTCCACGGAACGAACGTGGTACCGCTCGAGAGGCGAAAGCCGGTCGGCAGGACGCGCAGCTGCACCCCGAAGAACCACGCGAGCACGAGGCCGAGCCAGAAGATCGGCATCGAGACACCCGTGAGCGCGCCCAGGCGCGCGAGACTGTCGAGCAGCGAGTTGCGCCAGACGGCGGAGGCGACCCCGATGGG
>Ga0137407_10000902_pt1 | contig 19543 bp, 19 predicted proteins | sample CZOMad2_2_16fung_FD_108410 | JGI IMG/M metagenome (GOLD analysis project Ga0137407, IMG submission 108410) | Vadose zone soil fungal communities from Angelo Coast Range Reserve, California, USA - CZOMad2_2_16fungal (Illumina Assembly) | ecosystem: Environmental > Terrestrial > Soil > Vadose... | reverse complement strand
GTGAAATCGACCAGCCCCAAGCTCACGCACGCCAAGGCGCTCGAGCTTCTGGTCGGGCACCGGCCGACCCTGTGAGGACAGCGAGCGGGCACGGGGCGGGATGCCGACCGGTCGGCATCCCGCCCCGCGGAGTCGTTACTGCAGCACTTCGATCCTGGTGAGCATGAACCGCCCGTCCTGCTCCTCGTACGCCGTCCTCGAGGGTGAGGACCTTCTGTTTGACCTCGATGGTCTTGATCTTGCCTTCCATGTCGCCGGCGGCGGCCAGGCCGGCCGACGCCACGACCACGAGGGCCAGCGTCGCTGCCACGATCATTCGTTTCATGGCTCTTGATCCTCCGGGATTTCGTATTCGAGGGTGGCCCCTCGAACGCGGGGAACGCAAGGCGATTGCCAGTGGAGCCCGGCGCGCGATTTCCAGAGATCGCGAGACGCCGTCGCCTCCATGGCGCGCGCCCGGCGGGAGAAAAATTGCGCGCCGTGAACAAATGACATGGCCGAGCTGCCGAGACGGTTGACCGCTCGGGGCCGGAGCGGTTACCGTAACAGCGTCTCGTGACATCGGACATCGTCCCGACCTACGGAGGCTCGTCATGGACGCTGCCGCGCTCGAGGGAAAGCGCATTCTCCTCCTCGAGGACGATACGGATTCGCGAGAGTCGATGGCGCTGCTGCTCGAGCTGGCCGGAGCCAGCGTGGTCTCGACGCCGACCGCCGAGGACGCGCTCGCGGCGCTGCAACGCGCCGAATTCGACGCCGTCGTGACCGACGTAGCGATGCCGGGACGCAGCGGCTTCTGGCTCGTCGGTCAGATCCGTCAGCTCGCATCCAAGCCGACCGTCCCCGTCCTCGCCGTCACCGGACATCCCTTCCCTCGCGACGGCATGCTGCGTGCCGGGTTCGACGATCAGATGCTCAAGCCCGTGTCACCCGGCCTGCTGTATGAAACGCTGACGCAGCTGATGCGACGGGCCTGAACCGCTCGCTTCCTTTCCGTGAAACTCCCTTCTCTCGCTCAGGGGAAAACCCGATGGCTGATCTCGTCGGGTGCGGCGATAAGACTACTCATGGACTTCGGAACGATCCGCCTCGTCATCCGCGGCAAGCTCGAGAATGGCCGGCTTCCCCTGGAAAAGGCTGCGAGAGTGCTGGGCCGCTCCGCCACGGGCGAAGCGTGCGACGGTTGCGGCATGACCATCGGAACGGGCCAGCTGGCCATGGATGGCCTCGCGCGCGGGCCCGGAAACAAGGGCATGCAGCTCCATCTTCGCTGCTTCGAGATCTGGACTCAGGAGCGCTCTTCGCTGCTCCGAGAGCGCGACGAGGGCTCGACCCGGCGGTGGTCCTTCGACGAGCAGCGGGCGTAAGCCGCCAGCAGCGCCCTCAAGTCTCTCTGCGGTGCTCGGCGGGCCCGTCGCGGCGCGACAGATTGCACGCCGTGTTGATGAGGTCGACGTGGGAGAACGCCTGAGGAAAGTTGCCCACGAGCCGGCGCTCGGTCGGATCGTATTCGTCTGACAGAAGACCGACACACTCCTTCGGCTCGATCGTACTGCTGAATCGAAGGGAGACGGTTGCGGCTACGAGTGAGTGCGCCGACGCGCGCGATCGGCCGCGCCGGTCGCTTCACGCTCGGCGACTCGAAGCGCACGCCGAGCTTCCGCCAGCTGACGTTCGAGCCCACGGACCTCCTGGGCGGCTCGCTTCGCGGCGGCCCTGCGTTGCTCGGCCTCTCGGCGCAAGGCTTCGAGCTCCAAGGCCAGGCGCTCGCGTTCCGTCTGCTCCTGCGCACGCTGCACTTCCGCCTGCGCGCGCCGAGCTTCGGCGTGCTCTCGGTTCGTCTCCGCCTGATCGCGTTTCGCCTCGGCCGGGTCGCGTTTCGCGGTCCGATCGCTCCTCGTGTCGGTCAGCGCCCGCTGAGGTGCCGCGCTCCGGCCGCCGGGCACGAGATGAAGGCGCCGTTCGGGCTCCGCACCGGCGAGCACTTCGAACCCGGGCGCGGGAAGCTCCGTGGCGAGTCGGCCCTGGCGCAGGGCATTCACCAGCCCTTCGTCGACCGAGGCCGCCAGAACGGTGTTCGAGATGCGAAGAGACGCGGAAGGCGAGACGCGATAGCCGGCCTTCGTCAGGGCCTCGACGGCGCGATTGGTCAGAGCGTGCAGCTCGGCGCGAATCGTCTTCATTCCCTCAGCGGCCGTCCGCGGGTCGCGTAGCTGGCTCTGACGCACGCGGTGCACGACGTCAACGAAGTGGGCCACGCGTTCCGGGCCCTGGCGCGCGAGCTGATTCGTCGCCCACAGGAACGGAGACGGCTTGCCGAGCTGACGAACCGCCTGCGCTTCCTTGACGTGTCCGGCGGCCTTCAGCGCGGCCGCCTTCACGTTCCGCGCCGCCGAGAATTCCTTCGGCGGCACACCATACAGCTCGTCGAGCGCGCGGTCGACGTCGGAGGTCACGGGCCAAGCGTACCGCGTCTAGAGATCGGGTGTCCGGCCGAGAAACGCAATGGGCCGGGAAGGACGTCCCCGGCCCATCATTGCCGACTGAGACTCGACGAAGTCGAGTGACCGGCCCGCGTGCTACAGGCCCATCGCGACCTTGACGACCGCCTTCTTCGTCTTCAGCGCCATACGCTCTGCCTTGTGGGGCGACGCCGAATGGTTCGTCGCCTGGATCGCTCTGCGGCTCGCCTTGACGGCGCGGCGGATCGACTGATCCATCTGTCGCTTCCACCGTGAAACGTGTTTGCCGGCACCAGCCCTGTCGAGTCTGACTACGAGTCTGTGCATTGTGTTCCTCCTAATTCCAACCTCTCATGGCACCGACGAAATTCGGAAAAGATTCGAAAACGAAAATTGCCAATAAATTCACGAATTTTTTGGGTCGGCCGGCGCTACTTCCTTCCCTTCTTCCCGCTTCCCGTGCCGCTCGTACTGTCGACCGCCAACTGCGGCGCGGCCAATGCGCTCGTGGCGATGGTGCCGCCGCTGTTCCCGGCACTCATGACGGCGTTCGCGACGACTCCATCGACGGAGTCGTTGCCGCTTGCCGAACCCTTCCGGGGCTCCTTCGCGCTCCAGTTGGGGATGCCCGCCTCTTTACCGCGCCCGACATCGCGGTCGCCGTCAGTCCCGTCGCTGTCGCCGGCGCCGGTGCGAGGGCCGGACGTGCTCGAGTCGATGCCGCCCGCTGCGAGCGTGGCCTTCGCGTGTTCGGTCGCTTGCTTCATGGCGTGCTGAACGGCCGGCGCGGTCGCGGCGTGCGGCACCTGGGTCGGGACGATCCGAAAGTCGGACTTCAGCCGCCCCGCCTGTGCCGAGTGGATGGTCGTGGGACGCGTCAGCGGCGTCGAGCCGACGACCGTGACCGATTGGAGCGCGCCGACGTTCACCGACGGCCCGACCCGACGCCTGTTATCGAGCCGCGTCACGTCGACCAGCCCGCGCAGCACGCTGATCGTGGACCGAAAGTTCTCGTCCGGGAACACCTCGGCGATGACGATCGTGCCGCGGATGGCGGCGACGGCGTTCGGCGTCTTGACCTCGACGATCTCGCCGCGCTTCATCAATTCCTTGGAGACGGCGACGGAGATCCGGTCGGCGCTCAGCTCGATCGTGGACACGCCGGGCAATTCGGTGATCGTCAGGCGCCCGTCTGCGTGGACTCAGCTTCGATGGTAGGCGGACCAGGGATCGAACCTGGGACCTCGGCCTTGTAAGGGCCGCGCTCTCCCAACTGAGCTATCCGCCCGGCAAATCGTGGACGCTCGCCATCGTAGCACTGCCCGGGCGCGAAGGAAGCTCGGCGATCTACCTCAGGACGGCCCAGAGCGACCCGAGCCAGCCGCGGGCCTTCTCGACCCATGTCTCACCGGCCGGCACGCGGCTGACGACGACGTCGTCGACCCACGCCTTCAGCGGACCTTCGGCCACGAAGCGAACGTCGAGGTCGACGCGATCCCCGGAGTTGAAGTCGAGTTTGTAGAACTGCCAGCCTTTGCCGGCGCCCGACACCTCGATCTTCGGATCATCCCAGGCCACCGAGCCACCGTTCGGGCTCAGCCACAGGTCGCCCTCGTGCTCTATGCGATCGACCTTCGCCCAGAACTGCACGTTGTAGCCGGTGCGCGGCTTGACGCGGATCCGCTGCGAGAGCGTCGAGTAGACCTCGCTCTGCTTGTCGCTGCGATGCTCGACCAGCAGCGCGAACCGGCCGCCCGGTCGGTGCTCGGTCGGGTCCGAGCGCCAGTCGGCGACCGCCAGCTGTCCGGTCTGCGAGTTCCGGGTGGCGAGATACTGGTTCAGGCGCGAGGCGCCGCGGTAGGCGGGAAAGTCCTCGAGCCAGCCCGTGCCCCAGCCCACCAGCCGCGCCTCGAAGGAGCCGTTCACGAGGTTGTTGGACGTGGCCGGCAGCAGCACGAAGTACCAGAGCGCGAGGAAGAACAGGACGAGCCACCCGGCGAACAGGAGGGTGATGGAGAGCTTCGGAGAGTTCAAATAGAACTGGACGAGGAACTCGCTCGCGCCGTCCGACATCCGGTCGATCGTGCGATCGTACATCGCCGCTCTCTCCTCCCGGCTCGTGGTCTGTATACCCAACCTAAACCACCCAAAGATGGCCGACCTAGCAAACAAAGGAGCCGGCCTGCTGGCGTCCTCGTCAGGCTGAAGCGGCGGGCGAGGAATCCGAGGCGCGACTACCGGGCCGACACGTTGCGGTGGTCGAGGTCGTGCTCCCACGTCGGATCCGCGACGTGGCGCAGCTCGTGGGCGAGGCACTCGTAGTCTCCATCGGCGCAGTAGACTTCGATGCGGCCATTGGGATAGCGCATCGTGCAGCCGCGGTTGTTGCTCCCACCGGCGGCGCAGATGTGGCTCACGTCACCGATATAGAGGGTCACGGGCCCGTTCCGGTAGCCGACGAACGGCGCCGCGGAGCATCCGCCGACCAGGACCGCCGCTACGCACATCGCCGCGAGCCATGCAGTACGCACCGGGACCGAGGAAACAGCAGGAAAGGTGCCAGACCGGAAGCGCCTGAAAACATCCTGAAAACATCGAGGCATAGAAGCGCCGGCCCGGGGCGCGCGCCAGTCGTTGCGGAACAGGCTGGCACGCTGGTGACAAATATCGGAAGGGGCGCTTACGCGGTCACTTCGGCCAGCGGGGCGCGGAGAGCTCGATGCGCCACAGCGGGCCGTTGACGAAGAACGGCCCCTCGAACTTCACGAACGCCGGCGCCGGGCCACCGAGCACCCAGAATTTCAGATCCGGAGGCTCCTTGCCCGCGACCTTCGCGAACACGCCCGCGATTCCGCCGAGCTCGAGGTCGACGAGATAGCGCGTCGCGGCCCGACGCGAGTCGCCCACGATGATCGGATCCTCGCCGACCGCGCGCATGGTCGTCTTCACCAGCCGCGGCTTTGGCGTGAACGCCACGACGTGTCCGGTGGCGGTCTCGCCGCGCGTCAGATTGTTCAGGATCGTCGCCGTCATGCCGTTGTAGACGTCCGCCGGCAGCTCGAGGGCCCCCGAGAGCTCCTCGGTGTCCTTCTTGCCTTGCTCGCGCTGCTTGACCGCATAGTGGCTCGGCTCACGCGAGAACGACACTTCCACGTCCGCCGGAAACGACGGACCACGCTGGATCTGCTTGTAGGCGAAGAGCTTCAGCACCGGTCGCTGCGAATAGGTCATGAACTCGTCCTGCAGCGAGCCGTCGCGGAATCGCCACGTGAGCCGGCTCTCCATCCGATCCCCATGCGGAGTCGCGACCAGCTCCCCCTGCGCCAGCGTCTGGCCCTGAAGCGAGCGCAGCACCAGAAAGCCGTGCGTCGTGCCCTCGGGAAAGCGCACCGTCACCGGATCGGCCGCCGCGCTGGCCGCCGCGATCAGCAGCACGCCGCAGGACCACGCCATGAGACGCGTCGGCATACGGGTCACCGATCGCGATCGACCCACCGCGGTCGGCGTGCTTCAGCCGCGGAGCCCGAGCGCCGCCAGGCGCGCGCTCGTCGGTACGCCGTCGGTGTTCCAGCCGCGCAGCGCGTAGTAGTCGTCGAGCATCGCGGAGAGCTCCGCCGGCGGGCAATGCATGCCGGCCGACGGTCCGTCGGGAATCGGCTCGTGCATCACCTTCCACGGCAGCACGTCCTGAGCGCGCCGGACCCCCTCGCGCACGTTGAACAGCCGCTCGAGGTTGATGATGCGCTCGCCGACACGCTCGAGCTCGTCGACGGTCACGTCCCAGCCGGTGACCGCGCGCACCATCCTCGCGTAGGGATCGCCGATGAAGAGGCCGAAGCCGCGCTCGGATGTGAATCGGCACATGACGAGCGAATCGCCGAGCGCCGTGAAGTGCTGGCTCCGCACGGCGAACGCGGGCTTGTCCTTGGTGCCGCGCCGGTCGAAGCCCTGCGCGTACTGGGGCGTGGGTCGCGTGTCGTGATGGCTGCCGCCGCGGGTCGCCGTCGCGTAGCCGATCGAGAGCCCCTTGAGGGCGCGCGCCGAGTGGGCGGGCAGCTCGAGCCCCTTCACGGCGTACACGAGCTTCGTGCCCTCGGGATGGACCGACGCGGCGAGCCGCCATGCGCCTTCGGCCAGGCGTGCTCCGAATCCCTCGCGGCGGGCCGTCATCTCGACCAGTCGCAGCATGCCGCGCCAGTCGCCCCAGCCGAACGGTACGCCGACTTCGCGCGCGTCGAGCCAGCCCCGCTCGAGCGCCTCGGCGACGAACGCCAGGGTGACGCCGATCGAGATCGTGTCCATCCCGAGGAGATCGCAGAGGTCGTTGGCCAGCGTGAGCGCTTCCGGGTTCGAGATGCCGAGCATCGGCCCCAGCGCGAAGATCGTCTCGTACTCGGGCATCTTCGCCTTCGTGCCGGCGAACTCGCCCTCGGCGATGGCGTACTGCTTGCCGCAGGCGACCGGACACTTGAGACAGGTCGTGTCGCGACCGTGGTAGTGCAGCTTCATCTCTTCGCCGGACACGGCTCGTGCCTCGGCGAACGTCTCCTGGCGCAGGTTGTAGGCGCCGAGGCCGCCGAGGGCGTTGATGGGCCCGACGAGGAAAGGCGTGCCGAAGGTCGTGAGCGCCTTGGTGCCGGTCTTGAGCGGCTCGCGCGTCTCGTCGACGAGCGCCTTGAGCGCCGGAGCGTCGGCGACTTCCGTCTTGCGGGCGCCCTTCACCACGACCGCCTTGAGATTCTTGCTCCCCAGCACGGCGCCGAGGCCGCCGCGCCCCGAGACGCCCTCGCGGTTTTTCCAGTAGTGGGCCATCGCCGCGAAGCGCACGCGATGCTCCCCGGCGGGACCGATCGCGATCGCGTCGGCGTCGGCGCCTTCGGCGTCGATCAGCGCGTTCACGGCCTCGCGAGTCGTCTTGCCCCAGAGGGCCGGCGCCGGCTTCACCGTCGCGCCCGCGTCGGTCACGAGCAGATAGGACGGGGCCGCGGCACGGCCGGTGATCGTCACGGCGTCGAAGCCCGTCCGCTTGAGCGTCGCTGGAAAGCGGCCCCCGAAGGTCGAGTCGAAGAAGAGGCCGGTCAGCGGCGACTTGGCCGCCACGCACGCGCGGCTGTTGCCGGGCACCGTCGTATCGGTGATCGGCCCCACGCTGAAGACGACCGCGTTCCGGCCGTCGAACGCGTCGATCCCGGCCGGGACGTGGTCGTAGAGCACGCGGGCCGCGAGACCGTTACCGCCGAGGAGCGCCCGGGCGGTGCCTTCGTCGAGCGGCTCAATGCGGGTCGTCCCGGTCGTCAGATCGACGAACAGCAGGCGCCCGCCGTACCCCTTCACCGCCCGATGTCTTTCAGTCCCTTGCGGGCCTTCTCGAGCACGTCGGCGGGCGCGTCCTTCTGAGCGATGAGCTTTCGGTAAACGATCTCGGCCGAGTCGTTCTGCTTGAGCGCGGCGAAGCAGGCGCCGGCGCCCAGCAACCCGCTTCGTCCGGCGGGCGAATCGGGCGCGACGTACGCCGCGGTCATGAAGTATTCGGCGGCCGCGAGATTGTCGCCTTCGCCCTGGTAGGTCTCGCCGATCGCGCCCGCGGCGGTGGCGACGATGCTCTTGTCGTCGGCTCGCACGAGGCGATCGAGCACCTTTCGCGCGTCGTCCCAGCGCTTTTCCTGGGTGAGCAGGCGCGCGTAGCCGAGCGCCATCTCCGGCTGCAGGTCCGAGCCGGTCGGGTCCTTCATGGCGCGCGTGTAGGCCTCGAGCGCGCCGGGTCGATCGCCCGCGGCGTCACGGGCCCGCGCGAGCGCGAGCCAGGCGCGCTGGGCGCGCGGGTCGTTCGGCGACGCCGCCACGAATTGCTCGAGCACCGGGCGCGCGGCCTCCGGCTTTCCCGTCTCGGCCTGCGCCTGGGCGACCGTCACGCGCGCGGGCTCGAGGAACGGGCTCTTCGGGTAGAGCTTCTCCATGAGCGCGTAGGCCTCGATCACGGTGGGCCAGGCCGCCGCCGCGGAGGCGCCGGCGCCGACCCGCTCGAGCGCGTCATCCGCCGCTTCGTCGGACGGAAACTCCGCGGCGAGCCGCTTGGCGGTCGTCATGGCGCCCGGCCAATCCTTCTCGTCGACGGCGATGGCCGTCAGCACGTAGAGCAGTCGCGGCGCCGAGCGCGCTTTGGGCGCGAGCCCCAGAGCGGCCAGGGCCGGTTGCTTGAAGTCCTTCGCGTCACCTCGCTGGAAGGCGACCACCGCCAGCCCGTATCCCGCGACGGCCGCCACCTCCGCGGTGCCGCCGTCGCGCGCCTCGGTGAGCTTGCTCGACGCCTGCGCCCACTGCCCTTCGGCGAGCGCGGTCGAGCCGAGGCCCAGCGCGGCCAACGGACCGACGCCTTCGGCCTGGGCTCGCTTGAAGGCGGTCGCCGATTCAACCGGCCGCCCGGCGGCGAGCAGCGCGGCACCGAGAGCGGCCTGCGCCCGGCCGAGGAGCGGTGGGAACGGCGCTCGGCGGATCCAGTCCCGCAGCGGCGCTTCGGCGCCCGCCGGGTCGCCGACGCGCAGCATGAGGATCGCCCGATTCAGCCGGGCGAATTCCGTGCGCGGCGCGCTCGGAAAGGTGTTGACGACGCGGTCGAGGAGCTTCTTGGCTTCCTCACGATCGGCGTCATTTCGCAGGGCGAGCTCGGAGGCGAGCTCGAGCGCGTCGGGCGCGAGCGGATCGCCGGGGAGCGCCTTCGCGAACTCGAGGAATTCCTTGCGCGCGTCCTCGAGCCGGTCGTGACGCATCAAGGACCACGCGAGACCGAGCCGGGCGGCCGGCGCCTGAGGATGGCCCGGAACCTCGGTGATCACGCGGCGGAAGGCGGCCGCGGCCGTCACGTGGTCCCCGGCGTAGTACGCCGCCTCGCCCCGCAGCAGGAGCGCGGCGACACGCGCGTCGGGTGTTGGCGCGCCCGAGACGACGGCGGGAAGATCGCGCGTGGCCTGGGCGTACTCGCGCAGCTCGAAATTGGCCTGGGCCAGGCGGTACGCTGCATACCAGCCGGTCGGGCTGCTCGGCTCCATCCGCTGCGCCAGCTCGTACTGTGTGCGGGCTTCGTCGCGGTTCCCGGCGAGCCGATATCCCTCGCCCTTGAGCAAGAGCACGTGCGCGCGGATCGCGTTCGTGAGCGTGGCGCCGAGGAGATCCTGCGCGAGCGCCGGCACCTCGGCGGGCTTCTTGGCCTCGATCAGCGAGCGCGCCATGCGGATCTGGAGCGGCACGACCAGCGGCGAGCGGCGCGCCTCGAGCCCACGGATCAGATTCCTGGCGGCCTCCGGATCCGTTGGGAGCAGGGCCATCGCGAGCCCCGCCTCGGCCCAGGGGCGCTCCGGGCTGTTCTTCGGCGAGGCCAGATAGGCGCGAAACGCGGCTGCGCTTTCCGGGTAGCGCTCGGCCGCCAGGCTCCACCAGCCGAGCCGCGCCCGGCCCGTGTCGAGCAGCGGGTGGGGGCCGCCTTGCACGAACTGGGTGAGCGAGGCGATCGCGCGGTCGTACTGCCCGGCACGCCCCAGCGCTTCGCCGAGCCAGAACGAGACGTCGCGAGCCAGCGACGCGGGCGCTCGAGAGGCCAGGGCCGTCCACGCGGCCACCGCGTCGTCGTGGCGGCCGAGCGCGTAGTTGGAGAGTCCGAGGCCGTGGCGCGCCCAGGCCTCGAGCTCGGGCGGCGTCGCCGACTGGAACTGCGCGAACGTGTCGCGCGCCCGGTTCATGTCGCTGAGCCGCAGCGCGGTCCAGCCGCTCGAGTGCAGGCTCCACACGGTGAACTCGGCGGTCCGGGGACCACGGGCCACCTGCCGGAAGAGCGCGTCCGCCTGCTGGAATCGATCGAGCCGGTAATAGGTCTCGGCGAGCCAGTAGCGCGCCTCGGTCAAGAGATCGCGTTCCTTCCCGCGGCGGACGGCGGCCTCGAGATCCTGCACCGCGTCGTCAAACTCGCCCTTGGCGAAGTGCGCGCGTCCGCACTCGAGCGCCTTCGAGGCGATGCCGAACGCGGCTCCGACGCACGCGAGCGTGCCCGTCGGCGTGAGCGGCGCCGTCGGCTTGGCGGCGACCGGCACGACGATGACCGCCAGCGGCATCGCGGGCAGCTCCGACGGCGAGGGCGGCAGGGGCAGGTCGCCGATCACGATCGGCGGCTTCTCGATCGGCGCCTCGGCGAACGGGACGAGCGCCCCGAGGTCCGGCGGTGGGGGCGTCAACGGGAGCAAGGTCGCGGCCGGAGCAGTGACAGGCCACGCGATCAGCGCGGCGAGCAGGACGAGCGCCGGCAGCCGGCGCGTCACGACTTCTTCTCTCCGCCTGTGGCGGGCTTGCCGGGCTGGCTCGGCTGTGCTCTGACCGCCGCCGCCCGGTCGCGCGCCCAGGTTCGTAAGGTCGCATCGGGGCTCTTGGTCGCGACGGCGTCGTAGGCGGCGAGGGCGGCGCGGATCTCTCCGAGCTGCTCCCTCGCCAGCCCGAGGCCGGCGAGCGCGCGATAGCGGTCACCCGCCTCGAGGTTCTTCACGTTGCCGACGGCCTCGAACGACCTCGCGGCGTCCTTGAAGCGGCTCAGCTTGAGCTCGGACTCGCCCTCCAGCAGGAGCGCGCGGGCACGGAGATTTTCCTCATCGCTCGCCGCGGCCGCCTTGGCCTGCGCGGCCGCCTGGCTCCATTCCTTCTTCTTGAAGGCCGACTCGGCGAGGTCGTACGCCGCCTGATACGCGAGCGGGTGATTCGGGAATTCCTTGCGAAGCCGCGCCCATGCCGCCTGCTGGTCCTTGACCTGGCCGGCCTTGCCCGCGATCACCCCCGCGTCGTAAAGCGAGTCGGCGGTTGCCGATGGCTGCGTCAGCTGCGTGTATGCCGTCTTCTGCTGACTCGGCGTGCCGGACTTGGCCAGGCTGTCGGTGATCGCCCGCCGCGCGGCCGGTACCAGCTGATGGCTCGGATGCGCCGCGACGAACGCCTGGAGCTCGCGAACTCCGGCGTCTCGCTCGCCCGCGGCCAGGCGCGTTGTCCCGAGCAGGTACTGCGCCTCGGGCACGAGCTTGTGCTTGGGATATTTCGTCTCGAACGTCGAGAGCAGCGGCAGCGCCTCGGAATACTTCTTGAGGTCGACCAGCGTCTGCGCCTGATAGAAGGTGGCCGATCCGGCGTGCGCGTGCTCGGGCCAGGTCGTCAGGAGCTCCCGGAAGGCCTTGAGGGCGGCCTCCGGCCGCCGCAGCTCGAGGTCGCACAGGCCCACGCCATACACGGCTTCGGGCGCGAGCGCCGACGCCGCGTCTTTTCCGATCACGTCGTCGTAGGCCGAGCGCGCCGCCGCGTATTGCTTGAGTCGATAGAGCGACTCGGCCTCCCAGAAGCGCCCCTCGAGCTGCTGCGCCGGCAACGTCGCGACCGCGCGCAGGCGACGGAAGGCCTCGAGCGCCTTCTCCGGCTCGCCGAGCACGAGCCGCGTCCGCCCCAGAAGGAGCATGGCCGGCGCGATTCGTGCGTCGTTCGGATACTCGACCACGAAGCGCTCGAGCGCTCGGCGCGCGATCGGCTGCAGGCCGTCGGCGAACGCCCGTTCGCCCACGAGCCACAGCCGGTCGGCCTCGTTCAGGGCGAAGGCGGGCGCAGCAGGAAGGCCGGCCAGCAGAATCGACGCCAACGCCGAAATAGAAAGCAGGCGGCGCGTCATGATGACAGTTCATCCTAGCACGCCTGTGGTACGGTCTCAGCGTGGCTCTGTGCGTGTTCGATCTCGATCACACCCTCATCCAGACGCCCCTCGATCTCGCCGCCATGGCCGTCGACATGCGCCACCTCCTCGAAGGAGCCAACGGGCCTCTGCCGGCCCGGAACGAGCGCTACCGCGTCGGCGAGCTGATCGCGCATTGCCAGACGCACGCCCCGAAGCTGGAGGTCGCCCTCTGGGAGCTCGCGCTCGGCCACGAGCGACGGGCCATGGAGGTCGCCGCTCTCGAGCCGGGCGCCCTCGCGGCCGTCGCCGGGGCCCGGCGCCGCGGGTTCGCGACCGCGATCTGGACCAACAACGCTCGCGAGCTCGCCGTGCCCGCCCTCGCGCGCCTGGGGCTCGCTGACGAGCTCGACCTGGTCGTCACCCGCGACGACATGCGCGCGCTCAAGCCCGATCCCGACGGATGGCGGGTGATCTCGGAGCACTTCGGCAAGCTGGCCGAGGGCGCCGGGGACCCGTGTGACGCGGTCATCGTCGGCGACTCGTGGGTGGACGGCGTCGCGGCGGCCAAGGCGGGCGTCTCGTTCATCGCCTATCGAGCGCGACAGGAAGATCTCGACCGCTGGCAGGTGACGCCGATCGTCCACCTCGCCGACCTGGCTCTCCTGCCCGCCTGGCTTGCCGCCCGGCGCGCCGGACGGTCCTGACGTGGAGCTCTTCGGCGAGCCCGAGCGCGGCACGGGAGCCCCGCGCCCGCCCGCGCCTTTGGCCGACCGGATGCGTCCGAGCTCCCTCGACGAGATCGTCGGCCAGGCACATCTGCTCGGACCCGGGCGTGTCCTGCGGGCTGCGATCGAGACCGGCGAGCTCCACTCGATGATCCTCTGGGGCCCGCCGGGCTCGGGCAAGACGACCCTCGCTTCTCTGATGGCGAGCGTGACGGGGGCGCGTTTCGTCGCGTTCTCGGCGGTCCTGTCTGGCGTCAAGGAGATCCGCGAAGTGATCGGCGAGGCGGAGCGCGAGCGTGCCCGTCGCGGCATCCGCACGATCCTGTTCGTGGACGAGATCCATCGGTTCAACCGGGCCCAGCAGGACGCCTTCCTGCCGCACGTCGAGAAGGGCACGGTCGTCCTCGTCGGCGCCACCACCGAGAATCCGTCGTTCGAGGTGAACTCGGCGCTCCTGTCGCGCTGCCGCGTCTACGTCCTTCGCGCGCTCGAAGACGACGATCTGCTCGCGATCATGCGCCGAGCGCTCGCGGACGGCGCGCGCGGCCTCGCGTCGCTCCGCCCGGAGGTGACCGACGACGGGCTCTCTTCCATCGCGCGCGTGGCGAACGGCGACGCGCGGGTCGCGCTGAACGTGCTCGAGGTGGCGGTCGCGCTGACGCCGGCCGGCGGCGGGCCGCGACGGATCACCGACGCGTCGATCCGCGAGGCCGCGCAGCGGCGGACGCTCCTCTACGACAAGTCGGGCGAGGAGCACTACAACCTGATTTCGGCTCTCCATAAATCGCTGCGCGATTCGGATCCTGACGCCGCGCTCTACTGGCTGACGCGGATGCTCGAGGCCGGCGAGGATCGTCTGTATCTCGCGCGGCGTCTGGTCCGCTTCGCGTCGGAGGACGTCGGCAACGCCGACCCCGGCGCGCTGACGCTCACGCTCGCGGCGAAAGAAGCCTACGACTTCCTCGGCGATCCGGAAGGCGAGCTGGCGCTCGCCCAGGCGACGCTCTATCTGGCTCTCGCGCCGAAGTCGAACGCGGTGTACGCGGCGTACAACGAGGCGAAGGAGGATGTGAGCCAGAGGCCCGCCGAGCCCGTGCCGCTCCACATCCGCAACGCGCCCACGCGGCTCATGAAGGACATCGGCTACGGCGCCGGCTATCAGTACGCGCACGACGCGCCGGACGCGCGGGTGGACCAGGAGGATCTGCCGGAGGCGCTTCGCGGGCGCCAGTACTATCGGCCGACCGACCGAGGGCTCGAGGCCGAGCTTGGCCGCCGGCTGGCCGAGTGGAGACGCTGGCGTTCGGAGCGCCAGCGCCCTAGGGTATAGGCGATGTGGCCGCTCAATCTCCTCAAGCGGCGGCACTGGATCTTCCTCGGGGCCTGCGTCCTGTTCCTGCTCTCCTACTTCGGCTTCATCAGCTGGGCCAAGGTCGCCCTGGCCCTCGAGCGCCTCGCCGACCAGCCGGCGGTTCGCGAAAGGTTCGCGACCCCGATTGGTCGTGGCGAAGCGATCGTGACGTCGTTCATGTTCGTCCTGCTGACGCCGCTGGCGATCGCGGCGGCCCTTGGCGTCGTCGCCTTCTTCGGGGCGATCGGCGCGGGCATCATCCGCGCTGTCCTGCCCCTCCGCGAGGTGCCGGACTGGGTGTTCCTGAGTGTGGCGTATCTAGGCGTTTTCATCGGGATCTGGCTCGCCCGAAGCATCTGGATAGGCCCCGCCTACGAGTTCATCGGCCTCATCGCCAAGGCGATCCTGATCGCCGCCGGCCCGGCCTGATCGCGATCGGCGGGCCGCCCGCGCTCTGCTGCTAGAATGGCTGGTATGCCTCGCCTGCGCGTGGGCGTGGTCTTTGGCGGGCGCTCCGGGGAGCACGAGGTGTCGCTCGCCTCCGCGGCCTCCGTCATCGCCGCCCTCGATGAACGTGGTCACACCGTCGTCCCCATCGGTATCGCCCGCAACGGACGCTGGGTCGTCGGCGGCGAGCCCTTGCGCGCGCTGGCCGCCGAGGCCCGGGTCGCGCTGCCGTCGAACGACGCCGACGGCGCCGTGAAGAAGGCCCTCGCGAATCGCGCCGAAGCCGTCGAAAGCGCTTCGGTGGAGAGCCTCGCGCGCACCGAGCCCGCCGGGAGCCTCCCGCTCGAGCTCCGCCAGGGGCTCGACGTCGTCGTGATCATGCTCCACGGTCCCTACGGCGAAGACGGCACCATCCAGGGCCTCTTCGAGCTCGCCGACGTTCCGTACGTGGGGGCCGGTGTCCTCGCCTCCGCGGTCGGAATGGACAAAGCCACGATGAAGGCCGTGTTCCAGGCCCACGGCTTGCCGATCGTCGAGCACGTCGTGGTCACCCGGCACGAGTGGCGTCAGGCCCCCGAGCGCGTCGCGGCGCGCGTGGCCGAGGCCGTCGGCTTTCCGTGCTTCGTCAAGCCGGTGAACCTGGGCTCGAGCGTCGGGATCAGCAAGGTGCCGAGCACGCGAGAGCTCGCCGCCGCGATCGATCTCGCGGCCCGTCACGACCGCAAGATCATCATCGAGCGCGGGGTCAACGCGCGAGAGATCGAGGTCAGCGTGCTGGGCAACGACGAGCCGATCGCGTCCTTGCCGGGCGAGATCGGCTACGACGCCGAGTGGTACGACTATTCCACCAAATATCTCGAAGGCCAGTCACGTCTCACGATCCCGGCGCCGGTCTCGCCCGAGATCACCCAGCGCCTCCAGGAGCTGGCCGTCGCGGCCTTCCGCGCGATCGATTGCTCGGGCATGGCCCGCGTCGACTTTTTCGTCGAGCGCGGCAGCGACCGGGTGCTGGTCAACGAGATCAACACGATCCCGGGGTTCACCGCGACCAGCGCCTACGCCAAGATGTGGGCGGCCTCGGGCCTCGGCTACACCGCGCTGGTCGACCGCCTGATCGAGCTGGCCCTCGAGCGGCATCGGAGCAAGGGACCCGTCGGGTGACGGATTGACGGTCGACGTCGTCATCGCGGGCGGCGGCACGGGGGGACACACGAGCCCTGGCCTCGCGGTGGCGGCCCTTCTGCGCGAGCGCTCGATCTCGTGCGCGTGGATCGGCTCTCGCTCCGGCATCGAAGCCCAGCGCGTTCCGCCAACCGGAATCCCCTACGTCGCGATCGCCACCGGAAAACTCAGACGCTACTGGGCGTGGCAGAACGTGGGCGATCTCGCCGTGAACGTGCCGATGGGCATGCTCAGCGCGTTTCGCGCCCTGCGCGCCCTGCGCCCCAAGGTCGTCTTCGGCACCGGCGGCTTCGTCGCGCTGCCGGTGATGTTCGCCGCGGCGGTCTCGCGCGTGCCGATCGTTCTGCACGAGCAGACGGCGGTGCCCGGGCTCGCGAACCGGATCGGCGCTCGATTCGCCCGGCGGATCGCGGTGACGTTTCCCGACAAGGAGGGGCGCTTCCCAGCTTCCCGAGTGGTCGTGACGGGCAATCCGCTCCGGCCCGAGCTTCGGGCGGGCTCGCGGTCGAGCGCCATCGCACGCTTCCAGCTCGATCCCGCGGTCCCCCTCGTGTACGTCACCGGTGGCGCGCTGGGCGCCCACCGGATCAATCGAGTCGTCGGCGAAGCGCTCCCTGCGCTTCTTGCGCACGTCCAGATGATCCATCAGTGCGGCGAGAACCCCGCCACCGGCGACCGGCAATGGCTCGAGGAGCGCCGCGCCGCGCTGCCGCCGAGCCTGGCCCGTCGCTACACGGTCGTGCCGTACGTCGGCGCCGAGCTGGCCGAGATCTACGCCGCGGCGGCTCTGGCAGTGGCCCGGGCCGGAGCCGGAACCGTGAACGAGTGCTGCCAGCTGGGAGTCCCCGGGCTGTACGTTCCGCTCCCCGGCACCAGCGGCGACGAGCAAACGGAGAACGCGCGGCTCGTGGAGCGCGCCGGCGGCGCCGTCGTGCTGCCCCAATCGATGCTCACGGCCGAGCGGCTCGAGCGCGAGGTGCGGGCCCTGGTCGCCGATCCGGCGCGCCTCAAGCAGATGGGTGAGCACGCGCGCACCATCGGCATTCCCGACGCGGCGGAGCGAATCGTGGCGGTGTTGACCGAATTCTGCCGATGACCGCCCGCCGATGGGCAACTCGAGCTCCGCGTGCGGGCGAGCGTCAGTAGCGAGCGGGGCGATGACCGCGCAGGTCGAAGCGGAGCGCGCAGCCCTCGCACCGCGGGCGCGAACGACAGTTCGACTTGCCGACCGCCACGAGCAGCGCGTGAAGCTCGTTGAAGAGGTCGGGATCGGACGGCAGGTGCGCCTCGAGCCAGCGGCGGACTTCTTCATAGCTCGCGCGGGCGGGGATCAGCCGATGCCGGGTGAGAACACGGCGGGCGTACGCGTCGGCGACGACCACGGGCCGGCCGGCCGCGTAGAGCAGAATCGCGTCGGCCGTCTCGGGCCCGAGGCCCGGGATCTCGAGCAGGTCGTTACGGAGCGGACCCAGCGGCATCGTCCGCATCCGGCCCAGTCGTCCATCCAGACGCTCGAGGATCCAGCGAGTCAGCGCCTGCAGCCGGCGCGCCTTCACGCGCTGAGTACCGGCCGAGCGGATGACCCCGGACAGGCTCGACGCGCCGAGGGCGGCCACCCGCGCGGGCGTCAGCAGGCGACGGGCGCGGAGCGCCGCGATGGCGCGCGCCGCATTGATCCAGGCGGTGTGCTGGGTGAGAACGGCGCCGACGGCGATCTCGTACGGCGAGCGGCCGGGCCACCAGCGCTGCGGCCCGAAGCGCCCGCGGAGAGCCTCGTAGAGCCGCAAGAGCCGCGCCTTGACGCGATCGCGCGGTGGGCCCGGTCGTACGCCCCGCCGGGGGGCTGAGCCGATGCCGGGGCTCATCGTCCTGCTCCAGGCCCTGCTGCTCGCCGTAAGCGGCCCACCGACCTCAGCGGAGTACCTTCCCATCCGGGTTGCCGAGGCAGAGGGCTATTTCGCCGCGGAGGGGCTCGCGGTCACCATCAGGACCACACGGGCCGAATCGGGAGCCGCCGAGGCGCTGGCCCAGGGCCAGGCGGACCTGGCCGCGACGACGCTCGAGGCGATCCTGCGCTTCGGTCTGCGCGCCGCGGCGAATCAAGCTCCACGGCTCATCTTCGGGCTGACGGCCGCGCCCCAGGTTGCCCTGTTGGTTGCCGGGCCCCATACGAGCGCCGTCCGGTCGATCGAGGATCTGTCCGCGCTGCGCGTGGGCGTGACGACGCCGGGAGCGCCCGAGCACGCCTGGTTCGGCTGGCTCCTGGCCCGGGCGGGCATGAGCATCGCCCAGGTGCGCGTGACGAGCCTCGGCGAGCGCGGGCTCGTCACCGCCATCGACTCCGGCGACGTTCACGTCGCGCTCGTTCCCGAGCCCATGGCTTCGCAGCTCCTGAGTCAGGGGCGCGCCAAGCTCCTCGCCGATTTTCGGACCCCGCGCGCCGCGGCCACGATCCTCGGGTCCGCCACGGTGAACGCTGCGGTCTTCACGCGGGCCGACCGGCGACCGCCGGAGCGAGAGCTGTCCGGCGTGGTGCGCGCGCTCCGAAAGGCCGAGCAGCGCATCCACACGGCCGACGCCCGAGATCTGGCAGACCGACTCCCGACCCGCGTGGTGGGCGAGTTCTCCGATTTCGAGGCGCGGCTCGCGGCCTCGCGGGCGCTCTATCTGCCGGACAGCCTGGTGTCCGTCGATCAGCTCCAGCAGACGATCTCCATCATCCGGACGCACACACCGCTGCCGCAGTCGGTGAAGATCCCGCGGCCCGAGGACATGCTGCTTCAGGTCAAGCCCTCCGCTCGCTGACGACGCCGAAGCCCTCCAGGAGACGCCGCGTCGCCTCCACGGGCAGCCCGACCACGTTGGTGTACGAGCCGACCACACCGTCGACCAGGGCGCCGTTCAGGTCCTGGATCGCATAGGCGCCGGCCTTGTCGAAGGGCGCGCCCGACGCCACGTAGGCCTCGATCGTCGCGTCAGGGTAACCCGCCATGAGAACGCGGCTCACCGCCGTCGTCGAATCGGCGCGCCCGGTCCCGGCGTCGACCACAGCGACGCCCGTAATGACCTCATGCTGTCGCCCCCGCAACCGCACGAGCATCCCCCGCGCCTCGTCAGGCCCCAAAGGCTTGCCCAGGACAACGCCGTCGATGACAACCACCGTGTCAGCCGCCAGCACCACGCCCGCCCCAACCCGGCCCGCTACCGCTCGAGCCTTCCTCAAAGCCAACCCCGCCACCGCGTCCAGTGTCGGCCCCCCCTCAAGAAGCTCATCGATGTCGCTAGGAATCACCTCGAACTCCGCCCAAATCCTACGCAGAAGCTCCCGACGTCGCGGGGATTGAGACGCCAGGATCAACCTCATTGCTCTAATCGGGTCGCCGGGGAGAGGGCAGCGGGGTGCCGGCCGGGATCTGTGTAGTCAGGGTCGCACTGGAGTGGCGCACAGAGACTTCATGTCCGGGGTAGCAGCAACCAGATCCCGGCCGGCACCCCGCTGCCCTCTCCCCGGCGACCTGATTAGAGACGACGCAGGGCGAGAGTAGCGAGGACAATCCCGACGACCCCGACAAGGTTGACCTTGAGGCTCAACCCAAAGGTCATGGCCAGGAACCTCAGGTCGACCGTCGCGGGCGGCATCAGCCCGATCATCGGGCCCCGGGTGATCAGCTCGCGGGCGTTTCCGGCC
>Ga0137407_10000900_pt1 | contig 19550 bp, 17 predicted proteins | sample CZOMad2_2_16fung_FD_108410 | JGI IMG/M metagenome (GOLD analysis project Ga0137407, IMG submission 108410) | Vadose zone soil fungal communities from Angelo Coast Range Reserve, California, USA - CZOMad2_2_16fungal (Illumina Assembly) | ecosystem: Environmental > Terrestrial > Soil > Vadose... | reverse complement strand
CTGTTGCTCATTTGCTGTTTCAATCAGGCGGCGGTTATAGATTTCCCAAAGGCGCAAACCAAGCGAATAGGACGTTCCGTTGCGCTCCCGCATCGAGTAAGCGACCTCTAGCGGATTCCGCACAACGATGAGAGTTTTGAGCCCGGGCAAGAGGTTCTGCCAGAACGGCAGGGTCAAGCTGCTACGCGGGTCCTTCCAGCCCCAGATCCTTGCCGAATCAAAACTTTCGATCAGTAGCCGGGCTTTCATACGCAAAGGGTCAAGCCGTGGATGCGTGAAGGTCTCGTCAGCTTTCGGCGGCAGGTCCCAGGCGCCGCCCAGTTCACTTAACAATTCATCATTCAGGGCCACGAACCCAAGATGTTCCCAGAACCCATCAGGGTTATCAGCCTGCGCGGGCATCAATTCATTCCTCGGACCGAGGTAGAGGCCGCAGGCGTGCAACAGCCTTGTGACCATCGATGTTCCCGAGCGATGTGCTCCGGCAATGCAGATCGCTGTCTGGATGTCAGCGCTATTTTTCACTCAAAAACCTTACACAACGATGGGCCGCGCAGTGCGTCAAGCCGATTACTCAGGCTGAGCGGCGATCGCTGGCCGTAGGAACTGGATCCTTCGCACCGGAATCCCATCCGACGTTGTAAAATCTTTCGTCGCGCGAATCTTAGCTACATCTAAGTTCCCATCCATGCAGCGAAATGATGGCTGCGGACCCGATGAAATTCGTTCGATCAATTTCGAATTGATCGTCGCGCTGCATGCAAGCGGTTAGGTGCTGGTCTCGATGGGGTAAACACGCGTGATCTGCGGCGTCACGATCGAAGAAGCAGTGCCGCGCTGGATGAAAGAGCAGGGAGTGACGGGTGGCTGGCTTACGGCTGAGTATTCGATGCTTCCGTATTCCACGCAGACGCGAAAGCCGCGGGACGTTGCAAAAGATCGCCTCGACGGTCGCAGCGTAGAGATTCAGCGGCTGATCGGCCGGTCGCTGCGAGCTGTTGTCGATCTTGAAAAACTCGGGCCGCGCACCATCTGGGTCGATTGCGATGTGTTACAAGCCGATGGAGGAACACGCACGACCGCAATCACCGGAGCCAGTCTGGCGCTCGCTATTGCCTGCCGAAAACTTGTGAGGGAAAAAACTCGACGTGCCTTCAATGCAAAAATTAGTAGCCGCAGTGAGCGCCGGCATTCTAGATGGGCGGGCGGTGCTGGATCTTAACTACGAAGAGGACAAGCTTGTTACTGTTGACTTCAATCTTGTCGGTACCGAAGACGGCGAATATGTCGAAGTGCAGGGATCGGGTGAAGAAGCGACGTTCGCTGGGTCGCAATTGGAGGAAATGCTAGTTCTCGCACGCAAAGGCATCGCCGCATTGATCGGACCGCAACGCGCTGTCTTGGCGCGAATCATGGTTTCGCCGCCGGAGTAGCGTGGAGGAATAACATCGTAATTTGGGCTCGCAATTTGTTTGCGTCGCTCACCTATTCGCGCTAAAGCCAGACGCCGCGTATGAAAAAAGCGTTGATCACCGGCATCACCGGCCAGGACGGTAGTTATCTGGCTGAATTGTTGCTGGAGAAGGGCTACGAAATCCACGGCATCATTCGCCGCGCCAGCACATTCAACACTTCTCGCATTGATCATCTTTACGCCGACCCTCACGTCAACGGCGTCCGAATGTTTCTGCATTATGGAGACCTTAGCGACTCTGTAAATTTGGTGAAGCTGCTTTACGATTTGAAGCCGGACGAAATTTACCATCTGGCAGCGCAGAGCCACGTACGAGTGAGCTTCGATGTTCCGGAATACACGTCGGACGTTACTGGCGTCGGGACTATCCGCATTTTGGAAGCGATTCGAGAAGTGGGGTTGCGCTCGCGTTTCTATCAGGCATCAAGCAGCGAAATGTTTGGCAAGGCGCAGCAAGTTCCGCAAACCGAGAAAACGCCGTTTTGGCCACGCAGCCCATATGGGGTGGCGAAGGCGTTCGCCTATTGGGCGACGGTAAACTACCGCGAGAGCTATGGGCTCTGCGCGAGCAATGGCATTTTGTTCAATCACGAAAGTCCGCGCCGCGGCGAAACCTTCGTCACGCGCAAAATCTCGCGTGCAGTCGCTGCGATCAAACACGGGCTGCAAAAGGAATTGTTCCTCGGTACTCTCGATACAAAACGAGATTGGGGATATGCACCTGAGTACGTGGAAGGGATGTGGCGAATCCTTCAGCATGGAGAAGGGGACGATTTTGTGCTTGCTACTGGCGAAACGCACACCGTGTGTGAGTTTGTCGAAACAGCCTTTTCACATGTCGATCTCGACTGGAAGGAATTTGTCAAACACGACCCACGTTATGAGCGTCCGGCGGAAGTAGATCTCCTGATCGGTGATCCCTCCAAAGCGAAAAAAATTCTCGGCTGGGAACCAAAGGTGCGTTTTCACGAGCTCGTCCGCATCATGGTTGACGCGGATATGAAATTGCTTTCTCGTGAAACGCCAAGAAAACATCTTGGTCAGATGCCGTGAGCTATGGCCGCGGTCGCTGACCGCGGTCCCGCGTCAACGAGGCAGCTGCAAAGGACGATATCCAAATTTCGGGCAAAATTCACTACATCGTCATTATCATCGACGAATTGGCCGATTTGATGTGGGCAACGCTAGGGAGCGGTCAGGTGGATTTGACGCAAAGTTTCTCAAACCCTTCTACCGGGCGACGTGAGTCGGCGCGCCCAGCGGTCGCGTCCTACTCGTGTGAATCGATTGCAGCGAGCTCCGCCTCAACCATTTCGCGCACGAGTTGCGCGAAACTTCCAGCCGGCTTCCAACCAAGTGTCTTGCGAATCTTCTCCGCACAGCCGACCAGGCGCGCCGGCTCGGTAGGACGATCGAACGAAGGATCGTGCTTTACGTATTTCTCCCACGGAAGATCGACAACTGCGAAGGCTGCTTCGACAAATTCACGTACGGAATGTGTCTCTCCGGTCGCCACTACATAATCGTCGGCTGTCTCGTGCTGCAGCATTAACCACATCGCCTGCACGTAATCTTTGGCACGGCCCCAATCTCTTCGGCTCTCCAGGTTTCCGAGGACAAGATTATCGTCGCGATTTCGAGCGATCCGCGCGGCCCCGCGTGCGATCTTGCGCGTCACGAAATTTTCCCCGCGGCGTGGCGACTCATGGTTGTAAAGAATACCATTGCAAACAAACAGTCCGTGCGATTGTCGATAAACCCGCGCCAATTGCGTTGCGAACGCTTTGGCGCAACCATACGGGCTCGTCGGCCGCAGCGGGGTATTCTCAGTTTGCGGCGAAGCGGATGCGTCCCCAAAAATTTCCGCGCTTGAAGCATGATAAAATTTCAACGGCGACGGATGTGCGCGCGCTATTTCGAGTAACCGCAGCGTTGCCATGCCCGTCTCCTCGCATGTCGATTCGGGAATTTCGAAACTCAGGCCGACGTGGCTTTGCCCCGCGAGATGATACAACTCTGTCGGGCAAACATCGCCGAGAATTCGACGCAAGGTCGTGCTATCGGAGAGGTCGCCATAGTGGAGAAATAAGCGTCGCCCGTAAATTTTTTCATCCCGCCGCAGATGCTCGATGCGCGATCGCAACAGATTGCTCGTGCGCCGCACGATTCCATGAACGGTGTAATCTTTCTCCAGAAGCAATTCGGATAAATAGGAACCGTCCTGACCAGTGATTCCGGTAATCAGGGCAACTTTCTTCGACTCTTTCATCTAAGATCGAACGGTGTCTTCCCGAGTTTCGTAATCATCAAAAGAGAAAATAATCAAGTTATTGGCTGTTTGAGAGTCAAACGTACGATTACCCTATGGCGCAACAAGACTCTCCAGCGATGAACAGCGTATTCTGGCCGCGCAACTCGTTTGGTGTAGCAAAAGTGTTTTCATATTGGGCGACGGTCAATTATCGCGAGAGCTACGGCTTTTGCGCGATCATAGATGCCGCGCATCGCAAACGCCAGTCTGAACAAACAATCTCTTTGACGGGCGTTGGAGTTACCCGCTGTCAGGTTTCGTGGCCGACTTCAACGCGGTGCGAAGTAGATTTTTTGCATTCCTCCACGGCGCTGAGGAACCGCCTTCATTAAATACCCTTTCGGCAGATCACGCACTGGGAAATGTGCTTTTGGGTCAAAGGAAGGGTCAACCACAATCTGTTCGCCTGCGAGAAATTTTGGCGCATCGAGATTGGGTGTAAGCGGATAGTCCGCAGAAAGATACGCTTTTAGCCATTGCGGTCTGAATTGTACCACGATCTCGGTGCCCTTCGGAAAATGATTCTCGATGGTGCGCGCGGTTGCGCGCCGTGCTTCTGTTGGCCTGAAATGGAACGTTCTCAGGGAGTGCACAGAAAATGTAAGTACCGCCACTAGGACTGCAGACGTCGCGAATGGTCGGAATAATCTAGGAGTTCGCGAGCGGAGAAATCTGTCCCAAAAGGTGATGGCGATGAAAGCAAACGGCACGACCGTAAAGGCGACAGTGCGTTCAACGGGTGTTTCCATCTTCAGACAAACAACAAACATGACGAAAATCGAAAGGCCAACGCAAAGCGATGCTCTTTCCTGGGCGGTGCGCACGCCACCCAGAGTGAAATTTAGGGGTACTCCTACCGTTACTAGAAACGCGATCCAACTTCGCGCCTCGAACAGAAGATACCTAGAAACATATCTCCTCGATGGCATTCCAGTTGGCCAATTGCTTGCCCCAGACTGTTGCGTACTTTGCCGAATGTTTGCAGGAGTTCGCTTGCCACCGGCCAGTAAACTAAAAGGACGGCGAGCATCGGCGCACCCGCCGGATGGAAGCCATCGCCAATCTCTTGTGTAAATCAATAGAACAAGCCCGCGACCACGTTCCAGATAACCAATCCGGAAATAAATGTGGTAAGCGTGATAATGTGTTCGTCGAGGGGAAAAAGAGTTGTTGGTTTTGCTACATAAACAACCGGGTTAGGCGCAGCGCTAATGGTCGGTGCGGCTTTCGTCGCTGGCGCCACGGTGAGGCACTCTGTGACACCCGCGATGAGGCAAATCCGAATTATGTCGCTCGTAGATCTATATGACGTCTCAGTTTCATTCTGTTGAATCGCGACGGCTGGCTCGTTGAATGAATTTCCCATGAGTGAAGTTTTGGTTTTCATAAAACAAACCTCTTTATTCCCCCGATGGTTAATTCTGCGACCTTGATCTGAAAGAGGGAAAGAAGCTAGTGGACTTTCACGTCAAGTGCGCCGGAGGATGTTCAGCCGAGCCTCGCGGACGGTCACCTCACTTTCCCGGTTGCCATTTCTGACCTATAGATCGGGCATGAAGGTGATGCTGCTAAATGACACCTCGCTGTCACCACACGTCGGTTCCTTAGCGGTTTCGGCCGTTCTCGATCATCTCATCTCACGCGCTGGCGGCGAGATTACGCATCGGGTGTATGTGACGGAACAAGGAGAACTGTGGCGGGGCGCAGCGGCGGATTCGATTCGCACGCGTGGAGCAATCACCGACTTCGGACGAACCTCAGAAGGTCGACGCCGGGATTTTGAACGTTGCATTCATTCTTCGCGACGCATCGGTCGACGACTGTGGGGCACTTTCCATGACTTAAAACGGGAACTCAATCAGTCACCGTTTGAAAAAAGGATCAACCACCACTACCGCGAACGAATGTGGCTTGGACGTTACATAACGGCCTGTGCGCCGGATGATCCGGACAAGCGCGCAGTCGGACCATTTGACTCTCAGATCTACTCAGCTGAACGCCGGTACGCGGGAGGAAGGGCTCCATTGAGCCTGAGAAAGAGACTAAGAGCGGCGGCTTGCTCTGCTATAGGTTCCCTAAAACAAAATGAAATACGGCGTTCTGACGTTCAGCTATAACAATGTAACCTCGTTCAGGGACGCGCTTGAGAAGCGCGGCTACTATTCCGTTAATCTGGGGGACTACATGCAGACCCTGGCAGCCCGGAATTTATATCGAGCCCTCGGCATTGCGGAGCATGACATCATAGAAATTGATAGAGATAGCATATCATCATATAACGGCGACAAAGTCGCGCTGTTAATGAATGGCGCGTTCTTCAGGTGGTCCTTCCCAATCCCTCAGGATATTGTACCGGTGTTTGTCGGCTTTAGAACGGATGGGCCCATCGTAAGCAATCATCTGGACTTTTTTAGGCGGCACCAGCCTGTCGGCTGTCGTGATGTAGAGACGACGGATCTGTTTCGAGCTTATGGCGTCGAAGCGTTCACGTCGGGATGCCTGACAATGACCTTCCAGGATCGGGAGCGGCAACCCACCAAACGTACGGTGTTCGTCATTTTTGGTTCGGGCGCCGGCGCGTTTCCGGCCGAAGCCCTAACGTACATGCCCGAGGAGCTCGCCAGAGACACAGAATTCGTCTTTCAGCGGAAAGTCGTGCACAATCATCCGCTCACGGCGTTGGATATGAGGGATGCCGAGAAATACGCGAAGCGCCTGCTGGAGGATTACCGGGAGCGCGCCTCGCTCGTCGTTACCCCGCTCCATCACGCCGCAACGCCCTGCCTCTCTTCCGGCATTCCAGTGATTCTGTGCCGCAAGCGCGATCATGGTCGGTTTAGCTACTTGCGGGAGTTAATGCCGGTGTACACTTCGCCCTCGTTTTCGCAAGTGGACTGGTTCGCTGGCCCGATCCGGATCGATACAATTCGCGCAGAGCTCGTAAAGACGGCGAGGTTGGCCCTCGAAGAGGCGGCACGGCGATCATCGTAGCAAAATGGATAGCGCCGGCGTGCGCGGTATGTGAAACGCCGACTAGGACGCATGACAGCGGAGTAGCTTTTAGAAGTTGAACCGAGATTCGCACACGCAGCCCGTGCTATGCTGGTTGGCTCAGCCGCAGCCGTTGACCTAGCGCAGATTCCAACAGCAGGCGCCAATTCGGATACGATGCTGCTCGAACACCAGGGCAGTCAAGGCATATGCGCGGTGTTGGCGTAGGAATAGCTCCCGCACCGCAAGCCCGCAGCACTGGTCGTCTAAGCGGCCTGGCTTCGCGCCACTCCGATCCCATTCCAGCGCATGCGTCGGATGAAACCCGTGGTAGAGTCCCGTATGTGTGGAATGCTCGCTGAACTAGATCGCAGTCTTCATGTCTAGGTTTTCGATTCGGTGATTCAAATGATGGAGAAGATGTTAACCGATCCGTTCGCATTCTTTGAGGCATTTCCTGCCGGTCAATCTCTCTCGGTTGTCGGAAACTCTGGGTCGCTGGCTGCTTGGCGAATGGGGCGGGTAATCGATCGGGCAGATGTGGTGATTCGCTTCAACGAATGCCGACTGCGCGGCTGGAAGGCGCAGGTGGGCGAGAGAACAGATCTGCTGATCACTAATCCTTACGTCGAGAAGAGGGAGCGAACCATTGGCATCGAGGTTCATCCAAAAATGGCGATGGTGATTTTCCCGCACCAGCGTCGAGGCTCCCGTCAAGAGCTCTTCGATTGGCTGGGAGGCGTGCCAGTTGTTATGACTTTTGCTCCGCGCCTGCTGAAGGTTTCCGATGTGTCGTCTCCTCTTACGATTTCGACGGGCACCTACGGTGTTTATCTCGTGAGCCGATTATTGCTGCCTTCGCGAATGTTCGTGACGGGCTTTTCGATGTTTAGCGCTCACTACGCTCCCTATTATTGGAGCGCGGCGATGCCGCCGGGCGTGGCGAAGCATGATTTTCCGCGGGAGGCTTTGGTATTCGCACAACTCCTGAATACTTTTAACCACCCCATCGAGATTACTCCAGACGTGGCAGAGATTTTTGCGGTCGCCCAAGTCAAAATCGGGAACCACATCCGAATGATCACGCCAGCGCCCGGCGAGGGCGGCAATTTGCAATGAAGATTGCCCATTTTGGAACTTTTGATGTGGAGAATTACGGTGATCTCCTTTTCCCGTTGCTCCTCGAGAGGCGTTTGGGCGGGCAAGAAGTCGAGTTCGTTCATGTCTCGCCAGTGGGCGGAGCGCCAGATCTCAAAGACTGCAAACCGGCGATTGGTTTCGAGGAAGCGCTTGCGGGCTGCGAAAGCTGGGACGCGATTGTGTTTGGCGGAGGAGCGCTCGGCCATGGCGAGTCCGCCGGTGATTTAGAGATATATCGCGATCCGGCGATCCACACAATCGCTTATCCGGGTCTTTGGCTTTTGCCTGCATTTATTGCGCATTTGCGCGGCATCCCGTTGGTTTGGAATGCGCCAGGTATCCCAGGGAATTTTTCTGAGGAACGAAAGCGTCAGCTCATGCAATGGGCATGCTGGCAAACTGATTATCTCTCCGTCAGGGATGTGCAGAGCGCAACGGTACTAGCGGAGTCGCTGGTGGAAGCGCAAGTCGTTCCAGACACGGCGGTGGAAGTTTCGAACTTATGGAGCGACCACGAGCTCCGCACAGAGATCGCGCGGCTAAAAAGGCGGGAGGAGTGGCCGCAGAATCGCTATTTGGCTCTTCATCTGAATCAGCGCTACGCCGACGCCGATCTCGTCGCACTCGCAGAGGAGATCAAGCAAATCTGCGGGTCGCGAGGTGCGGTGGCGTTGTTGATAGCAATTGGCGGCTGCCATGGTGATGAAGGCTTTGCGCGCCGCATTCTGGAGCACCTTCAAGATCACCAAGCCAACATATTCGTTCCGGATTCTCTCCGTTCGGTTGCGGCGGCAATACGATTCTCTGATGGCTATGTTGGTTCGTCCTTGCACGGCGCGATCACCGCCTACTCTCTGGCACGCCCGTTTCTCATCGTCGCGCCGGAAGGGGATTCAAAATTCGCGGGGTTTCTTGCTCATGTCGGCACGCAGGATCGTCAGGTGGCGACTTGGGCCGCGGCCGTGGAAGTAGTAGGGCACTGGCCGCCCAGCAAGCAGCAAACTGAAATTGCTAGGGGTCAGAACAAATCCGTTATGGAAGCGCTCGAGCAACATTGGGCAACCCTGTCGGAGAGACTAACGATGCGCCGTCCAGCTTCTTCTCTGGCAGGAGCGCAGCTCTTGGAGACGCTTTCGCAAATGCCGCCAGAGTGGTTTCCACTCATTCCGATGTTGGAAAGATCTCCTCTTTTCGCTCAAGTGATTGAGAAATATCGAGAGCCTTGGAACTCGGTGCGGCGACAGCTGCAGAATTCGGCATTTGTAGCAGCGGCCGCCTACCGCCGGCTGGATCTACGACATCAAAAACTGATTTCGGACGTTAGCAACCTGCAGGCAAAGCTGTCTGAGCAGAGAAAGACGATCGAAAAACTAGGGGGAAAGATCCAAGAGCAACGAGAACAGGCAAACGCGCTGCAGAAGGCGATCGAAAGACGAGACCGGCAAATCGCGAGTGACGCAGAAGATCGTTGGAGAAAGGACCTGGCGAAATTAAGCAAATGGTCGGACCGGCTATTGCAAGATTATCAAAGGGTCCTGAAATCGAATCGGTGGCGAATGGGCTGCTGGCTGAGTCTGAAGCGTGCCGACGAGAAGAGCAAAGAGGCCCAACGGTTGGCCCAACTAATAGCATCGCGACCACGTCCAGCGAGCGCCAGGAGGGATGTTGCGCCAATTCGGGCTTCGACGGGAAAGGGGAAACCTGACGCACCGACCAGGCCGGCTCCAGAGTCTGGCAAGCAAGACGCCAGCCTACGCCGAGGCTCCGGCGCGCAGGCGCGCCCTACAATCTCGGCGAAAAAAAAACTGAGCCCTCCTCTCGATCCTGGAGGGAAGCCAGGCGCAGTGCCTAAAGAGGCGGAACGCGGCGGTCAGTTGATCTCGATCGTGATCCCGGTCTATAACGCTCACGATGATTTGATCCGCTGCCTCGAGTCCGTTGAGCGTCACTCCCGGCCTGAGCATCCAGTGATCGTGATCGATGATGCCAGCCCGGACGAACGTATTTGGCCGCTGTTGGAACATTGGGTAACGCAACACCAGAATTTTCGCGCCGTTCGCAATGAATCGAATCTTGGCTACACGGCGACTGTGAATCGTGGCTGCGAACTGGCTGGCCCCGGAGACATCATCTTATTAAATAGCGACACGATTGTGCCGGCCCATTGGATCGAGCAAATGGCGGCTTGCGCTTACAGCCGGCCTGGGGTCGCGACAGTCACAGCCATTTCAAATGCTGCCGGCGCATTCTCGGTCCCGCGAAAGAACGCAATCAATACCTTGCCGCCTGGATGGAGCGTCGATCAGATGGCTGCGTTTGTAGAGCGCAATTCACAGCGGGTCCGCCCGGTCGTTCCCACAGGAAACGGCTTCTGCATGTATCTTACCAGCGCGGCGCGCGCCGCCGTGGGTCCTTTCGACGCGGAACATTTTCCCAACGGCTACGGCGAAGAAAATGACTATTGCTTGCGCGCGTCCGCCGCCGGTCTGGTCAACTTGATCGACGACGCCACCTACGTTTTTCATCGCGGCAGCGCCTCGTTCGGGCCGGCGAAGGAAGAGATCTCGAAAAACAGCCGGGCCACCCTTGATGAGCTTCATCCTGAATACTCGCAGCTAATTCGTGAGTGGAATCAAATGGATGCGCTCGATCCGGTGCGGGGAGAAATGCAGCGCCGAATTGATGCCGCTCTTGCCACCGGCATCGACAACGCGCTACCGGGGGATGCTAGACTATGCCTTTTGTTCGTTCTTCATGACGGAGGGGGCGGTACGCGCTTCACCAGCGAGGATCTGAGTCGCGCAGTGGCGAGACGCTACCGTGTTGTTGTCCTGCGCACAGCGGTCGACAGCTGGTCTGTCTATCGATATTTTGATGATGCCAGGCTGGTCTCCGTGCGTCGCTACGCGTTTGCTGAGCCTTGGAGAGTTGAGCGGCCCATGACGCCCGATCGCGTGGCAGTGGTCCGGGAAATTTGCGCAGATTATCGGGTGGTTCTGGCGCATGTTCACCATCTCCTGGCCAGCGGCCCGGAACTACTGACTCTCCTGCGCCAGATGGACATCCCAATCGTTTTCTCCTTCCACGATTTCTATACCGTTTGTCCCACGATTAATTTGCTGGATGAAACGCACACTTATTGTGCCGGTCGATGCACGGCCGGAGCGGGCAACTGCCCACTACCGGCAAAATGGTTCCTTCAGCCGCGGCCGTGGCTGAAACATCGCTATGTGCACCAACACCGGCGTCGCATGGCCACCGTTCTGGAACTATGCGACGCTTGGGTCACCACATCGGAAGCAAGCCGGCAAGTGATCACCCAATATTTCCCGGCAGTTGATGATGGTCGCTTCAGCCTAATCGAACACGGACGTGATCTTCTCCGGCTTGAGCTGGCGAAAGCGCCCGATCCGGGGAAACCGTTGCGCGCTGTGGCTTTCGGAGAGTTCAATCCCTCAAAGGGCATTGAGCTGATTCTGAATCTACTGCGAAGAAATCGCGACGCAGGAAATCCGATTGAATTTCATCTCCTTGGACAGAAGAGCCGGGACTTCCAACCTGAGGTGCTCGGCGCGGTCTATCACGGCCCTTACCAGCGCGATGAATTGGCGGAACACATTCGCGCCATCGGTCCCGCCGTCTCGTTAATTCCTTCTCTCTCGCCAGAAACGTATTGTCACGTTCTGACTGAGTCGTGGGCGATGGGCCTGCCTGCGCTGGTGTCGGATATCGGCACACTACGTGAGCGAGTCCTGAAGCATGGTGGCGGCTGGTTATTGCCGGTGGGCGATACAGAGCAATGGTTCGCCAAAATGCGGGGATTACCGGACGATCGCGAAGGGTACGCGGCGGCCCTAGAGGAAATTCGGAAGATCGAGTTTACCACTATTGACTCGATGGCTGAAAAGTATGACGCGATTTACAAACACCTGCTCGCTCGTCGGCGGGCGACGTCCGGCAGCCAGCGTAAACGAGTTTAGCAGTTAACGCAGCTATTGGCTATATTGCCGCACCCATCGGCTTTCACTAAGGAACGGCAACGCGCTTCCCGGAAATACCGGTGCCAGGGAAGGCGGACGCGAGAGCAATTCCAAAGGCGACTGGAGAAAGTCAGGGGGGCACCGGCCAAAATCGCGGAAGGCCTGAGTGGCGACTACTAGGCAAGGAGTGCACTGAGATGCTAGATGGAGGTGAACCAAATTGCGTTCCACCCGGAGCTTATCTCTGCCTACGTTGTAGCGTGTAGGCTTCCTTTAAGGCTGGATCAATTGCAAAAACGCGTAAATGGTCAAAATCGCGAAAATCGGAGTGGTTCCCCCCCAGTGGATTCAAGGAAAATCCCATGGTAAAGTGACTTCGATCGCGGGCATCGGAACGGCTTGCCAGGAGCGGCCCATAATTCGTCATCAGTGCGACATTTATAACATGCAGGGAGCCGCTCGCCTCTTCGATGGCAGCAACGACTGCTGGAAAGGGTAGTCCGGTTACCGGATGCATCGCCCAGCCGCTCGCACTACTAGCGCGCTCCTGATAGTTAATTGAGAATTCACCGGCAGAAGGGCGAGCCACGGCGGTCCGCATCGCCTGCAACAGCCACTCGTCTCGCCCGAAATCACGCAGAAAGCCCGCATCAACCAGCGTAAAATAGTGCGTCCGAAAGCGTGATTGTTCCCGCGCGGGCAGGGGATAGATGTCCGGCGCTTGCCTCCAGAGGCTCAGTGCTAATTCACGGCGCTTCATCGCTTGAAAGTGAGCAAAGCTTTTCTGCCATCCTGATCCCCAAGTCATCAAAGAGAAAGTGCTAACGGCAAGGAGGACGGCCGCTGAAAGGATCGAATAGATTTTAGTACTGTTTCTCGTGGATCTGACCGATGCTCCCACGACGGAGCTGAGCAACCCACCAAGGCCGAGCGGAAAAAAGAGTGTGATAAGAAAATACCGAGGTGCAACGGCATTGGTTGTGCCCATGCTTTGTCGGCCGAAAGTATCGGCGATGCCAGAGCTTCCGACGTAGCCTAGTAGTAATAGCCAGGGCCAGGCCGCTTCCAGCCGCTCAGTCCTGCGCCGATAAGCCGCACTGACTAAGACTAACACGCTGATCACGAACGCCAGAGTGAGCATCAGAACTCCGAAAACAAACGAATAATCTACCCTTACGCGGCTGGCGAGAGAAGCGCCAAGCCAAGTGCAATAATACCTTGCGAAGCTGGACCAACCGTTCCAGCTTGGACTTAAATGCCACCGAAAACCCTTAAAATAGAGGAGAACCACCAACAAGCCCAAGACGCACGCGAGCGCGCTGCTTAGGATGGCATTGCTGCGACGTCGGTTACTTCCGGTTTGAACCTCATGCCAAAAAGGAAAGACGGGGAAAAGGAACAGCCATAGGAACATGCCATTGGCGAATGAAAAAGTGCTGAGCAAGGCAAGAATAGCGTAAATTGCGAGTTTCTTCTTGAAAGGTATTGAGCGCGAATAGAGATAAGAGCCCAGTAACAAAAAAAAACCGGGAAACATTGCCACTGCTTGACTACCTTGAAAAAAAGTGCCAGGGGCATTACCCGCATGTAGCAAGAGCAGAGCGGCAAAGACAGAGAAGCTCCAACAGATAAAGTTATCCGCCCCACTTTTGCGCAGCAGTCCAATTGCCAGACATATCTCCGCAAAGGCGAGAAGCACGGCACCATACATCCAGTGCTTGGGCGCCCATCCCACGGTGCAAGCTTCCGCCAGCCAAATCAACTTTGGAATAACAAGCCTGCTATCATTACTCAGCTCCCATAAATAACGCCACTGAAAATCGCCTATAGCAAAGCGGTAGAGAAAATGTCCAGGAACCTCAAAGTCATCATGGAATGGAACATTCACTCCGTAGAGGTGGACTAGCACGAGCATCGCTACCATCAGAACGGCACCGGGAATCCAATAAAGCGGGAGGATTCGCAACCGAGTGAATATTCCGGAAGAATGCTCGTTTGAATTTATTGAGGTCACAGCGATTGATTCTCGCGGCCATTGCTAGCCAAACGCGAAAGCTTGACAGGACGATGCGGAAGATGCAAGCTTGCGTTCATCGTCTCTCCACTCCTTTGTCCCCAAGGTTGAGCATAATCGTTCCCTTTCTCAATGAGGAAGCAGTGCTTCCTCTCCTCTGGGCTCGCATACAGTCATTGCCAAAAGCCACGGAATGGGAATTCATCTTCGTGAGCGACGGGTCTACCGATCGCAGCGTCGAGATAGTCAGCGGCTGGGCGGCCGAAAGCCACAGCGTAAAGTTAATCGAATTGTCGAGAAATTTCGGCCATCAGGCAGCTATCAGCGCTGGTTTGACGGTCGCGACTGGCGAGTTTGTCGGAGTGATGGACGCGGACCTTCAAGATGAGCCGGAGGTTTTGCTCTCGATGTTCGAGGTGGCTGTGAAGGAAGGATATGATGTGGTTTATGCTGTGCGAACTAGACGGCGCGAGACAAAACTTAAGCGGTTCTTCTATTTCGCTTTTTACCGGCTCTATCTCTTTTTGGCGGATAGTCCTGTCCAGATCGATAGCGGCGACTTTTGTGTGATGAGCCGTCGGGCCGTTCACCTGCTGCTTAATCTACCGGAAAAACTGCGTTTCGTACGAGGATTACGAGCTTGGGTGGGATTGCCGTCGAAGGCATTTCCGATTTCGCGACCGGCCCGCGCAGCGGGCGCTCCGCAATATTCGTTGTGGAACCTGACGAAACTGGCTTTCTCGGGCCTCACCTCCTTTTCGACAAGACCATTGAGATTGGGCTTCGTGTGCGGCAGCGTTCTTTGCCTCGGTGCAGTGATAGGCGCACTGATTTACGGAGTGATCGCGCTATTTACGGATGTCCATGTCGCCGCTCCTGGCTTCTCAACGTTGGTGATTATTCTTCTGTTTTCCAATGGATTGATCTTCCTATACTTGGGAATTCTTGGTGAATACATCGGCCAGATGTTCATGGAAGTAAAAGCGCGTCCATCTTTCATCATTGAGCGTACAATAAACCTTGAAAAGCACAGCGAACTCGATGAGCGGGATTGAAACTCTTTCTCAACCTCAAGAAGTTTCCATGGCGAACGAGTGGTTCCAGTTTGCGACTGCGGACCATTTTTGGATGCAATGGCGACACCGTCTGCTCCTCCGAGCGATTAAACATGCTGGAGCTCCCATGCGGCAGGCGCTGGAAATCGGGTGCGGAAATGGTGTCGCCCGAGACATGCTGGAGCGTGATCTCGGGATCCCGGTGGACGGCTGCGATCTGAATCGAACGGCTTTGGAGATGGCCAAACCGGGCAAGGGTCGGCTTTTCGTATACAACATATTCGAGCAGGAACCTTCGCTCGTGGAACATTACGACGCTGTCTTTTTGTTAGACGTGATCGAACACATCCCCGACGACACAGCGTTTCTTATTGCGGCCTTGCGGCATTTGCGGCGAGGTGGGCTACTGGTTGTCAATGTGCCAGCGAGTATGTTGCTTTTCAGCGATTACGACCGTGTTCAAGGCCACGTGAGGCGTTACACACCAGGTGGCTTGGCGAAATTGTTCGACCGTTGCGAAGTGGAGACCGAGGCCGTTCAGGCGTGGGCCTTCCTGATGGTTCCGTTTCTGCTTGCACGCAGACTGCTCCTTCGTGGCGCGAAGATCGAGACGGCGGAGGCAATACTACGACGTGGTTTTATGCCACCAAATGGGATAGCGCGGCTATTGATGCATGGATTGAAGGACATTGAGACGGCGTTGCCGTTCCCGATGCCCTTCGGTACATCCATCCTCGCCTGGGGCCGGCTGCGCACTCCGCCGGATGAATAAGTTTGCGGTCGTGGCTCCAACCCCGTCAATTGATAGCCACTTGCAATGGTCGGACCATAGGCGCTTCCGACCCACTTAACCCCAGAGAGATACCGGATCGCAGACGGACGCGTGCTTGGATTGAAGAGTAAATAATCAGGTCTTCCATCCCGATTAAAATCAGCCCCGCGGCAATTAACAGTTTGCTCTCGGTGCGAGCGGATAAAGACATCCCTTATGTGCCGGTGACGCACGACGCGAGAAAGGAAGGCGTACGCGGTCTGCCCGAAGACAACGAAGGGATGTCCAAAAATTCTATTACAACCTTTGCTTCCTTTGTTGCCTTCTGTAAAAACGATCCCGAGAAAAAAACGAATTAACAGAAGCAAACAAAGGGATCGTATTCAACCCAACAATTCGAATCTTCGTTTCCTTCGTGGCCTTCTGTAAGAATTTCCTCTGAATCCTGGTTTTCCTTGTTGCCTTCTGTGAAAGTTCTCTTCGACGAATCATGATTACACTTGAGCCGTGCCCGAAGCTTTCGGTTGTGGTCGTTTGCTATGAGATGGCCGCGCAAATCAAAAACACGCTTCAATCGCTCCTGCCGCCGTATCAGCGCAACATCTCCATCGACGAGTATGAAATAATTCTGATCGATAACGGTTCAGCTAAAATGCTCGATGAAGAGACGCGAAAGATTTCGCCGAATCTGGATTATATTTATCTTTCACCTAACGAGTCGAGCCCGAGTCCGGCGCCTGCAATGAACCGTGGGGTGGCGCTGGCGCGCGCCCCCCGGCTTTGTTTGATGATCGACGGCGCGCGGCTGCTTACGCCGGGTGTTTTATCCTGGGGAATGCGCCTGCTCGAATTATCTCCGCGAGCAATGGTGGAAGTGCGCGGCTGGCATCTCGGTCCAAAGTGGCAACCCGAAAGCGTGATGGAAGGTTACGATCACGAAGAGGAGCGGCGCCTTCTGCAAGCGATCGGCTGGCCGGAAAACGGTTACCGTCTTTGGGAAGTCGCGGCGTCCACGCCGCAGGTTAGCCGTGGTTACGCCGACCCAGCTCCGGAATCGAACTGCATCTTCATGTCGCGCGATTTATTTTTCGAGACTGGTGGGTTTGACGAGCGGTCGCGCGAGCCTGGGGGCGGTTTGGTTAATCTGGATTTTTTCTCGCGCGCGGTCGCGACCGCGGGCTGTGTGTTCACCCTTTTAGGCGAAGGAACCTTTCATCAAGTGCACCGCGGCGCCGCTACCGGATTAAGCAAGCCGATACTGGAAGAGAAATTCAAGCAATGGCGCGCGGAAAGTGAAGCACTCGGCCAGGCAATCCTACCTGATTATGAATTTATCCTCGCAGGCCACATGCCGCGGGAATGCGCCAGTTGGTTAGCGAGACACACGCCGGCGTGAGTGGCGAACGGGCGAAGAGCGAAGAGCGAAGGGGCCGCTCGACTCGCACCCCGGGCTGTGCTGCTTCGGCGAGCTGTTCAGACGCCCGTCAGCCGCGCCGCCGGCCTCGCGCAAGCCGAACGATCCGACGACCTGGGGCAAGGGCGGCCCAGTCCCGGCGGCCCCAGCTACAAGCACTGCCACTGGCGCTACACTTAACGACGATTGAGCGGGTGAGCATTTGGTGGGCCGGACGATTCCAGCCGAACTCCTTAGCCTGAGTCCCAGACCTGTTCTGATGGAAGAGCACACGAACATAGGCGCTGGCGCTATCGTCCTGCATGATTAGCCCGTTGAGAATGTTTTAACGGTGCGCGTGGGCGATGGAATCATTGACGTGATGGATTGGCCGCAATATCAACCGGGGCCGTTGGTGGCCGCCGGCCATGGAGCGGAGGTTTTTGTATCCCATTTTTTGCAGGCTCGCGGCTGCGAGCGCGGAGCGTCCGCCGCCGCCGCAATGGCAAATGATCAATGCGTTCGGATCGGAAACCTTTTCCTCGATATCCAGCTCGATCGTGCCACGACTGAGGTGCATCGCGCCGGGAACGTGTTCCTCGTCCCATTCGTCTTTTTCCCGTACGTCGACGATGACCGCTTCGGCCCTTTTCAATTTCGCCGCCGCATCCTGCGGCGAAATCTCGGTGACGTTCTTCTTTGCCTCGGCGACCAGTTTTTCAAAATGCGCGTGCTCAGCCATAGAGAACTTCTAACCACGAATGGACACGAAGAGAATCAATTAACCGAACTTCTCTGAAAGTTGAGGCCTAACGAGACAAAGCTGAGCTACTGGCGGAGGCTTGCGCGCTGGCTGCCTGCGCAGCCAGCGCGCCAGCCGGAGCCAGTGTTAGCTCCAGCGCCGGGTTAGGTCCGACTGGAGAGACACTTAGAGGGCGCCCTCGCGAGGGAAAGAACCGATCTCGAACTCTGAGCGTTGGAAACTCAATCAGCAATGCCATCGCTACGCCAACGCTTAAAGTACACACAACGTATGTTACGGCATAGAGAGGCCAGCTCCAATGCACGCCTGCGAGGCGGCTGAAAACCGGTATCATCCACACTGCTACAGCTACGTGCCACAGATAAATCGAATACGAGTGCGAGCCAATGTAGGATGCAAACCGTAAAGCTCTAGTGTCGGGAGGTGTCATGGCGATGCTGGCAACAAGCAAGCAGCCACTGCCGATATAAAATATGGTGAGTCCAAACGTGGAAATGAACGGGCTTGTTTCTAGCTGAAGAATGAATGCAGGTGCCAACATGGCAATCCCACAGGCAACCAGAACCCATCTAAACTGCTTTGCGAACGCAAGAAACCGTTTCGGGTATATATGATACAAGTATGAAATGAGAACGCCAAAGAAGAGGGAATCCATTCGCAGGTGCGATGGAAAAAGGTGGGTCTTGTGTCCATAAGGAAGTTCATGCGCAGTGATAACGCGCATAAGCAGGCAAACTGTAGCCAAGATCAAAAAAGACACTGGAATGACTCCAAAGGGATTTCGTGAACGCTGGCGGCGGGAAAGAAACAATAGAAAAAGAAGTAGGAGAAAATAGAAATGCTCCTCCACTGCCAATGACCACGTATGCGACCACAAGTATGGACCGTAATTCTGAACGAATGCTAACTCGCTTAGTGTAGTCTTGATTGGGAAATGATGTTGCCGCAAACCCTTAACAGCGACTGTTGTAATGATGAGCAGCCAGAAGGCAGGATAGATTTTAAAGCCCCGGCGGATAAGAAAACTCTTACCTGAAAGAGAACCGAATTTCTGGTATTCTCGAAAGAGCAGGCCAGAAACTAAGAAGCCACTAAGCACAAAAAAGAGATCAACGCCGATCCAGCCGCCTCGATGAAGCACCACCGTTAAATTGTGGATACCCACCTGAAAGAATGAATCGGAACCGCGTGGACATGGAGTCAAATGCCGTCCAAAGCAAACCAAAACTATTGCCAACGTTCGTAAGAGATCAAAAGATTTTGAGCGTTCCATTAGCTAGAGGCCTAACGAGAAGGAGATAAGCCACGGCAGGGTGTCGTGGCAAACACGCTGAAGTTGTATCGCCAAGGGGCCGTTGGCTTCATCGATTGGTTAGATGCTTTCATTCGCCACTCATCGATCGAATGAATCCGGGAAGGTTATCCTCCCGTTTTTATCGAATCCGAAAGTCACGCCAGATGAGCCTCCGTGTTCATCAGTAGCGAACCCGGCGTAAACGCGACCGGGGATGAGCTTCTGCGGTTGAATCATCGTGGTAAAACCAGGAGGCGTACCTCCGTACTCGATCGGCTGTGTCAGACCACGGCCGCTCAAGATGGACCACATCGCCTTCCACCGGTCATCGGCGGTCCGCATAGAAACGGTGAATGACTTGAT
>Ga0137407_10000899_pt1 | contig 19564 bp, 20 predicted proteins | sample CZOMad2_2_16fung_FD_108410 | JGI IMG/M metagenome (GOLD analysis project Ga0137407, IMG submission 108410) | Vadose zone soil fungal communities from Angelo Coast Range Reserve, California, USA - CZOMad2_2_16fungal (Illumina Assembly) | ecosystem: Environmental > Terrestrial > Soil > Vadose... | reverse complement strand
GGGACGGGAGGAATAGCAGAAACGCCTCAATAGAGTCGTCGCAAAATCCACAGTTGCGCCTTCTGGGGGGAAACCGGTTCACCGTTTCGCCCGATATTGTACGGTACATCACATTGCTCACAAACCGCGACTTTCTCCTTGAGTCTGGGAGTCGGGCGACGCGCAGACTCCTGCATTGGCTTCCGCGTCAAGACGTTGCGTGTTGGTGTAAAAGAAAGGAGTTGCGCCAGTCAAACAGGCGTGTGGCCGGCTGAAGCGCCAGAAGCGAACATGACATAATATATATTATCGGACATTGACACCGACCGTGGCCCTCAGCCCCGGTTTCCATCTGCCAGCGGGACGGGCAAAGCAGCCGCCAGCACGATCTTCGGATGGAACAGCGTCCCGGCGACGCGGGTGGCGATGGCGATCAATTCCCTTTGCCCTGCGAAGACCTTCACCTGCTTGGCCTGGGAAAGCTCAGGCAAGTTCACCGCGCGACCGCTGCGAATCTGCGCGGCGGCTTCAGCGCTGGCGGTGACGCAGGGAAACTGCGGCAGCAGCTGGCGCGGATGGATAAACATGGCTAACATTTCCTCGCTCGCCTCGGCCTGGGAGGCTGCGTACAGTTCGTCCAGGGTGTGGGCTTCGCTCAGGCTGAACTCGCCCAACGCCGTACGCCGCAGGGACGCCAGATGAGCGCCACAGCCGATTTGCTGGCCTATGTCGTGGGCTACGGAGCGCATGTAGGTTCCGGAAGCCACGCGGGCGCGAAAACTGGCCCGATCGCCATCCAGTCCCAGGATCTCGAATTCCTTGATTTCTACCTGCACCGCCTTCAGGGGCACATCTTTGTGTTGGCGCGCCAACTTGTAGGCGGGTACCCCCTTAATCTTCTTGGCGGAAAATGGAGGCGGGATTTGGTCGATGCGGCCCACAAAGTGCGCCGCCAGCTCCCGTAGTTGTTCAAGTATTACATTAACTGTCTGCGCTGCACCCATCGGTTCGCCGTCGGAATCATAGGTGGCGGTGGCGAAGCCGAAGCGGATTACTCCCTCATAGACCTTCTCGGACGCCGTATAGAACTGAGCCAGTCGGGTGAGATTGCCGGTCACCAGTGGCAACAGCCCGGTCGCCAGGGGATCGAGCGTACCCAAGTGGCCCACCGAAGGCTGCTGGAGAATGCGACGCACCCGGTTGACGACATCGTGGGAGGTCAGGCCAGCCGGTTTATCGACTATTAAGACGCCGTTCATGGAGAGTGGGTAAACTGGTAATTAGTAATCGGGCAATGAAAAACCTGCGGTCTTCATTTTCCCCATTGCCAAATTACCAGATTGTTTGATCCCCCATGATTCCCTTGCGCGATGATCAGCCCCGCTTCAGCACACCCTATGTGACCTACTTCCTGATCGGGCTGAATTCGGTGATATTCCTTTTCGAATCGGCGCTCACTGCGGACAGCTTTAAGACCTTGCTCTACCAGTTTGGCATGATTTCCGCCAACATTACCGGATATCTGTCCGGTGCGAGCAGGTTGGGACTGGTGGCGGTGTTGCTCCCCGCCTTGACCTCCATGTTCCTGCATGGTTCCTGGATGCATGTGATCGGCAACATGTGGTTTCTGTGGATCTTCGGCGACAACATTGAAGACTATCTGGGCCACTTTAAGTATCTCGTCTTTTATCTGGCCAGCGGAATGGGGGCCGCGTTTGCTCAGGTAATTCTCAACCCCCACTCACGCGTGCCGACGGTGGGCGCAAGCGGTGCTATCGCCGGCGTTCTTGGCGCTTACTTCGTGCTCTACCCCCGCGCCCGCGTGCTGATCTGGTTCCCAATCTTTTTCCTCTTTTATTTGCCGGCATGGGTCACGCTGGGCTATTGGTTTGCGATGCAGTTTCTCAGCGGCGCGGCAACTTCCATCGCGGACTACAGCGATACCCATGGTGGCGTCGCCTTCTGGGCACACGTGGGAGGATTTGTGGCCGGGATCGTGTTGATCAAGATCTTGCCCGAACGCCCGCGGCGATACCGGTACGGCACCTGGTGAAAGTGCTTGCCGGTTATCGCGAGTAGCGGCGCACCGCAAGAGCGATGGGCAATCCGACGCAGAACATATGCGTAAGTAGACTGAGCACCAGCGCGGTAAGGGAGAATGGAGCCTTGCTCTTGGGCAAGGCCGAGAGCGGGATGACCACCCAGCTCATGAACATGTAAACCGCGATGCCATAGAGAAAACCCCAAACCACCGCCCTCTGCGTCAGGAAAGTAAGCTTGCGGCTGGCCGCGTAATAGACAGTGGCTGCGGAAAACGCGATCAGAAAGTGCAGCCCTAGGCCTAACTAATGCCGCAATTCCCCATCCGCCATGGAATGCTTGCGGGCCAAGTAGTCCACTGGCGATACCTTTGAGGATCCCAGGCGGGTCGCCCCATCGGATGAACGCAACCGTTATGTCTAGAATGCCAGCCGTCAGGCCGCCCCAGCCAATTGCCGGAAGCGCCATTGAGTTTTCCGCCGAAGCTGCCGCCGGGGCTGGACTCACACCTAGACTCCGTTGGTCCGGTTGCGGATGAGAGACAGAAATTCAGTGCGCGTTTCCTGCTCCTGCCGAAAAGACCCCAGCATCGACGAAGTCACCGCGGCCGAATGCTGCTTTTCGACTCCGCGCATCATCATGCAGAGATGGCGCGCCTCGATCACCACTCCGACGCCCTGCGGTTCAATCGCCTTCTGAATGGTTTCCGCAATTTGCGTGGTCAGGCGTTCCTGAATTTGCAGGCGCCGGGAAAAGATTTCGATCAGGCGCGGAATCTTGCTCAGCCCGATCACCTTGCCATTTGGGATGTAAGCCACGTGCACCTTGCCGAAGAATGGCAGCATGTGATGCTCGCACAGGCTGAACATCTCGATATCTTTGACAATCACCATTTCGTCATAGGTGACGGTAAACAGTGCCTTTCGAAGCATAGCGTCCGGGTCTTCTTTGTAGCCCCGTGAAAGAAATTCCCAGGAGCGGCGCACGCGATCAGGTGTGCGGGCCAGACCTTCGCGTTCGGGGTCTTCGCCAATGCGGACAATCATTTCGCGGACCAAATCTTCAAAGCTGGCGCTCGTCAGACTGGCCGGTTCAACCGACGGTGTCATAATTCGCTATTCCCTTCCCGTGCAGCCGAGGTTTGCTCAGAGCGACAGCCGAGGGCGGCTGTCCCTGCAAGTTCCTTGCTAGGTCTGGATCTCTGCGGCCCCCGCGTACTCGAAGGAATTCATCATGGTTTCTTCTATTCGTACCTTTTCCAGATGAGCATGGGTGAAGCCGCGCTGCAAAATATCGTAGATGGCGATGCAGAGATTTTCCGTGGTCGGCACGGTTTGGCTGAATTCAGTGCGTGTGTTCAGATTTTCCAGGTCGAAGCGATCCAGAATTTCGCGTTGCACGAAACCGTCCAGATCAACAAGGTTGCAGACCATGCCGGTGGCTTGATCCACACCTCCGCTGACTGTGACGTCGAGTCTGTAATTGTGCCCATGCCCATACGGGTTATTGCATTTGCCGTAGGTGAGCGCGTTCTCCGTATCGGACATGGCGTCGCTATGCAGACGATGCGAAGCCGAAAACAGGTAGCGGCGAGTTAGGTACGCTTTCATGCTTCACCATAGAAATCAACAAACAGGTCAGGGGTTTCATACACCCGCACACGGTGCAATTGCGCGGCGTTCAACTTGGTTGCCAAGCGCTGCCAGATCGCGATGGCCAGGTTTTCCGTGGTCGGAATTCGAGTGGAGAATTCCGGCACTTCCCTGTTCAGGAAGCGGTGATCCATTGCGTCCAGGACTTCCCGGTTCAGAATTTCCTTCAATTGCCTCAGGTCCACAACGAAACCGGAGCGCGGGTCCACCTCACCTTTGACCGTGACTTCAAGAGTGTAGTTATGGCCGTGGCCGTTCGGGTTATTGCATTTACCGAAAATGCGGCGATTCTCCTCCGGGGTGAAGTCCGGATTGTGATAGTAGTGTGAAGCGGCAAATTCGGCTTTGCGAGTGAGATAGACCATTGGTTCTGCTTTCTTATGCCGAGCTTCTCTCGGCTGGGCGGACCAGGGCCTCTGCTCCAGCGTGTTTTGCGGTGGCGCTGTAGGTTCTTCCCTTCCAACTCACGCTTCCCTTCTTATATGAGAGCCGGGAGCGGAACAAAAGATACGAGAACAGCGGAAGGCCCAGCAGGGACAAAGCGTTTGCCTCCCAGGAAAAGTGCGCCCTGCGGATTCGGCGCAGAAAAAAAAAGTAGAGGGTCACGGCCAGCGTCGCGGCCGTCAGTGCAGGTGCGACGTGGCGGCGCAGGCCGCTCGCCATGGCTGCTGCGAAGCCACCCGCAATCAGTACAAACTCTGTCAGTCTAAGCAGGGCCAGCCGTGCCGGCGACGGAAACAGCAGCGCCAGGTTTTTCGTCCAGCCCTCGCGGAGTTGGGCGAAGCTCCGATACATCCGTGTACGGACCGCGTCTGCGCCATAGCGGAAGAAAATCTTGCGGCCTGAAGTCTTCACAGCGCGGGCCAACCCGACGTCTTCGAGCAGACTGTTGCTCACCGCCGCGTGGCCGCCGGCCGCGTCATAGGCTTCGCGCAAAACCAAAATGTACTGCCCATTGGCAGCGGCAGCGGGCGATCTTGGATCACTCACCTGCGCGGGCTGATAAGTCGCCGCCAACTCGGCAAAAATGACCGGCATTACGGCGTTCTCGCAAAATCCGTGGACTTCCTGCTCGGGGGAATAGGAAAGCAATGCGGCGTCGCGCTGCTGGGTCTCGCCCACCGCGCGCGCCAGAGAGCCCGGCTTGTGCACTGTGTCGGCGTCCGTGAAGAGCAACCATTCGCCCCTTGCAACTTTCGCTCCCACGGCCATAGCGTTGTTCTTGCCCGTCCACCTAGCGGGCGGAGGGCCGGCATCCACTACGCGCACGGACGGAAACGACTGGGCAATCTCGCGTGTGCAGTCGGTGGAGGCATCGTCCACCACCACAATTTCGAAAGTCACGCCAGATTGCACAGTCAGCGATTCCAGGCAGGCGCCAAGGCAGGACTCTTCATTGCGCGCCGGGACGATCACCGACACGGTTGGCCCGCCCGATACTGTATCTAGCGCCACCATAAACCGAATCAGCTATTATAACTTTGTGCGACTCGCTTTAGTTTCGCTCGGCATCATGGCCTTTCTTACGCTGACCGGCTGTTACGGCGGTACCAGACCACCGCACGTCGGTACATCTGCGCCCGACTTCACCGTCCAGGATAGCGATCGCAAGGTTAGCCTGGACGAATTCCGCGGCAAAATCGTGGTGCTGAATTTCTGGGCCACATGGTGCCCGCCGTGTGTAGATGAGATGCCATCGCTGGTACACATGCAGCAGAGAATGAAGAGCAAGGGAGTAGAAGTGCTGGCCATCAGCGTTGACGCCGACGAGGGCGCATATCAAGAGTTCCTGAAGTCTTACAAGGTGGACTTGCTCACCGTCCGAGATCCCGCCCAGAAGAGCAACAATCTCTATGGCACGTTCAAATTTCCCGAGACCTACATCATCGATCGGCAGGGCGTTCTGCGCCGCAAGTTTGTCGGACCTATCGACTGGGGCCAGTCTGAGATCGTGGATTACCTGGCCAGACTTTAGATCGCAAGTGCCCGAGGAGGAATCGCGGCTGGACGCCAGATGAGCCCAGCCGCGAAGGTCGCGCCTTACTTTCTTGTGTTAACAAAGCTCACGCAATCACCTTGGTTCTTGAATTTCCGCGGGACGGTGAAGGTTTTCCAGTCGCCCTTCTTGCACTGATCCTTATTGGTTGGCGGGCCAATTCCCGGCGTGATGGCCACCCCCTGGGCGAAGGCCCCAACCCCGACCGTGGCCACCACAATGTTGCTCGCAGTGTCGATCACCGAGACGGAGCCAAGGCCGGAAACGGAGGCAACCCCGGAATTCGTAAAGTAGGCGCGGGTTCCGTCCGGGGTGATGGCCACCCCAATGGGGCTGTTCTGATAGTCCTCGCCAAGCACTACCGTGGCAACCACGGTGTTGCTCGCCGTGTCGATTACCGAGACGGTGTTGGAGCACGAATGCGTTACGTAGGCGCGGGTTCCGTTCGGGGTGATGGCCACTCCTCTGGTGCAAGCCCCCCAGTCACGACCGTAGCAACCACGGTGTTGGTCGCGGTGTCGATGACCGAGACCGGGCCAAAAGTCGCTACGTAGGCGCGGGTTCCATCCGGGGTGATGGCCACCCCCAAGCCCGAAACCCCAACCGTGGCAACCACGGTGTTGCTCGTAGCGTCGATCACTGAGACGGCGTCACCAGTCGTTACATAGACGCGAGTCCCGTCCGGGGTGATGGCCACCGCCGTGGGGCCGGCGCCCACCCCCACCGTGGCAACCACAGTGTTGCTCGCAGTGTCGATCACCGAGAGGGTGTTGTCAGTGGCATTCGTTACCTAGGCGCGGGTTCCGTCCGGGGTGATGGCCACCCCAAAAGGGAGGGCCCCAACCCTAACCGTGGCAACCACTGTGTTGCTCGCAGCGTCGACCACTGAGACGGTGTTGTCATTGCCATTCGTTACATAGACGCGAGTCCCGTCCGGTGTGATCGCCACTTCTAGGGGCGACCCCCCGACGCTGACCGTCGCAACCACAGTGTTGCTCGTCGTGTCGATCACCGAGACCGAGTTGGAGCCGGTATTCACTATATAGGCGTGGGTTTGAGCTTGCGCCGGAATAGCTAGCGCCATCCCAAGCAAAAACAGTAGACACTCGACGCTCAAAGACACCAAACGCTTGTGCGCCGCATAAGACACACTTGCTTTGTGGCCCCGATTGGAACCATCTTCCTGGTGCTCATATTAAGCTCCTAATTTGTCGGATGGTGCAGGGATGATCTTCATGATCGTCCCCACGCTGATTGGGCCGAACCCTGGGGTCTTTAACACGTCGCATCGAGGAGCAAAGGCGGGGAGTCCGTTGCAAAACGGGGAGAATTTTTTTTCGAGGAGCGGCGCACCGGAACGCTATTGCGAGGGCGCTGTCTCGTCAATGGCACTTTAGTGCGTGCTGCGCTTCAGCTCACAGCTTCTGCGCTTCCGATTGGCTCGGTGGCGTAAACGGGTGCTTACGGCAATTTTCGCGAGCGGTCACTTAGTTTCCGGAGAAACTCATTCACCAGCAGGGAGCGATTCCCCGGCTTGGACGCGGGGAGTTGGCGCTGCTCCCTCGGACGAAGGCCAGCAGCGGTAAAGCTAGGTAGCTTCTAAACTGAATCCAATGCCGTCAAGGTTGTCTTCTACAATGCCTGGGTGAAGTCCTGGGACGTCGTCATCGTGGGCGGTGGAATCATTGGGCTCTCACTCTCAATTGCACTGCGGAAGCGTGGCGCCACCGTTCTGATAGTGGAACGTGGAGAACCGGGGCGGGAGGCGTCTTACGCTGCCGCCGGTATGCTGGCTGACTCTTCGCTGGAAACTCCGGCGATACTTCAGCCTCTGGCCACGGCGAGCGCTCGCTTGTATCCCGAATTTGTTCACGAGTTGCAGGACGAGTCCGGCGTGGACGTTGATCTGCGCGACCAGGGCACCATATTCATTCTCTCTCCCGAGCGTGTCTGCGAGTGGCCTGAGTTGGCGAGGGACCATCCGCTTCCCACGCCGTTGGCGGAACTTGAGCCTGGGCTGGCCGACGCAAAACGGCCTTCAATCTATTTGAAGGAACGCAGCGTGGATCCTCGCGCCCTTACTTCGGCCGCGCTAAAGGCGGCCAGGCATCGGGGAGTGGATATTTCTTCCGGGACGGCGGTCACCGCAGTGCTTCTTTCAAACGGAACCGTGGCCGGCGTCAGAAGTGACAGGACCAGTTACAGCGCTCCCGCAGTCGTGAATTGCGCGGGCGCGTGGGCGGGGCAATTACCACCGCGCCAGTTCCCCACTCGTCCGGTCAAGGGCCAGATGCTGTCTGTGGTTAGTGCATGCCGGGATCTGATACGCCACGTGATCCGTGCTCCCGAAGTGTATTTAGTTCCGCGCAGCGACGGCCGCATTCTGGTGGGAGCCACGGTTGAAGAAGCGGGGTACGACAAGCGCACCGACGTGGACACCATTCAGCGGATGCACCAGGCGGCAATCGGTCTGGTTCCCTCGCTGAGTCAGGGCCGCATGCTGGAGGCGTGGGCAGGTTTGCGGCCAGGTTCTCCCGATAGTTTGCCCATCCTCGGTGCCACGCGGATTCCGGGCTATTTTGTGGCGACCGGGCATTTTCGGGATGGAATCCTGCTCGCGCCCATCACCGCGCAGGTGATGGCACAGGTGATCACCGGCACCAGTCCTGAGCACGACATGTCGCCCTTCTCGCCGGAACGCTTCAATATTCAATGACGCCCCGGCATGAGGGCCCCGCTTGCTAAGTTATACTTGACACGTTTTGCTGATCCCCTGAACGCGCGTTCGCGCCAGAAAGGTCACAGCGTATGGCCTCCCCCGCAGTCGACTATGCCCGCGGCAATCAGCAGCGTTTTTTGGACGAACTGAAAGATTTGCTTCGCATTCCGAGCATTAGCACTCTGCAGGAGCACAAATCCGACGTGCAGAAGGCGGCTAACTTTGTGGCCAACGAACTCCGGCGCATCGGCCTGGAGCACGTCGAAACCGTTGCCACCGAGGGCCACCCGCTGGTTTACGGTGACTGGCTCAATGCTCCGGGTAAACCGACCGTGCTTTGCTACGCGCACTACGACGTGCAGCCGCCTGATCCGCTCAACGAATGGATTTCTCCTCCCTTTGAGCCTACGGAGCGCAATAACAACATCTATGCCCGCGGCGCGGTCGACGACAAAGGCCAGCTCTGGATGGAGATCAAGGCGATCGAAGCCCTGATGAAGGGTCACAGTGGCACGCTGCCGCTGAATGTGAAGCTCATTATCGAAGGCGAAGAAGAAGTGGGCGGCGAGTCCATCGCGGCATACGTGCGCAAGGAAAAAGCCAAACTGCAGGCTGATTTCGCGCTGGTCTGCGACACCGAACTTTTTGCCCCCGATCTTCCAACTCTATGCGTGGGACTGCGCGGCTTGGTGTACACAGAAATCGAAGCTGTCGGCGCCAAGACCGACTTGCACTCCGGCATGTACGGAGGTGCCGCGCCGAATCCCTTCTTCGGCCTGATCGAAATCATCAGCAACCTAAAGGACGCCAAGGGCAAGATCCTAATTCCCGGCTTCTACAAAAAGGTAAAGGCTCCCAGCCAGGATGAGCTGAAGGCCTGGAAGCGGCTGCCGTTCAATCAGGAACATTATCGTAAGACGGAAGTAGGTTCGACCGTGCTAACCGGTGAGCCGGGCTACTCGGTGATGTATCGCACCTGGGCACGTCCTACGCTCGAAATCCACGGCATGCCCGGCGGATTCGTCGCTCCCGGCGCCAAGACGGTGATTCCGGCGAAGGCGTCGGCCAAGGTTTCCATGCGCCTGGTCCCCAACCAGGATCCAGACGACATTCTCAAGCGATACAAGAACTACGTAAAGAAGCTAACGCCTAAGGGCATTCAGACCAGCGTCAAAGTCTGGAGCAAAGGTCCGGCCTGCGTTGTCGGCACGGACAACAAGTACATCCAAGCCGCCACAGAAGCCATGCACGACGTCTTCAAGAAAGAGACGGTTTTCATCCGCTCCGGCGGCTCTATCCCCATCGTCACCGACTTCCAGGACGTCCTAAAGATTCCCAGCGTGATGATGGGCTTTGGCCTCCCCGATGACAATCTGCACGCGCCGAACGAGAAGTTTCACATCCCGAACTTCCATCGTGGCATTGAGTCGATCTGTTTATTCTTCGAGAAACTGGGCCAATAGCTGGGGCTGTCACAGGAAGCTCATAGGCGACTTCCAGGGAAAACGATGGGGCTCACGCGTCGCTTCCGCCGAAAAGCCAGGCTGGCCTTGGTGTTCTGCTCCCTGCTGGTGCTGGCGGAAAATGCGGACCCGGTCGCTGTCTTTGCCGGATGGCATCGTCTTTCGATCGAACCGATCGTTTCCCCGCGCGGGACAGGATGGGAGTCGGCCGGAACATTCAATCCTGCAGTCGTCTTCCACCGCGACAAGTTCGTCATGCTGTATCGCGCGCAGGATCAAGCCGGGACGTCGCGGCTCGGTTACGCAGAGAGCAGCAACGGTATTCACTTCATGAGGCGTCCCGAGCCCGTGCTCTCACCTGAAACTGACTACGAAAAAGTCGGCGGGGTCGAAGATCCGCGGCTGGTAAAGATTGGCAGAACGTTCTACCTCACCTATACCGGATACAACAAGAAAGACGCCCAGCTTTGTCTGGCTGTTTCTAAAGACCTGATCCACTGGCAGCGCAAGGGTGTGATCCTGCCGGCGTATCAAGGCAAGTGGAATGTGGGCTGGACCAAGTCGGGAGCGATCATCCCGGAAAAGATTAACGGCAAGTATTGGATGTACTGGCTGGGCACGAGCGCTGACAAAACCGATCAGATGGGTCTGGCGTATTCGTCCGATCTGCTGCACTGGAGCGAGGTCGGCGACACTCCCGTGCTTCCACGCCGGCCAGGGATGTTCGATTCGCGCGTGGTCGAGCCCGGCCCGCCGCCAATCCTTACGCCTCGCGGCATTGTGCTGATCTACAACGGCGCTGACGACAATCTGGTTTACCGTACCGGAGTCGCGCTATTTGACCGCAACGACCCGCGTAAGCTGATCTCACGCACCGACGAGCCAGTCTTCGCGCCGGAAAAGGAATGGGAAATGACGGGCCAGGTTGCCAACGTGGTGTTTGTGGAAGGCGCGGTGGTTCGGCATGGTCGCTATTTCCTCTACTACGGGGCGGGCGATAAGCACGTAGGAGTTGCGGAAACAGCTATCGCTCATTGATGGGAATCGGCAAAGCCCGTGTAGGGACCGGCGCCTCGCCCCTCCAGAGCTGGGCGAGGATTCTAAAGCACGATGTCACACCTCGGACCCGGCCGCCTAAGAGCCTCTCTCGAACCTCGGTTTCTATCCTCGATGTGCAAATTGACTGGACATCCTTGACAAACTCGACCTTGTCGGCAAGTTGGTTCAAGTCGCAGCCTCGCTTCAGTTCGTACTGCGAGTGTTCTCCCACCTCTCGAACCACTTTCTCAACTTCGAGCTTGTATCGGGTGACGCGGTCCGGAAGCGACGGTTCCTTAGGTTGGCCGTGGGTTGGTTCTGGCATATCTTTGTTCACTTGGATGTTGCCGTTTGGCTGAAGCCGCGGTAGTCTCGAACTGCTCTCGACGATTCTCCCTTCCTTCGTTTGTCCCATCGATTTTACATTCAGGTGCTGCATTGTGTGTGCAATCTGACGGGGTCGACCGTAAGGCCATACCAGATATAGTGTTTTCGTACTTGACCCCGGCGTGATTTCGCCGTTACAGTAACTCTAATTTGTGCCTCACCCTATCCAGCCTGGGACGGCATTTTGCCGAGCGACTAGCGGAGGAATCCATCTAATTAACCCGGGCGAGTCTTAACCCGGACCGATGAGGCTCGCACCCTAGCCATGGCGACAGTTTTGGCACCATCGATGGCGACGACAGTTACGTGGACAAGAGTGGCCGGGCCAGACAACACGGCACCCACAAGGAGTAGAAGTTGCTCAAACTGAAAAGGCTCCAGATTCTCGGATTCAAATCGTTCTGCGACCGTACCGAACTGAAGTTTCACGGGGACGGCGTCGCAGCCATTATCGGGCCGAACGGTTGCGGCAAGTCGAACATCGCCGATGCCATCTCCTGGGTACTGGGCGAGCAGTCGGCCAAGACGCTGCGCGGTTCGCGCATGGAAGACGTCATCTTTGCCGGCACGCGCGATCGTAAGCCCACGGGGATGGCCGAGGTGTCGCTCACGCTGATCGATCCCGAAGTGTACAACGGACCGGATGCGCACGAGCCCACCGAAGTGGAAATCCAGGATGAAATGCCTTCGGTGCTTCAGGATTGGGACGAAGCTGAGGTTCGCGCCGAAGCCGCGGAAGAGACCGAGCGCCTCACCGAAGAGGCGCGGCCTGGCAGAGCGGAGGAAATCGAAGGGGGGCAGATTCCATCGTCCGACACTTCCGCTCCGGAGACGGGCAGGGAGGGCCAGCCTTCCGTCGCGTCTGAAACCACCACAACCACTACCGGTCCTCACGTGGTGCTGAAGATTCGCCGCCGACAGTTCAAGCAACACTTCAAGGCTGGGGAGATCGTGGTGAACCGGCGCCTCTTCCGCACCGGAGAAAGTGAATATCTGCTCAACGGCAAACTTTGCCGTTTGCGCGATATTCAGGAATTGTTCATGGGTACCGGGCTGGGGCCCGAATCGTACGCCTTAATCGAGCAGGGACGCATCGGGCAGATTCTGAGCAGCCGTCCGACGGACCGCCGGGCCATCATCGAAGAAGCCGCCGGCATTACCAAGTTTAAGACCAAGAAGCGCCTGGCCGAGGCGCGCCTCGAAGAAGCCAAGCAGAACCTGGCGCGGGTAAATGACATTTTCGAGGAAGTGACGCGGCAGATGAATTCGCTCAAGCGGCAAGCTTCCAAGGCCGAGCGCTACGCTAGGCTGCGCGAGGAAATGCGGGCCAAGCTGCGACTGGTTTTGGCCAGCAAGTTCACCCAACTGGATGAGGAAAGCTCGGCCCTGGACGCGCAGATCAACACCATCTCGCAGGAGATGCGTCACCAGGCGGAGAATGTGCAGCAGTTCGAATCCGAGCACGCCGAGCGTACGCAGCGTGGCTATGCCATCGAGACCGAAGTTCGCGAGAACCGTGAGCGGTTGAGCCAGCTCAAGCTCGAGTCTGATCGCGCCTACGCCCAGCGACGGCACAATGAAGAACGCTGCGCGGAGTTAGTGCTGCGAGTTGCCTCGTCCGAGGTTGAGTTGGCGCAGGCTCAGCACCGGCTGGCGGCGCTCGAAGCGGAACGCGATGCCAACCGCCAAGTTCTGGGTTCTGCGGCCGACGACTTGGCTGCAGCGCAGAGTGAACTGGCGCAGAGTCAGCAGGAAGCGGCAGCCGCGGCAGCTGCTTTAGCAGAACTGGAACATCAGCAGGAGCAATCGGGGGGCACAATTCTGGAAGCCGTGGCGGCTGCTTCCAATTTGCGCAATCAGATCACTCAGGTGGAAGAGCGTTTGGCTGGGGTCGATCGTGAAGCGCAGCGTTTGCATGCGGAAATGGCTACTGCAACCTCTCAGGTGGAGGCTTTCGGAGGCCAGCGCGGGCAGCTAGGGTTTGAATTTGAAACGGTATCTCAACGCGTGGTTGGCCTCACCGAGGAACTGCGTCAAACCAGGCAGGTGCTCGATTCCAAACGCCACGAAGAAAGTGATGCCAAGAGCCATCTGGACAGCCTTCGCGCCGAGTATGCGACCGCAATCGGCAAGAAGGGCTCACTCGAAGCCGTGATTGCTGAACATGGATATTCGACTGAATCCGTGCGCCGCCTGTTTCAGTCCGGAGTGATGCAAGGCGGATTGGCTCCGGCTGGCGTGCTGGCCGACTTTCTCGAAGTGGAGACCCGCTATGAAGGCGTGGTCGAAGACTTTCTGCGCGATGAACTGAACTATATTGTGGTGAAATCCTGGGATGCGGCGGATGAGGGCCTACGCCTTCTGCGCACCGACGTGGACGGGCGGGCTACCTTCCTGGTCCACCCCGAAGACTCACAGGCCAAGTTTTCTTTCGCGGTGGATGAAAACGCTCACCAGGTACAGCCCGAGCGTCCGATCGTCCCGCTAAAAAATGCGATTCGAGTGCTAAACGGGTTTGGGAGATCGCTGGAAGTCATCCTGCCCAAGTTACGCGACGGCTATATCGTTCCTGACCCCAACTTCGCGCGCGAACTGGCTCTGGAAAATCCGGAGTCGTTCTTCCTTTCGCAATCCGGCGAATGCTTCCACAATGTCACTGTCACTGGCGGCAAACAGCGTGCCGAAGGCCCGCTTTCCATGAAGCGCGAACTACGCGACGTACTGCGAATGTTGGCAGAACTGGAACAAGCGCTGCGCTACGAAGAAATGCGCGTCCTGACGCTGGGCCGCGAAATTAAGGATCTCACTTCCCTGCTTGATCGTCTTGAGGGAGAGAAACGCGAAGCGGAGAAACAGGCCATGACTTCCGGCCATCTGCTGCAGCAACTGGAATCCGAGTTCAGCAGAGTCAACGAGCGTCTGCAAACTTCTCGCAAGGAGCTGCAACGACTGGAAGCTGAGCGGGCTGAAAAAGGATCGCTGCTCGACCAACTGAAGACCCAAATCGCTCAGGCGGAACAAAAGCGCGCGGAACTCGAACTGGCCGCGGCCATGGGCCAGGAGCAACTGTCCGGGTTGCGCGAGCGCCGTAATTTGGCCGCGGAAAACGCCTCCCATCGTTTGGCCAGAGTTGCGACTCTTGAAGAACGCCATCGCGCGGCTTCTGCTGTGCTCGAGCGGATTGAATCCCTGGTCGGGGAAATGATGCAACGAGTCGAATCGCTGCGGACGCAGATCGAATCCTCGGCGGCCGAGAGGCTACAGCGCGAGACTCAGAATCGGGAACTCGCCGCCAAGCTGGTGGATTTCGATGCGGAGCGCAATGTCTGCGAAACTCGCGACAGTTTGCTGCAATTCGAGTCGGAACAGGTACGCGCCCGGTTGACGGAAATTGACGAGGCGCTGCACAATGCCCGCCAGCTGCTCGACCAGTCCCGTGACCGCCGCGCTGAGCTTTCGGCAACCGCCGCCAAGTTGCAGTCCGATGCCCAGTACATGGCCGAAAACTGCCTGAATGAACTCGGGGTCGAGCGCCACGAATTGATGGCCGACACTACGATCCCGATCGCCCGCGGCGAGCAGCTGACCGTGGAAGATCAAATCTACCGCGAGATGCGCACCCGTTTGGATGCCATGGGGCCAGTCAACATGATGGCGCTTGAGGAGTACAAGGAAACCGCCGAACGTCACGCATTTCTTGAGACGCAGAGAAAAGATCTTTACGATTCCATCGAGAATACCCAGGCCACGATCAAAGAGATTGACGTCTTTTCTCGTCAGAAATTTGAAGAAGCCTTCCACAAGATCAACGAAAATTTCCAGGCTACGTTCTACAAATTGTTTGGCGGCGGGCACGCCTACATGCGGCTTACCGACGAGGAGAACAGCGCGGAAAGTGGCATCGACGTGGTGGCCTCGCCTCCGGGTAAAAAACTGCAGAATGTGTTGCTGCTCTCGGGGGGGGAGAAGGCGATGACCGCGCTGGCGCTGCTGGTCGGAATTTTCCAGTATCAACCCAGCCCGTTCTGCATCCTGGACGAAGTGGACGCGCCCCTGGACGAGGCTAACATCGGCCGCTTCACCGATCTGGTGAAGGAAATGGCGGTGCAGACCCAGTTCGTGCTCATCACCCACAGCAAGAAGACGATGAGCATCGCGCCCGTGCTTTACGGCGTAACCATGCAGGAACCAGGAGTTTCCAAGCTAGTGTCAGTCCGCTTCGGCGCCATCGCGTAGGTGTAGCGCCGCGGTCCCCGGCGCTACGAAACTCCGGCGGCCTTGCGCGTGTCCACGGTTTCGCCCTTTTCGACGAAGGCCTGCATCCAGCCAAGGATGCGCGTCCATCCCTGGGCGTGACCCCGCGCTGCCTCGGGAGCGTTGGCAAATCCTTCCTGACGAATTTTCACTACCGTGCCCGTCCCGACCTTCTGAGGTCCACGATGTTGCAAGCCATGAACGGTGCGGGGCTCCAGTTCCCAACGGACAACGGTCTTCAACAGGCCGCTCCAACTCGCAATCCAGGTATGGACCAGCAGGCGAGGTGGATCGACCTCCAGATATTCGCCGTCTACCCGAAACGATGTGCCATCATCCGCCCACACCCACGCTCGACCATTTTCCGCCCGGGCGAAGATCAGCTTTCCACTCCGTGATGGTGAGGTCCGCCTATCCCGGATACCAGACTGTTCTCGGATCGTCCGGGCTTCGCCGGTAGTTCCAGGATTCATCGATCAGGCGCTTGAGGTCGAACTGCGGCCTCCAGCCCAACAGAAACTTTGCCTTCGTGTTGTCCAGCCAGGTCGACCAGTACGGAGTGGGGACTGCGACCGAAGTCAGACTACGCGTCTGGCCCAAATAGTCGGCCACGTGCTGGTAATCGACCGGCTCGTCCATGCAAATGTTAAAGGTTTGCTGGAGGGCTTCGGGATGGTCGAGGGCCAGCAGGATGGCTTCCACCAGGTCGCTGAGGTGTACGAAATTACGTTTCACGGCCTTGCCGTTGGGGTCGAGCATGAGCGGGACAGCCCCGGTCTTGACGTACTCGGCGGCGCGCGCCACTCCAACCAGGTCGCGCCATCGGGGCCCGCCGAATACGTCTTCCCCGAAGGACAGCGAGTATTTGAAGTCGTCTTTCTCCATGATCCACGGGGCGCGCAGGCAGCATCCGTTAAGGTCATACTGAATGAAATACTGCTCCAGCATGACCTCTTCGAGAACCTTCGAGAGCGCGTAGCAACCGGGATAGGCGCTGTGCTTCTGTTTTTCGGTCACCGGAATCGGATGGGGATAGAAAAAGTGTCCCATGGCAGCATCGCCGCCAATCAGGATGATCTGCTGGAAAGAAGGACTGCTGCGGCACTCTTCGAGTAGCCAGAACAGGCCCTTCACCGTTACGTCGATGACGTCTTCCTGAGTTTCCTTGCAGGTCGCGAAGTGAAGGACGTGTGTAACCGCGTGCATTGCTTTACTCACTACACTGTGATCAGCAATGCTTCCCCGCACGACTTCCAGGCGCGGGCGCGGCTCCCATAGTCGGTTGTGGCAGAAGGCACGGACGCGTGTGTTGCGGTGGTCACCCGACCGAAGAACTCGGTCAATGAAATGGCTTCCCACTTTGCCGGTGGCGCCAGTGACCAGGATACATTTGGGGACATCCGAGCTTGATTGCTCCATGGCGTGGCAATCTACATCAGAGAACCGGGGAGATCAACGTTCTCTGCCGTTCCCATCGCGGACCATGTCGAGGAAGACCTGATGTACTCGCGTGTCGTCGGAAAGCTCAGGATGGAACGTCGCTGCCATTACCTTCCCTTGCCGGACGGCTACGGGATCACTGCCCTCGGTCGCCATCACTTCAACTCCGTGCCCGACGCGCTCGATCTTTGGTGCGCGGATGAACACCATCTCGATCGAAGACTCGCCCAGCTTGCCCTCACGAATAGAGCTGTCAACCTGGCGCCCGTAGGCATTGCGGCGGATACCGATATCGAGTGCGCCAAGTCCGGCCTGCCTGGGATTCTCAACTTCGCTGGCCAGCAGAATTGCCCCGGCGCAGGTGCCGAACGTCGGCTTCGTCTTGACGAACTGCTCCAGTTTTTCGAATCCGGCCTCGCCCAGCAGCTTGAGGAACGTTCCCGACTCGCCGCCGGGAATGACCAGGCCGTCGATGTCACCCAGTTGCTCGGGCTTCTTGACGAGCACGACTTCGGCGCCCAGCTGCTCGAGTCGTGTACGGTGAGCGTCGAAATCGCCTTGCAATGCGAGGACACCTACTTTCAATTGCTTTCACCTGTATCCGGCCAATCCGATTGATCGAAATGATAGTTCTCGATGTTCTCGCAGAACCGTATTCCCAAATCAGTTAGCCGTGCGTTATTTTCTTGCATTTGGGGTCGCAGACTTGAGATCAGATGTAGGGTTAAGAGGCCATACCCTATTAGTTCTAGTTCACGCTGGTTCTGTTCCACCAACGTAGCCAAACGGTGCCCCAGCTTATTTGCCATTGCCGCAAGCCAATCATGTGCGTTGGAAGATTCACCGTATTTTTTCCAAGTGCCCGCCCTAGCTCCAACTTTGTAGCCACCGCAAATGACTCGTTCGTGTGACCTCACCAACCTCGGGTTTGCAGCATGTGCGCTTCATCCAGCGCTGCCACGGCTAGGCCCTTCATCGCTCCGGTCAGATTCTCACTCACTTCAAGTAATACTTTAGGATCGTTGAAATGGGTGGCGGCGAGCACAATCGCTTTAGCCCGCTTCTCCGCTTCCTCGGGATCGGCGAAGTTGGTCGAATCCTGCATGAAGATGCCGGAGCCGACGAACACTGATTCCGCGCCCAACTGCATTACCAGCGCTGCATCTGCCGGAGTGGCGATTCCGCCTGCCGAGAAATTTGGCACCGGAAGCTTGCCTGCCTTGGCCACCATTCTCACCAGCTCGTACGGTGCCTGATGCTGTTTCGCCTGCGCATAGAGTTCTTCTTCGCCCAGTACGGTCAGGATTCTCATTTCTTGCACGATCTGACGCATGTGCTTTACCGCGTGGACCACGTCGCCAGTGCCAGCTTCTCCTTTGGTGCGGATCATGGCGGCGCCCTCGGCGATCCGGCGCAGCGCCTCACCCAGATTGCGCGCACCGCACACGAACGGAACCTTGAAAGCATGCTTGTCCACGTGGTGCGCTTCGTCGGCGGGGGTCAGGACTTCGGACTCGTCGATGTAATCCACGCCCAGTTCCTGGAGGATCTGTGCCTCGGCGAAGTGTCCGATGCGGCACTTGGCCATCACGGGGATAGAAACCGCCGCCATGATCTCGCGAATCTTCTTGGGCGAGGCCATGCGCGCCACGCCGCCCTCGGCGCGAATCTGAGCTGGAACGCGCTCCAGGGCCATCACCGACACCGCGCCAGCTTTCTCGGCAATCACAGCCTGCTCGGCGTTGGTGACGTCCATGATGACGCCACCCTTGAGCATCTCCGCCAGCCCGGTCTTTAGGCGCAAGCTGGTCGAACTCCCGTTGTTCTGCGACATGAGCTTCTCTCCTCTTGCAACGTGAACTGATACGATAGTCCGGAAGTGGACTTGCCAAAAGGTCCATTTACTTTATTCTACCCATACCAATTATCGGGGTCCATAGTCGTTGGCCATTGCTCGTTGGCCCATGAATCAGTAAAAGACTTGGCGAACCACCAGCGACGAACGACCAAAGACGAATTTTTGTCCATGCCCAAACTGGCCACATCGCTGCCCTTGAGCCTTTCGGCGCCTTCGCCAGGAACGCCGCTCTACCGCTGGTTCTATGGAGAACTGCGTTTTGCGATCTTGGAACGGCGAATCGCGCCCGGAGCGCGCCTTCCGGCCACGCGCGACCTGGCCCGGGAATACAACCTTTCTCGCGCGACGGTTGTAACCGCGTTTGAACAATTGAAGTCTGAGGGCTACGTGGAGGGCAGAATCGGGGCTGGGACTTACGTCAGTGAGGTGCTGCCTGAAGACTTGCTGCAAGTGGCGCGCACCGGCACGGGCCGGGCCGCAGGACCGCGACGCGTGCGATGGTCGTCTTACGCCCGGCGGTTGAAGCTGTTTCGCGGCGGCGAGCCGCGTATCACGCGCGCCTTTCGCGCCAACCAAGCAGCGCTCGATGCCTTTCCGACCACGCTCTGGGGGCAGGTGTCCGCTCGCCGCCTCCGCCGCGCTCCGGAACCCATCGTGGATGTCGGAGTTCGTCCGCGGCAACACAGCGGCATCCGTGGCGATGTTTTGCCAGACGCCGGGATCGGTTCCTGCAAAGGC
>Ga0137407_10000898_pt1 | contig 19576 bp, 25 predicted proteins | sample CZOMad2_2_16fung_FD_108410 | JGI IMG/M metagenome (GOLD analysis project Ga0137407, IMG submission 108410) | Vadose zone soil fungal communities from Angelo Coast Range Reserve, California, USA - CZOMad2_2_16fungal (Illumina Assembly) | ecosystem: Environmental > Terrestrial > Soil > Vadose... | reverse complement strand
GCGGCGAACGCCGGGATCGCGATCCCGGCGAAGCCTGGGGAGACCCCGCCGAGCAGGGCCACCGCCGCGCTCGGCCCCAGCGCACCGCCCAGCGAGGCGGTCACATCGACGCCGCCGACGGCCGCCGTGGGGGCGAGCAGGCTGCCACCAATGGCGCCCGCGCCGCCGGAAGGGAAGAGGCTGGCGAGCCACCCACCCCCCCGGCGCCACCACCAGAGGAGCCGCCCGCCATGGCAGACAGGGCCGCGGTCGCCTGCACCACGGCCCCGGTGAAGGTGGTGAGGGCACTGCTCGCGATCCCGGCGGTCGGGGCCAGCCCAGTCGCGCCACCCGCGACACTGCCGACGATATCCGACCACGATTTGCCGGCATTGGGAAACAGGGAGGTGGGCAGGATGGAGGCGATCCAGCTCCCCACCGATGAGCCGGCCTCGGCGAGACCACCGCCACCCTCTGGCGTCTTGGTCAGGCCCAGCGCGCTGCCGACGCCGCCGAGAAAATTGCGCGCCACGCCGACGAGCGGTTCCGTGAATAGCGTGCGCGTCAGGCCGCGCGACAGCTCTTCCATGAGCCCCTGGCCAAAGGCCTTCACATCGAATTTTCCGGTGGTGAACAACTTCACGAAGGCATCTTCGACGGCTTCGATGCCGTGCAGGGCCAGCTCTTGGAACTGCTCCCAGCCGCTCTTGCTGTTCTTGAGGAACTCGCCCAGCGGGTCTTTTTGGCGGTCGAGCATCTGTTTGAGCGCGGCGTTGCTCGTCACGGCCGCCCGGATCCGGGCGACGTCCGCCTCGCCCACGTCCTCGCCCTTGGTGGCCTTGAAGGCGTGGATTTGCTTGAGCACCTCCAGCTCTTTCTCGCGCTCGGCTGGCATGAGCCCGACCAGCCCCAGCTGCGCCGCGAGGAGGGCGTTCTCGTCGCCCAGGTCCTTGAGCACCTTGGTGATGTCGTAGGCCTGATTCTCCTGGCGGATGGCCTCGGTGATGCGATGATGCTGCTCTTCCAGCCCCTGCAGGGCCACACGCCGCGCCTCATCGTTGGCCGGGTCGTACACCTCCGGCTGGCGCAGCTTCTGCATGGCCGTCTCGAGGGCGCTGGCCTCGCGCCGGAGCGCGGAGAGCGTCTCGGTGTGCGTCTCCTCTGGCGTCTGCGCTTCTGACAGCCCAAGCCCGAGCTGCGACTGGCTCTCCGAGAGGGTGTTGGCGAGCGTCTTGGCGGTGTCCCCGATCTCGATCGCGGCCTTCTGGCGCCGGATGGCCTCGGCGGATTGATCGTAGACGTGCTTGAATTTGAGGACCTCGGCGGAGAGCGGGCTATACCCGGCCTCGATCATGCGCTTGATGCCGCTTTCGGCCTCGCGCATGCGATCTTCGGCGGCTTTCAGGCTATCGCCGAAGAGGGCTTCAGCGGCGTCGATGGCGGCGAACTCGCGCGATAAATCCTGCAGGAGATTGAGTGCTTCCTTGCTACGCCCGAACGCCTCACTCTGGGCGTGCGCCTGCTGGAAGCCGCGCCCCAGCTCGCCGAAGACCTTGTCGGTGCTCGGCACGCCGAGCCCCTGCAGCTCTTCGATCGCCTTCTTGTAGGCCTCCGCCTTGGCCTTGGCGGGGTCAAAGGTGGGCCCCAACAGCTTGGCCTTGGCGTCGATGGCGGCAAATTCCGTGTCGAGCTTCTGGCGCGCCGCCCGTACCGCGTTGGCGATCTCGTTTGGTTTGGCATCGACGGTCGTGGATGGACCCGTGAGGCTTTTGGTCAGGCCCGATCCCAGTGTGACCTCGGGGGGCTTGGCCCCGGGGCTCAGGGCCTTCTTGGCCTCCTCCAGGCGCTTCGTCAGCTCGGCCCGCTTGCCGGGGTCAATCGTCTTGTCGAGTTCCGCCTGCATGGCGCGCATCACATCACCTGAGCCCGCCATTTGCTCGTTTTGCGCCTTGAACTGCTGCTCCAGTTGCAGGGTACGCTGCTGGGCGGCCAGTTGGGCATTGCTCATCTGCTGGAGCTGGTAGACCACCAGCGCCAAGGCGGCGGCGGCCGCGATCGCGCCCACGACAATGATGCCGGCAGTCCCCAGGAATGCCGCGATACCAGCCAGTGCACCGATGGCCGCCGAGGCGACTCCAGCCATGGAGCCGATGGAGGAGATGAGCGTACCCAGCGCGAAGGTGACCGGTCCCAGGGCAATCAGGAGCCCTGTCAGGCCGATGACCATCTCCTGGATTGGGACGGGGAGCTGCGCGAAGGCGGTGACCGCTTGTGACGCCATGTCGAGCAGCGCTTTGCCGAAGTCGACGAGCGCCTTGACGGCCGGCTGGAGCTGCTCACCCGCCTGTGTCGCGAAGACCTGGAGTTTCGCCGAGATCTCACTCAGCGCTTGCCCGGTCGTCGCCTTCATATTCTGGAACTTCTCGGTGACGCCGCTGGAGGCCCCCTGGATGGTCTGCAGGGAGTCGCGGAACTGATTGGCTTGCGTGCCAGCCGTGGCCATCACGCCAGCCAGGGCGCGTGTCTCGGGCACCAGCTCTTTGAGGGCGCCCACGTCGCCATGCGCCGCTTGCACCAGGCCGATCAGCGTCTCCGTGAGCCCCTTGCCGCCTTGCGAGGGATCGCGTAGATTGGCCCGCACTTCGAGGACGGACGTCCCGAGGTGGCGCAACGCCTCGATGACGCCCGGTGTGGGCGCGGATAATCCCAGGAGGAGGGCGCGCAGCGAGGTGACGGCTTCTTCGGCACCGACGCCCTGCCGCGTGAACGACGCCACGAAGTTGGCCGCCTCGGCGAGGCCGACGCCCGCCGACGCCGCCACCGACACGACACGCCCCATGGAGCCCGCCAGCTCGTTGGCCTCGGCGCCCCCGACTTCGGTGGCGCGGGCGAGGATATCGCCCGCCTCGGCCGCCTTAAGCGAGCTCCCCTGATACGCGTTCATGGTGCCGACCAGCAGGCGCGCGATGTCGACCGTCTGCCCCATGCCGGCCGCCGACGCCTTGGCGGCGACGGTCAGCACCTCCATGGCCGCGGCGCCCTTAATGCCGTTGCCGGCGATGAAGTAGAAGGCGTCGATCAGCTCTTGCGGCCCCTTGCCGACATCGGCGGCCAGGGCGTTCAACGGCCCGCGGATCTGCTCGACCGCTTCCCGGCTCATACCGCCGAAGTTGACGATCTTGGTGATGCCGGTTTCCAGCTGGTTGGCAAAATGCACCGCGGCGCCGGCGGCGGCGCCCAGGGGGGCGGAGATGCCGAGGGAGAGGCCCGCGCCGGCCGATTGCAGCTGACTGCCAAAGCTCCGCAGACGGGCGCCCGCCGCATCGAGCCCGGACGTAAAGCCTGAGGCGTCGACGGTCAAGCGCGCGATCACGTCCCCGACGGTCGTGGCCATCTATGACTGCCGTTTCTTGGGCGTAAAGAACGCCTTCAGCCGCTGATACGCGGCGCGTTGGTGCGCCACGGATGACGCCGGCGCCGGCGGGGCGGCCGGCCTGGAGGCGTGGCCCACGAGGGGCCACTGGTGCAGGAGCAGGTCATCCACCGTGATCGCCTGGCCGCGCGTCTCCCGGTCGCGGTAGACCTCGGCGAGAATCGAGGCACACAGCGCGGCGCGCCGATCGTCCCGGAGCTGCCCCTCTTGCCAGCGGGCCAGGAGCTCGCGGTATTCCACGAAGGTCAGGGCCCAGACGGCCGCCTCGCTCAAGCCGAGGTCGTAGCGGCCTCGGCTCCAGAGCTGGAGCCAGTCGAGCTCGTCGTCAAAGGGTCGGCACCGTCTGCCGTCGGGGCAGACTCCGACGCACGGCCGTTGCTCAGCGCGGCCGTAAAGGCCTCGGTGATCTTCTGGCTGACCAGGCCGATGTGCTCCAGCTCGAGCAGCTCGCCGGCCTGCTCCAGGGTGAGGGACGGATCCTCATGGCGCAGCCCGGCCCACATCACCACGAGCAGGTCGGTAAAACTCACCTCGCCCCGCTGGAACAGGGCCAGGAGGTTGAGCTTGGGCACCCCGTAGACCCGCTTCAGCTCGTCCTCGGCCAGCTTCATGGCCCCGAGGGTGAGCCGCAAGGTCCGCGGTTTGTCCAACTCCAGGGGCACGCTGAGTTTCCAGGGCATGGGGCTCCTTAGACGAAGGTCGGCGCGCCCGCGAACTTGAGGCTGGCATCGAACGTCAGGATCGCCTTGGCGTCGGCCTTGGGGCTCATTTCCATGACCACCATCGCGGCATCGATCTCCAGCGGCGAGGGGTCACCGGGGAGGCCGGGGAAAATCAGCTGGTAGTTGGCCTGGTCGCCGGCGATGAAGTGGCTCAAGAGGCCGGTGGTCGCGTCCTGGGTGGCGTCCTCGGGGATGAAGTTGCCGGCGATCTTGATCTCCGCCTCTTTCATGCCGGGGACGAATTCCTTCCAGCTCGACGGCGTATCGTGGTTGCTGGCGTCCAGGTCGTCGGCCTTGAACGTCGTATCAATTTTGGTGAGCTCGGCGATGGTGGTGAAGCTCTCCGGGCTGCCGCCATCGCCCAATTTGAGCAAGGTGCCTTGCGCCCGTCGGGCTTGCGTGGCCATGGTGTGTCCTCCGTAGGTCTTGACATTCGTGACGGCACGTCAGGCGTGCCGTGAGCCGCCGCGTGCTTACGGGGTGGCGTCTACGCCCACGCCGAGCTTGACCGTCGTGCTCAGGCTGCCCGAGGTGGTAATGTAGAGCTTGGTGATGTCTGAGGCGCCCAAGAACAAGTCTTCCGAGTCGGTGTAGGACCAGACGAGGGGCACATTCGCCGTCAGCTCCAGCGCGACGCCGCTCGTGGTATTGATCTCGACCGTGCAGTCGTGGTCAGCCTCGATCGCCGCCACCCTGACGGCGGACACGTCGATGGCGACATCGACCTCCTGATCCGAGCCGATCACGGTCGCGCTGACCACTTGGGCGAGGTCGGTCGCAATGGTCTGCACCGTGCCCCCAATCGTGACCCCGCCGATGCTGAGCGAGCGGCTTAATTTATGATTCAGTGCCATGGCTGTCTCCTCCGATGCGGTTGCCAAAGGCGTCGTACAAGCGCCCGGACCCGCCGGGCGTGGCTGCGTCCGCTGCCGGCTCCGGGCCGTGCAGCTCGTCGTAGTGTTGCGCCAGGATCGTCAGGCTGAGCGAGTCAAAGGGGCATTCCAGGCATTCATACTTGGGCCGCCCGCCCCAGGGGCGCCCCATCCGGTAGTGTTCGCCCTCGACCAGCTCCATTACTCCGCCTCCCGGTGCACGGCATAATTGCAGGCCACCAGGGCCCGGTTGCTCGGGTCCGGCCCGACATCAAAGGGGCTCTGCAGCGCCTCGACGCCGAGGTAGCGCACCCCGGAGGTGAGGGTTTCGCCGTTGATCAGACTGAACGCATGGAACACCGCCCGCGCCGTGGCCATGGCTGACTGGTAGGTGGGCGCGCGCACGATGACGTGCAGGCGCCCCTCCTCGGAGCTATAACCGGTCTGCCCCAGCAGGCGTCCTGGGGGCCGGCCTTCGTACTCGATCAGGCCGATGGCCAGGTCGGGGGCCCCGGTGTCGGGGAGATCGGATTTGTAGAGATCGATTCCCACCTGGGCCACGCCTTGATCCTCCAGGTAACGCGCGAGATCATCTAAGAGCGGCATCGACGGGTTCCTGGTCCTGCAGCACCGCCGTCAGCGCCACGTGGAAGCGCGCCGCGATCGACGCCCAGCGAAAGCGCTCCTGCTGGACGCGTTGTAACCCCTGTGCCCCCAGCCAGGCGCGGTGCTCCGGCATCTCATACAGCGCCTGCAGGCCGTTGATGAAGCCCTCTTGATCCGGGATGCCGCCCACGGTATTGATCCCCCGCGGGGTCACCGCGTAGCTGGTACACGGGATCAGATGCGCCGCCCCCTGGGCCCAATCGCCCAGCCCAGCATAGTCGCCGGCGAGCTGCGGGATGCCGCAGGCCATGCCCTCCATCGTCGGCAAGCCCCAGCCTTCGCCCTGGCTGGTATTGATCTGCACGTCGAAGGCGTTGTAGATGGTGCGCAGGGTGTCCTCAGGCACTCCCGCGATCGCCTTCGTCCCGCGGCCGGTCAGCAGCAGACGCTCCTGGAGGCCCCAATAGTCGGCCAGCTGCAGGAGGTCGATGCCGACATCGCGGGTGGCGCAGTGGAGATAGAGATAGGCGTGGTCGATCGGCTCCCGCCTGATCCACTCCGCCACGTAGAGCAGGCTCAGGTCCAGCCGCTTGCGCGGTTGATTGCGCCCGACGTTGCCGACGATGTAGGCGTCCTCCGGGATCCCCAGGGCACGGCGGCAGGCGCCTCGATCCATCGGGTAATACTGCGCCAGGTCGACGCCGTGCGGGATCACCAGGGATGGCCCGGTATAGCCGCAGCGCTCGGCTTCGTGCTGCGCCCACTCGGTGTACCAGATGGCCAGGTCCAGGCCCTCGGCCAGCGCCTTGGCCTCGGCGATATTCGGCGCGTCGATGGGCATATAGGCGACGAGCGGCATGGTCCCGATCTTCCCCATCTTCTCCATCTTCTCCATGAGCGTCTGGTGCAGGTCGACGAACTTGCGCACGATCCAGGGATCATTGAGGAGGACCACCACGTCCGGCTGAATCTGCTCGACCAGCGCCTGATAGCGCCCATGCCCCCAGGGGTCCCCGCCGGGTGAGGCCGGGTACATCTGGTACGGGAGACCGCAGTAATCCCCATGCCAATTGATCCCGAGCACGTGGATGTCCCAGTCGGCGTGGAGGTGCGCTAAGATGTGCTCGCTCACCCGTGCGAAGCCCGTCGTGGCGACGATATCGCCGCACCAGAGCAGGCGTGGTTTCCGCTCCGCGGCGAGGAGTTCATACGGCATGAGGGGTCCTCGTTTCCGCCAGGCCGCGCAGCGCGTCGGTCAACCGGATGGCGCCACCGCGCAGCTCCAGGACGACCACGGGTTCGCAGCCGAGGCGGTGCTCGAAACGCGTGGACAGGACGTTGGTCAACTCGGCGCCGTCGGCGGTGTCGTAGACGTGGGTGCCGGCGACCGCCCCGGAGGCCTCGATCCGCACGCGTAACGCGTTCATCCTCGGCCGTCCCTCCGCCGCCATGGCGCTTAGACGCAGGTCATCCATAGTTTGCCCACCGGGTTGGTCGCGTCCGGGACGCACTCGGCCAGGGCCCGCTGCACACCCGGAAAACCGATGTCATCGCCGCACAGCAATCCGCCGCGGCGCAAGAGCTGGCGATACGCCAGGAGGTCATGGCGCACCGAGGCGTAGTCGTGGCTGGCATCGATGAAGACCAGGTCAAACGGCTCGCCTGAGAGCTGTATTGCGGCCTCAGCACTACTCATGCGCCAGACCTCGACTTTGCCCTGCAGGACCAGGTCGGAGACGTTGACGGCAAACTCCCGATAGAGGGCGGTCGCCCCGCGCTGGTCCACCTCGCGCGTGGTCTCGTCGGCGCCGACGGTGGAGCCGCGCCAGTGATCGACCACGGAGACCACCCCGGGCGTGTGCTCGGCCAGGGCGCGGGTGGTGCGACCCTTCCAGCTTCCGATTTCGCAAATTCGCATGGCCTGCTGCGTTTGTTGCGCCAGCCAAGTCAGCTCCTCTGGCGACATCCAGCCATGTATGAGTAATGACCGAGAGATATCGATGGTGGAGATGGCTCGCATGAGCGCTCTTGCCTCTCTCGTCTGGCAAAAATGCGTAAATTTTGCGGATACCACCAACATGGTCCGGCGATCTTTTCCCATGCGTGGCGTACCATCTCGGTCATCTCCGGCTTGAGGATCAGGCCGGCCTTGCCGAGCTTCTCGACCCAATACGCATGCGGTTGCTCGTTGATATGCCCATCGCCGCCTTGGCCAGGTGTTGCCGCCGTGAAGAACAGGAATGTGCCGACATGCCGCGCCAGCGACTCACAGTAAGTGTCTGCGGCCGATGCCGGGAGATGCTCCGCGACTTCCCAGGAAATGACCCAATCAAAGGAGATTCGCGATAACCGCAGTGGCTTTGTGAGGTCCGCCTTGAAAACCGCCAAGGCTGGCCGCTCTATGCTCATGTCAGATCCCAGGGCATCGATGCCAAGCTGAAGTGCACCGCGCGGGATATGCCCCTCACCGCACCCCATGTCCGGCAACGTCTTCGGTTTCTCGAAGAGATGCAGCAGCGTCACAAAGCAGCCCCAGCTCCATTGCTGCGTCCAGCGGTGATTGGCCTGCCAGTCGGCGTCATACCGCATCGACGTAGCTCCATTCTGGACCCTGCCAGCTCTGCGCCTGATGGAACTGCGCATCATTCCCTAGCGCTGACTTGCGGCCGATATGGTCAACGAAGCATGGCGCTGAAAACAGGAAATACTCGCGCGTTGGATAGACGGCCTGGCTCCAATCCTTCAGCATCAAATCCCAGCATGTCGTCTGCTGTGACCAGTAGGGATCAGTCGCCGCATAGCGCAAGATCGATTCCGCATTGTCCGGCGTCACGACCCAGCATTGCGTCCCATAGAAAGACCTGATGCCCAGCTCAATCGCGCTGCCGCCGCGCTTGTAGGCGTGCAGGATTTCGCGATAGGCGCCATAGAACGAATACAGCGAGTACTCGCCCGCGTGATTCGATAGCCAGGCGTCCACGCTCTCCAGGAAGTTGCGGCACACCACGATGTCGTCCTCACAGACGATGATCCAGTCTGCGCCGCTGTCGATCCCCACACGCAGGCAATCCATGGCGGTCTGCATGGCGGATTGCCCCAGGCGGCCGAGGTGTACCGTCGCGGGGTATGCCTTCGCATCGAGCCGGTGCGAGCGCTCCCGTGAGCCCCCATCACACAGATGCACCACATGCGGAATCGCGCTGCGGAACACGCCGCCCCGGTCCAGGCTGGCCAGCGTCTGCGCCAGATAATTCTCGGCGCCCCGGTTGTAGGTGCCGATGCAGAGGGCGTAGGTGGTCATCCAGACCTCCTAGGCAAAGGGGTGGGTCCGTCCCGCCCCACTGTTAAACAACAGGCTGCGCTCGGCGCTGGTCAACAGGCGCCGCCAGACGCCGATCTCATCGGGCACGGCGTCGGCGGGGTCGATGTTGTTCGGGTTATGGCCCAGCGCGAAGCTCGCGGCCCCGGCATAGACGCCGAGGCTGTGGCTGGTCGTCAGGGGGGTACCGTTGTTTACCTGCAGCCCGATGACGTCCGTGACCGGATCATGCCACGCCACCACGCAGTGCCAGGCCTCCAGTGTAGCGCTGCCGCCGTCGACATGGACGCTATCGCTGCCGGTGGAGGACACGTACCATTGCCAGGTGCCGGCGTTGAGAATCAGAAAATATTCGCACGCCGTGCCGCCCCATTTGCCGAGCAGCGGTCGCACGTCACTGAGGCTGAGGGGATAGAACCACCCCGCGACCGTAAAGGCGCTATCGCCCCCTTGCAGATCCGGCGTACTGGCGCGACTGACGTAGCTCCCGCTGCCACAGTACAGCCCCTGGCCGATGCGTCCGGCCACCGCCAAGGCCACGCCGGTGGGGCTCAGATGGTTCCTGCGCCCGGTGGCATCGAGGCGAGTGCTGCCGCTGGCCTCCTCCAAGGCCCAGTAGGCCACCAGGCCGGTGAGCAGCGACGAGGCCGGCGCCGGGGCGGCTGGCCGCACGATGACGCTCGATTGTCCGCCTCCCATCCCGTAATGCGTCTGCCCTGCCCTGCCAAAGCGCATTAGGTCACCACCTGGTAGGCCAGCACCCGCACGGCCGCCGCATCACCAGACGCGCACAGGAACGAGCATCCGCTGGTCTGGTGCGCCAGTGCCAGTGATTCCCCAGAGGCCAGTGCGAACGAGTCGGTGGTCACCTCTCCTGCCGTCACGTCGAGATGCACGGCATCTGGCCCGTCATTGATCACGAGGCCGTATCCCAGAAAGCCGAAGAGCGCGGTCTCGACCACGCCGCTGACGCTGATGGCCTCCGCAAACGACTCGTTGATGAATGGCATCGATGCCCCCTCACCCCGCCAGGGCCCGGCTGATCGCCGCGGCCAGCTCTTGCAGAAACGTCGCCGTCTCGCGCGTGAACGGCCCCTCGAGGTATTTCCACTGCCCGACCTTGGCCCAATGCTTGTAGGACCGGCCGCGGGGGCTTCTTCCGCCCGTCCGGCCAGCCCTAGGATTCTCGTGGACCTTCAGGGCGTACCGCGCCGCGGCGCCGCCGTAGCCCATGGTGACCTCCAGGGTGCGCCCGGTGAGCGTCGGCCCTTGCACGTGTCCACTACTGCGCAGGCGCCCGGTATCGACGGGCACCTCCGCCTTACTGGCGGTCATGATGCGCTCGCCCTTGTGGCGCAGGTAAGCGGCCACGATGGTCATGGCTTTGGCGTCCAGCTGTTTGAGCTTGGCTTGGAGCTCTGTCTGACCCCTGATATCAACCTTGGCGACAATCGTCGACATGGTCCACCTATCGCGCGATCGCCACCAGTAATATCGCGATCATCAACACCGCCAGAGCGCTGGTGGCGATCCATTCCCAGCACATCAGACACCCCTAGCAGTACAGCTTGACCACCACGACGTGGCCCAGATCATCGACGTAGCGCTCGACTTTGACCAGGGGCGGTTGCGTGCCGTCGGGCAGCGTCAGGCGATCCTCGGGGCTGATCGGGTCGCCCGTGTTGAGCCACGAGACGGTGTCGGCGTCGAACACCTGGCCATCTTTGCTGCGGTACGACTTGCTGATGTACGTGACCATGGCCTTATAGGTGACGGCCGCCCCAAAGACGGGCGCGCCATAGGCGTCCCGCCCGCTGAGCGGCTCGATGGTCACCGTCATGGGGAACATCTGCGGCGGAAAGGCGGCTATGCCTACACCCCGTGATCGCGGATAAACGGCTGGATCAGGCGCTCCACAATGGGCGCCAAGCCAATGGCGGAGTTTTTGTCTGGCTGCCCATTGGCATTGCCGTAGGCGGTGTACAGATCGCCGATCTTCTGCTGGACGATCGTGCTGCCGGTCTGGTTGTGGTAGCGCTCCGCCGTCTCGATCTGGACCGCCAGCTTGGCGTTGCGCCGCACCTCATAGGCGGTGTCCCACAGCCCCGCGTCGAAGCTGATGTGCCAGAGCCCTGTCGGTATAGGCCAGCGCGAGGTATGCAGGAGTTGGCCCTGCTCGCTGAGCAGCGTGTAGTCGTCCGCCTCGACCGTGTGCCCGTCGTCATCCTCGATCGAGAACACGCGCGGCACCGGTGCGCGATTCAGGGTGATCACCCGACTCCCCCCGCGATGCGGCAAGATGCCCCCGGCGTGGTGCTCGGTGCGCTCGCGCACGATGAAGAACGTATGGCAGAAGTCCTCGATCGCTTGCTGTGCGCTCTCAACCAGGGCTTCTATCAGCTCCTGATCGTCGTCATTCGTCAGGCGCAGGTACTGCTTCACCTCGGCGTATTCGACGATGCTGTAGAGGTCCACGGCCATCGTTGGTCTCCTGGCACGTGTCTGCCGGTTGCTCCGCCGGGCCGGCGGTGGGGGCCTCCGTCGGGCGCGGGACCGGTGGCCTCCCGCGCCGACGCTCCGGGATCTCAGACGGCTGAGTCCGGAGAGCCCGATCCCGCTTACTGCGAGCGCCGGTGCCCACGCACCACCACGGCGCCGATGAGGCAACCCGTGTTCGGCGAGCCCGTGATCGTCACCTTGGCCTGCAGATAGCGCTTGTCGCCGACGTATGCCACGGCGTAGGTCTGCTTCTCCTGGCTGGCGCCCGAGACGGTCGGCAGCGAGCCGATCAGGTCGCCGGCGGCCACATCGCTCCAGGTCGCGTGATCGTCGGACTCGCGCAGCACGAGCGCGTGTGAGCCGTCGACCCAATCGCCCACGTCGTAGACGACCATCGCCGACTCGTAGCCCTGCAAGTCGAAGTAGCTGCCGCTGGCGCTGGCGCTATTCACTTTGGGTTCCAACACTTGCGCCACGCTGGTGGCGTGGTAGAGCTCCCGGGTCATCGCCGCGGAGCTGGCGGCTGGTTGTGACATGATGGTTCCCTCCCTGCCCCTGCGCCCCCTGCGGGGGGGCTAATAGCGAGGCTGCTTCGCGAGCCTCGCGTCAGCAGGCTCGCAAGTCGCGTGCGCAGCACCGCCGCGACTAGTCGTTATCGCCGATGATAAAGGCGTTCGAGCGCAGTGGTTGGCCGCCCGTGCGCGCCGTCGCCAGCAGCGCCACGTTGGGCGCGTAGCGTTCGACGAGGCGCTGCACGCGCAGGTCGCGGCGGTCAGCGATGGCGTAGTAGCTGAAGTCGCCAAACACGAGGCTCTTGTTCGTATGCGTGTTCCCGTCCGGCATGAACTCACTGGTTTTGACGGGGCGCGCCAGAATCTGGGTCGGGAGCTGATTGGGGGGGAAGATCGGAAAGCCCGCGCTGGTTTCGAGGAGGAGTACCAGGCCGTAGGTGAGCGAGTTCATCAACCAGGTGGCGCGTTGGCGATACTGCGCCGGCAGCGCCGTATACACGCCGACCAACCCGGCGTAAGTCCAATTGGTGTCATGGCCGCTATGCACCACGTCGGCGCCGCTGTTGAGGAGGCCCATCGGCATCCCCACCCCGGAGCCCGCGATGAAGCCGTAGTCCTCATCAAGGCTCTTGGTCTCGGCCAGGATGCGCCGCACCTCGGCCTCGAGGTCGACCACGGGGTCTTCCAACATCTCCGGGGTGATTTCGATCACATTCGGCTGCCAGATATGCACCGGCACCCGCTCGCGCCCGAAGGTCGGCTGATTCTGGGTCGTCAGGGCATCGCCGCCGGTGACGGAGCCTTCGGCCTTCCAGTTGCCGGCCAATCCGGAGGGATAGGCTTTGTTGCTGGAGGCCTTGATGGTCAAAAAGGTCCCGGCGCCGCGGACGGTCGGCCGCACCCGACACATCGGGCGCATCACCGCAAAGCCGGCCATGTCGCTAATCAACTCGGCGTAGAACTCGTCGGGGACGAGCGACCCGCCGAGCAGATCGTTGCTGCTGATCAACGCGTGGCGCTCGACCGGGCCGCGCATGAGCAGTTCGCGCTCGGCTTCATTGCACAGCGCCAGGCCGTATTGCAGGAACTTGTGCCAGGCCTCGCGGTGGGCCGACGGCCTGGCGGCCTGCGCCTCGGCGCCCCGGGTCGTGACCGTGTGCACGGGCGCGGTGTAGTGGGCATACTGTGCGTCCAGGTGGGTCTCCGCCTCCTGGCGTTTTTTCAACTGTTCGACCTCGGCATGCAGCGCGGCAAACTCGCCCATGGCCTTGTCGAACTGCTCTTGCTTGTCAGCCGGCCACACGACCGCGTCTGACAGCTCGTCCTTGATCGCCTTGGCGGCATGCAGCACCTTGAGGGCCGCCTCGGTTTTGTCCTGGATGAGTTGTGCGAGCATAGGGCCTCCTGTGCCGTGTCCCTGGTCGGTCCTGCGCTCGACCCAGGTGGGTGCCTGAACAGGCGGCCCGGCGTGGTAGGAGCTACGGAATGGCAGTGTCTGTCGGTTAGAGCACCAGACTCGCGCCGGCCAGCTCGGCCGCGCGCAAACGTTGCAACCGTCCAGCCATCGCCGTGAGTGCCTGTTGGTCCTCAGGCGGCTCGGCGGCGGTTAATAACGCCTGCAAGGCCGTGACCGCGTCCTGCAGGAGCTGTTTATTCTTGGCCGAGAGCACTTTGCCCTCGGACAGTTCACGCATGGCGGCGAGGTCGCTGCCGATCGCCCAGGGGCATATCGCGGCCCCCCAGAGATCGAGCGTCGCCAGGCGTTGCACCGTGGGGTCCCACGGCGCGAGAATCGCGTCATCGTGGAACATCTGCGCCATCTTCGCGAAGTAGCGGCTCAAATGCGTTTTCACCCGCGCCACCTCGTGCACGGGAATCGTCACGCCCGCGCGCGCACCCTGGACGGTCGCCGCGGCGGCAAAGATCGCCCGGGGCACAGCGCGCAACTGGCCGTCGATCACATCCGCAATCGGCAAGGCAAAGCCCTCAAAGCTGTCGGCGCTGTCGGGGTCCGCCCACACGTAACTCCGCCGATAGTTGGGAGTCGGTCGCTCGTCGACCTGGGCCCAGGCGCGCACGCGTGCCTCGGCGGCGGCGGGGTCCCAGGCATACGCACGCGCGGCGAGGGGGAGGTCTTGGAAGGGCACGACGCTTTGCACGTCGATGATATGCGCGGCGGGGTCGGCGCCGAAGGTCACGGCCGAGGTCTCCCAGAGGCGGACCTCGTGCAGGTGGCGCAAGGTGGGCAGCTCGCCGCGCTCCTCGAACTCGTACCGGATCGGGTCGAAGCCGATGCTCAGGGCCCGCACGGCCCCCGCTTTCATGAGCTGCAAGCGCTCCTGGTTGGTGCCCGTCGGCACCACTTTGGCGCGGATCTCGAGGCCGAGCTCCGTCTCGTGCAGCTCGGTATGGTAGCCCATGACCTCTTCGACGTTGTGTTGCCACAAAAATGGCACCTGCTCCGGCTTCTTGTCCTGCAAGGTCTTCGTGAAGGCGCCGCGCTCGATGACGGTCGGCGTCCAGGTGTCGATCAACGAGCCGAAGACCGCGGCGATGCCGACGACGGTGCCGCTCTGATCATCGACCTGGAACTGCTCCGGGAGAAAGGCCAGCCGCTCGAGGCTGGCCGGTCCACCGAATCGTTTCATGGTGTCCTCCTTAGGCCCCGGCGAACTCCAGGGACATCGCGCACCTGCACTGGGGATGGGCGACCGGATGCATCAACGGTCCCACCGGGGTCTGAAACGGCTCGGTCAGGCCGACGCCCCGAGGATTCATGCTGGGAATCGGCGCGCAAATGGCCTGATCGAGGCGATCGTCAGGGGTCACCAGCCAGTGTCGCCGGGCCGCGTGGGGATCGATCAGCCCCTGCTCCACCCCTTGGAGCCAGAGCTCCTGCTGGCCGGCATTGGCGCTGGTGATCGTCTCGGTCCTGGCGATCAGCTCGGCCCGGTAATTGAGCAGCTGGCGGGTGTAGCGCGCCGCGGCGGTCGCGATCGTGTCGGCCGACGTCCCGGCCTCGGTCAAGCGCGTTTCGAGGTTGGCCACGGCCTGGGCCTGGCGGGTCGTGAGGCCGATGCGGTCGCGGATCTGCTGGGCCGCCTGGCTGGGCCCCAGGTCGCCGCTGATGGCGCGGCTGATCGTGTCGCGGATGGCGTCGCGCGTCTCGGTGCTGACCTCGGTCACCAGGCGGGCGGCATTGGCCTTGGCCCATTCCACCGCGCGCGGATTGGTCAGGTCGAAGCTGATGCCGAGGGCCGCATCCTCCGGGAGATACGCCTGCATAGCCTGCGCCGCGTCGGCGAAGACCAGCTCCAGATGGGGCCGCAGCGCCTTGTCGAGCAGGAGCGGGCCGTTCACCTCCCAGCCGATGGCCTGCATGGCGGCGTGCACGTCGCCCGCCTCCACGGCCGCGAGCAGCTCCTCCATGGCCACCTGGCGTTGCGCCGCATCCATCGCCGCAAGGACGTCCTGGATCATGCGCTCGGCCTCGGCATCGGCGATCTGGTGCAGGATCTGCCAGAATTCGGGCTCCGTGGCCAAGCGTTCTCGGGAGATCGCGGTTGCGTGCTCGCGATGGCGCGCGTGCTGGGTACGTCGCTGCCCCACGACGGCGATCACGCCCTCCTCGAGGGCCACCTTCGTCAGCGCGCCCTCCACGTCGGAGGCGGGCCATTGGTCGAAATGCCACCAGTGGGACTCCTCGCCCGGCTCGCTGTCGAGATAGCCATGGTCGATGATCCACTGGTGTGCATCGTCCACCTGGACGAACACCTTCTTGTCAAGCAGGATGGACTGTATATTGGCCTGGTTCGGCGTCTTGCCGCCGCCGATCGACCCGGGTAAATCGGCGGGCACCACGTCTGAGCGGATGGTGGCATTGAACACATCGCCATCGGGGACTGGGGGCTGCTTGACCAGGGCGCGCGATTCATTGCGCGTGAGCATGCCGCGCCACCAGCCATCCAACGCCAGCCGCCGCACGCTGTCCTGGTCTTCCTGCAGCGCTGGCACTTGTGACACATCGAAGCGAATGGTCAGGTGGCCGCCGAAGTCGCTGGCCAGCCCCATCGTGAGCTTGGCGCCGAGGCGTCGGTACAGGGGCATCAGCGTCTCGATCCAGAAGCTGCGCAAGGCGGCGTTGTAGTTCGAGTAGGTGGCGCGTTCCAGCCCCGAGAGCATGCCGACGATGATGGGGGGTACGCCGAACATGGCGCAACAGCGCGTCTCGGTCTGGGACAGGATGCCGTCCAGATTGAGCTCGCTCAGCTTCTGGCCGATGTCCTGATACTCCGCGCCGCCGTCCAGCACGGCGAGACGGTTCCAGCCACGCGTGCCGCTGTACTCCTCCTGCCACAGCAGCTTGATGCGCTCACGCTCGGCTTTCTCGACCCGCGCTTGGATTTTCAAGACTCCCGCCGGCATGCCACGGTTGAGGAACACCGACCGCAAAAAGTCGACCGCCTGCTGATCGAGGTCGCCCAGGCGCGCCAGCACGCTGATGGGGCTGAGGCCGTAGTAGTCGTCCAGCGGATTCGGCAGCTTGAGGTGCACCACATCCTCGGTGGGGACCGGTTGCCCCACGGCATCGCTCGGCAAGTAATAGCGATACGCCTGGATTGACCCCTGCGCGCCCGGCACGATCCTGGTGCGGTCGGGCCGCAGCAGCTCCAGCTGCACCACGCGACGCGCGCCCGAGCGCACCTTGTGCAGATAGGCATTGCCGGCGACGTAGAGGTGCGTGACGAGCTCTTCGAGCAGCTCAAAGCTGGACTGCACCGGGTTGGGATGCGCCAGCAGCAGGCTCAGGGGGTCGCGATCCGGATCCAACACCGTCTCCTGGCCCGGCGCGCCGGTTACGACCTGCAGCCTCGGCTCGGCGGTCGATTGCGCCAGCTCGTTCACGCAGACATAGATCGGCACGATGGCGCCATAGCCCTCCGCGGCGAAGCGCGCCACGTCCTGTCGGGTGGGGAGGTCTTTCCCTGCCTGCCAGGGATCGAGCAGGCGCATCAGCGTGGTGCTGCGCGCTTGCCAGCGCTCTTTCGCCCAGGTCCAGGGGGGGGTCATCCCTGGGAGCCCTCCAGCCGTTCGATCGTGATCCGGATGCGGCCGAGGGCCAGATCGTCTATCGACCGGGCCTGCGTATGCCGCCGGATCGCCTGGTCGAGCAGCCTGCCGCCGACATAGACTTGATAGGCCTCATAGCTGAGCTGGAGGAGCTGTGCGAGCTGCAGCGGGCCTTCGAGGATGAGCGGCGCCGGCGTCGCCTTCACGCCGGATCCTCGGCTCGCGGCTCGCCGGCGTCAGCCGCCTCATCGGCCGTCTCCTCGCCCGCAACCGGTTCGTCGGCGGGTGCCGCGGGGGCGGGCTCGGGGGGATCTACCGTCGCTTCCGTGTCGGGAACCTCGGCCATGGAGGGCCTCCTCTGCTAGGGTGAATGGCTATGATGATAACATTTGATCAATGTTGAGGGTTTCTCTGGAGGCTGTCAACCCTTTTCGCTAGCTCACCCCCGAATCGAAGCTGTTGCGCAGGTCTTTCCATGACCAGAATCCGGCATCGACGAGGTCGAAGGGCTTGATCTTCGGGAAGCGGTTGAGGGCCCGTTCCAGAATGTCGTGTGTGCCCAGGACGTGAATGATCTCGCCGCGTTCGTAGCTGGCCAGCATGAGTGAGGCCCGGTGCACTTTCGGCCCGTGGCCAGCGCCCGCCTTGTCATGCTTGAACCACGGCGGCTCGCTGAGCTCCAGCCCCCTGGCGGCTTCGCGGTACACGCTCTCCCAGGTGTCGCCCCCCTGATCGGTCTCCACGCCCACGGCTTCCGCCTTGAGCTCCACGGCTTTGCGGAGGGCGCGGACCATCGCGTCCTGCGGGGAGGTCCGATCCTCCCAGCTCCAGAGGCGGTAAATCTTCCCGTTGACGCCGAGGCCGTCGGCCTGGATACCCTGGCTGTCGCTCTCATCCGTATCAGTGACCGCCGGATCGAGCCACACGACGATGCGGACGAGCGCGGGGAGTTCGTCCCAGGTGCAGTGCAGGAAGGTCAGATGGTTGAACATCCCCCCCGGTGGGTCCTCGACCTCGTGCTGGGCTTCCTTCGGGAACGCCGACAGTCCAATGGTGTTCATCAGCGCTTGGCACCGCTCCAGATCCTGGCCGGCCCAGGTCGGCTCGCCGGCGGTGATCACGTAGCGGCCGTCCTGCTGGGCATAGGCCAGATGGCGCAGGGCGGGGATGGGGCCGGCACGTAGCGGTCCTGCAGGAAGTCGGCGCGGCGATCGGCCAGACGGGCAAAGATGCCATTGGGGTGGATGAGGTTTTGCACGGCGAGCACAGTGCCATCGCTGGTGCCCGCGGGGAGCAGCTTGCGGCTCAGCAGGGTGAGCTTGTGCTGGATCGTGGCCAGGCTGTCATCCTCGTTATCCAGGTCATCGCAGAGCATCAGGTCCGGCCGCATCTCTTCCAGCTTGGCGCCGCGCGCCGCGCTGTCGAGGCCCATGGCGTCGATGGTAAAGCGGCTGCGGGTGCGCAGGCGGTTGCGGCGCCAACCTTTGCTATGCCCATACTTGCCCACCAGGCGGTTGGCCATGTCGGGATAGAGCGCCTCGAGGCGGGGGTTCTCCAGGAGGGACCCGATATTGCTCACATGGTCGTCCGCCTGATCCTGCGTGCTGCTGATCACGAGGCCATACTTGCGCAGCCGGCGGCAGCCGAGGCTGACGGCGGCGAGCTCGGCCGTCGTGCTCTTGGCCCCGCCACGCGGCCAGATCGCCACGAAGGGCCGCGGGCGGAGGCCGGGGCGAATAGACCAGGCCCAGGTCCAGAGCTCGGCCTGATGGTCGGCAAACGCCTCGCCAATGTGCTGGGGGTAGAGATGGCGGAGCCAGTGGCGCCAGTCGGCTTCCAGGGTGCTGCGGGAGGGGTGCGACGTCCCACCCTGGGCCTGCTGGCGCTTCTGGACCTTGTAGGCAGCCAGACGGGCGATCTGGCGGGCGAGCAGGGCCTGGCTCATCTAGCTCTCCCAGGCTGCCAAGACCTGCCGGCCCTCCTCGGTGAGATACCAGCCGCGATTCTCTGCCGCCAGGGCCACACGCTCAGGCCCATTGCATGGTCGCGGTGCGGCGCCCTTCCAGACCAACAGGCCCCGTTGCTCCAGGCGGCGTGCCACCCCATCGCTGGGCCGGACCGGCTCGTCGCCGTTGGCATACCGCAAGGCGTGGTGCTGCAATGGGGTGAGACGCACGGTTTGCCCTCTCCCGCCAGGATCTGCTCTGCCTCCGCCAGGACCTCCGCCACATCGAGGCCGAGCTCGTCGGCGAGCGCGGCCACTTCGCGCTTGAGCAGCAGCGTAAACTCCTGAGGCGCGTCGAGGCCCAAGAGTTTGGCGCGGCGCTCCATGATCTTCAGCACCGTCTGGATGGCCGCCGTATCGCCCTTTTTGACTTTGGTGACGAGGGCCAGCTGCATGGCGTCGAGGCGCTCGAGCTCCAGCCGGCGCACCTCATCGGCGAGCTCCGGAAGCTGGGTTTTCTGCCGGCGGAGCTCGTCGATCACCAGCTGGTGGGCCCCCTGCTCCGTGATGCCGAGCTGCACGGCGATATCGCGGTACCGGTAGCCCTCTTGGCGGAGCT
>Ga0137407_10000896_pt1 | contig 19605 bp, 17 predicted proteins | sample CZOMad2_2_16fung_FD_108410 | JGI IMG/M metagenome (GOLD analysis project Ga0137407, IMG submission 108410) | Vadose zone soil fungal communities from Angelo Coast Range Reserve, California, USA - CZOMad2_2_16fungal (Illumina Assembly) | ecosystem: Environmental > Terrestrial > Soil > Vadose... | reverse complement strand
TTGGCCCAGTTGAAGAAGGCCGCGGCGTGGATGACGTCGGCGATCGCCAGATCGTCGAGCCCTGCGCGACGCAGGCGGTCGACGTGCTCCGGCCCGAACGCGCTCGGCGTCGCGGTCAGCGCCACCGAGGCGGCGACGATGGCATTCCAGCGTTCTCCAAGGTCGGCGGAGACGCCGGCATCGAGCAGCTTCTGAACGTCGGCCTCGCGCTTGGAGTAGGTCGCGGCGTGGCGCGCATGCACAGAGGCACAGTAGAGGCACCCGTTGAAGCGGGATGTCGCGGCGGCGGCCAGCTCGCGCTCAGCCCGCGGCAGGCCGGCGTCGGGGTTGTAGAAGATGTCCTTGTCGGTTCGCGTTCTGGCCTCCAGCGCATCCGGGTCGCGGGCGAGGAGGCGGAAGTACGGCGATTTCACGCGCGCGGCGTCCACGAGACTCGCCATGTGGCGCTCGGTCATCGCATCGACGGCGAGCGGCTCGAGCCAGGGGAGCCAGTCGAGCTGGGCGCGGGTGAAGGCGGTCGGAACCGTGTGATCCGGGGGCACCAGAACGGTATCGGTCATGTCGGGACCTCTCGTGTCAGGGACGGCCGGCCAGGGTGCGCAATCCAGTGACCACCCGGATCTGGAAGGACAGGAAGGCGACGATCTGGGAGAGCGTCACGATGTCGGTCGTGGACCAGCCCGCGTCCAGGAGCGCCTGCAGCGCCGCCGGCGCGGCGTCGCGCGGGTGAAAGACGAGCATGTGCACGTGCTCGAATGCTGCGGCGAGGCGCGGACCGAGCGTCCGGCGGGTCGCTGGGCCCACGCGATAGACCGGACCAGCAGTATCTTCACTGCTCAGCGGCCCTGCCGGGTAGCGGCCATAGGGGCCATGGGTCTTGGCCTCCTTGATGGCCGCGTCGACCGCGTCCTTCAGCACCGACGAGGCTCCGCTCTCATCGAGGCGGGTGGCATAGGCGACCGCAATCGCCGTGGCGCCATGCAGGCCAGCGACGAGTCCGCCCACCGCGAAACGCTCCTGTGCGGTGACGTTGCCTGGCGCTTCCGGCGCGAACAACGCCCGGTACGTCGCCTGCGCGTGAGCGCGCGCCTCCGGTCTCCGCGCGCGGATCGCATCCAGCGGAGATCCCGGCGTGATCCCGACCAGCGCATCAATGACGTCGGCGTCTGTCCCTGACATCTTCAGCGTCCTCGATTTGTAGGCGCGCCTCGGCCGGCGGGGCCCCAGCCCCGCGACGGCCTGCAGCGTGCACGACCATTTGGCTCAGTGGTCACGCGACGCGCCGCACTCCCGCAGCATCCCGACCCCAGCCGAGCGCGGGCGCCACCACCTCGGCGACCAGCTCGATCGATCTGAGGATAAAGGGATGCGGCGGATCGATCGAATGCACCTGAACCGCGAGGTCCGTCGCCCGGGCAAGCGTGCTGTCCGTCTGGAGCGAGGCGATCACATCGTCGGGCACGCCGAGATGCACGTCCATGGCGGCGATCATCGCGTGAAGCGAATCGTCTCCGGTCGCGCGACCCAATCTGGCCAGGCGCGCGCGATGCCGTCCAAGCCCGATTTCGGCGAGACGCAGGGCTTCCTTGTTGTCATCGGTGACGAACACGGTGCGCGAGGCGAGGATGCGGGGCTCGTGGCCCTCGGGCAGCGCCTCCATGTAAGCGTCGATCATCGGGTTCTGGATCTCGGCCAGCGACAGGTCGGGAGCGTTGGCCGGCCGGGGCTGCGTACGCGACAGCATGAGACCGTCCGCCGCGGCGCCAGCCCGCCTGGCTCCATCGACCGTGAACGTCGCCTGCCAGACGCGCTCGACCAGGCTCGGATTCGCCGGATACAGCTGATCCCCTCCTCCGGGCAGCGGCCGCCCCGACCAGGCGTCGCGCAAGACTTGAAGGTGCCCGGTGAGCAAGGTCGCGCGCTCGGCACTGTTCTGGCCGAACGCCGCGTATGAAGAAAGGTTGCCGCCGCCTCCGACGCCCACTTCCAGGCGGCCGCCACACATCAGGTCGAGCACGGCGGAGTCCTCGGCCACCCGGATCGGCAGCTCCAGCGGCAGGGTCACGATCGCCGTTCCGAGGCGGATCCGCGATGTCTGGGCGGCGACCTGGGCCAGGAAGACGAACGGGGCGGGAAGGCCGCCCTCGTCTTTATGGAAATGGTGCTGGGCGATCCAGGCCGAATCGAAGCCGAACCGTTCGGCGTGGATGATCTGCTCGATCGCCAGCCGGTACCGCTCGGCGGGGTCCGCCTGATCGAGCAGGCGCGTGAAGAAACCCAGGCGTTTCGAAAGCATCGCTATCGTCATGTGCCCGCCATTATGCATCATCGCGACCGCGTCCGAGATTTGGTGGACTGCCAAATGCGTCGTCTGCCGTGCGCGCCGCGGCGCGGGAGGTATGATCGATGAGATGCGATCGCCCAAATTGATCCTTGCGTTCGTTGCCGTGAGCGTCGCAACTGTCGTCGTCGCACCTGGGCTGGATTCCGCGATGGAAACCGTTCTCGTGGAGGACTGGACACGACAGCCGTTGAACGGCCGAGGAGTGCCCGAGACATGGCGCACATACGAAACGATTGGCGGTCATCCCGCCTATGACTTCGCCGTCGTCGAAATCGATGGCGGGCGAGCGCTGCGAATGCGGAGCACGGGCGACCATTCGACCATCGCCAAAGAGATACAAATCGGTCTCGAGGCCACGCCGTGGCTCGAGTGGAGTTGGCAGGTCGTCGCACTCCCGGACAGGGCGGATATACGACACCGAGAGACGTCCGATGCGGCCGCTCACATCTTCGTGGTATGGCCGCGTTGGCCTGCGATGTTGCGGGCGCGTCTCATTGGCTATATCTGGGACGCGAGCCTTCCGGCGGGCAGCATCCACAAGAGTCAGAAGACCGCGACCGTGACATTTATCGTCGTCCGCTCCGGCAGGGCCCAACTCGGCACATGGCTGACCGAGCGCCGTAACGTGCGCGAGGACTACCGCATGGTGTATGGCGAAGAGCCAGAGAATCCGCCGGTCATCGCACTATCGATCGATACGAACGACACGAAGTCGTCTTCCGAGACGTTCGTCGGGCCGATACGCTTTCGAAGCGGCGAACGCTGAGACGCTTTCGGCACGGCGGTGCCGAGCGGCGTCGCATTCACCCCGCATCACGCGGGAGACGCGACGCTGTACGGTCATAGTGCAGAGAGGTCATGATGCTGACCAGAGACGTCTTGGTGGTCGTGCCGGTACCCGACGACGCCCTGAATCGCATAGCGGCCGTCGACCGATGCCTGCGCGTCGTCGATGCTCGGGGCTGGTTTGACGTCGAACTTCGCGAGACCTGGCCGCCGTGGACGGTCCAGCGCTACGTCGGTCAACGTCCAGGACCGATCCATTCACGTCAGGAGCGCGACCAGATGCTGGCGAGCGCCGAGATCATCCTCGGTGGCTTTCCGTTTCCACTGGATCTCCGGGCCCGGGCGCCACGCCTGCGCTGGTTCCATCAACTCCCGGCCGGGGCGAGCAACCTGTTACGCGGGGATCTCTGGGGCAGCGCTATCACCGTCACCACATCGCGCGGCTATGGCAATACCCGCCCCATGGCTGAGTATGTCCTGGCCAGCCTCCTCTACTTCGCCAGAGGGTTGCACCATGCTTCTGGCGATCGGGAGCGGCATCGTTTCGACCATCGCACCTACGGTCCCCTGCTATTGCAGGGTAAGACGGTGTGCATCGTGGGCGCCGGTGGCATCGGCCAGGAGGTGGGGCGCTTGTGCGCCAGTGCCGGCATGCGGGTGACCGGCACGCGGCGCCGGGTGGTGCCCGATACAGTACTACCCGCCGGATTCAGCCGCCTGGAAAGCCCCGAGCGCCTCCATGCTCTCCTCGAGGAGAGCGACGGCGTCGTGGTCTCTTGTCAGTGGACACCGGAGACGACCAAGTTGATCGGTCGGGAGGCCTTCGCCGCCATGAAGCCAGGCGCTATCCTCGTGAACGTCGCGCGGGGTGAAATCATCGACGAGGAGGCGTTGATCGCGGCTCTCGTGGCGGGAAAGCTGCGGGGTGTGGCCCTCGACGTCTATGTCGGTGAGTTCGAACATGAACCCGATCGTCGCCTCTGGGACGATGAGCGCGTCCTCATCACCCCGCATATCTCTGGCGGCAGTGACATGCGTCAGCATCGGGGGATCGATCTCTTCTGCGACAATCTGCGCGCCTACCTGGACGGGCGCCCCCTGGCGAACGTCGTCGATTGGGCAAATGGTTATTGACCAGGATTTCGTCCGCCATCAAGTCTGGAACCCGAAGAGCCGCCAGCCCGCATCTTCACGCCGCGCCACCTCGGGCTCGTTCCGCCAGGTGAGGACAGTCACCCAGCCTACGAGCGGCAGGCGACCGGACACGTCGCCGCTCGTGTAGACCCACACCGCACCGTCGACGAGCTGCACGTTGTCGATCGTCAACCGTGCGCGCAGGACTTCGTAGAGCGAGAACATCGCGAGGAGCTGCTGGCGCAGATCGGCCTTCGTCAACCCGCCGCTTCGGTACTGCTCCGATACGTGCGCGAGCACGCCGGCGGCGTCGCGGGCCTCGAAGCGCTGCCGGGCACGCTCGACCACTGGGCGTAACTCACTGACCAACTCGGGCGGGGCCGCTCGAGCCGCCGGCGCCCCCGGCGCCGGCGTGGCCGACATCCCGCCTACACCCAACATCAGCGCGATCAGCGCGATGACGTGACGACACGACATTGCCATGTGCCCACGATACCGTCACTCCTGATACCCTTGCCCAGGGCGAGTTCCATGGATCTAACAGCAGCCCCAGGAGGAGAAGTCCATGTTGAAAAGTCTCGTACTCGCATTGTCTTGCGCGGCGTTGATCACCGGTTGCGCCATGGCTCACGGGCCCGTGCTCGCTCCGGTCACCATCAACATGAAGGGACCGGTGTCAGCAGGCCCGTCCATGACCGGTTCCAAGACGGGAAGGGCCGAAGCCTGGGGTATCGTCCTGTACGCGACCGGAGACGCAAGCATCTCGGCCGCTGCGAAAAACGGCGGCATCACCCGGATTCATCACGTGGATCAGGAGACGATGAACATCCTGTGGGTCTACGCCAAGTACACGACGATCGTCTACGGGGAGTAGCTGTCCTCACCGCGTCTCTCGTGGCGGGAGCGGGCTCGCGGGTCGCGTGACATACCGCAGCCATTCCGCCACGAGAGGCTCCATTACAGGTGACGCTCGATCTGACACGTGCCGATTTCTTGACGGTCCGGCGCTGACGAATCGTGGCGCAACTCCCCTGCGGCGCAGAGCCTGACAATGCCGGCACCCCTGGCACGCCGTTCGCTTATCCGCACACCGTTCCTGGGCGGCCCAACCAGGTCCGCATGGCGCGGACGCTCTCAGAGCGGGGAGGTGCACTGTGGATCGACGCGCGTTCTTGATGGCGGCGGTAAGGCTGGCGGGTCCCGGTCTCGTCATGCTCACGCTCGATCCGTCTGGCTCCGCGAGGGCAGGTGGATTCGACGATGGCCTACGCGGCGCGTTCGGTCCCCGCTTCCACCAACGCCCGGGGCCGAGACATTCACGGCGGCCCCGAGCCGCAAGGAGCTGGGTGCACCACTGGAACGAGATCGCCGTTGACGCCAGTGGGCTCGACCACACGCCGGTGGAGACCGGCGAGCAACGGGTCTTCGGCGAGAACTTGGGGCCTGGGCGCTCGAGCCGCGCGATGGCGATCGTCCACATTGCGGTCTTCGATGCGATGAACGCGATCATCGGCGGTTATCGGAGCTACACCGGCCTGGCCCCCGCGCGCGACGGTACCTCTATGAGGGCCGCCATCGCCCAGGCCGCGCGCGATACGCTGGTTGAGCTCTTTCCCTCGCAGCGAGCGAGCTTCGACGAGCAGCTCGAAGAGGATCTCGCCCGGATCCCCGACCGCGGCGCCAAGGTCAAGGGGACCTCCCTGGGGAAGGGGGCGGCCGCCGCCATTCTCACCATGCGCGCCGGCGACGGCTCACAGCACCCGGAGCCCCGCGTCGGTGTGGACTTCATTACGGGCAACGAACCGGGGCAGTGGCGCCAGGATCCGGTCAGCCAGATCCCGCTCGCGCTGGGCGCGCGCTGGGGCGAGGTCACACCGTTCGTGTTGAGGTCGGCCGATCAGTTCCGGCTTCCACCCCCGCCCGCGATGGGAAGCGTGGAATACGCGGCCGCGTTCGACGAAGCCAGGCGCCTGGGTGGCGACGGCGTCGCGACTCCGACGGAGCGCACCCGGAAACAGACCGAGGCTGGCATCTACTGGGCCTACGATGGAACCCCGAGCCTCTGTGCCCCGCCGAGGCTCTACAACCAGATCGCGGTGCACCTCGCCGACCAGATGGGCTCCGATGTCATCGAGCTGGCGCGGCTTCTGGCGCTGGTCAACGTGGCGATGGCCGACGCCGGTATCGCGATCTGGGAGGCGAAGTACCGCTTCGGGTTCTGGCGCCCGGTCACCGGCATCCGCGAGGCCGACGAGGGGAGCGGCCCCACCGGCCGAGGCGACGGCAACGCCGCCACGCTAGGAGATCCGACCTTCATGCCGCTGGGCGCGCCGGCCAGCAATCTCGACGGGCCCAACTTCACGCCGCCCTTTCCAGCCTATCCGTCCGGCCATGCCGGATTCGGCGGCGCCCTCTTCCAGACCCTGCGTCGGTTCTACCGGACCGACCGCATCGCATTCACCTTCGTGTCGGACGAGCTCAACGGCGTGACAGAGGACAACCAGGGCTTCGTGCGGCCACTGCTTCCGCGCAGCTTCTCGTCGCTGTCCGAGGCCGAGGAGGAGAACGGCCAGAGCCGGATCTACCTCGGCATCCACTGGGCGTTCGACAAGACGGACGGCATCGCCCTGGGCCGACGCGTGGCGGATGACGTGTTTCAGCACGCCTTCGTGCCGCTGCGCCGAGGCCCGACTCGCTGACCTGGTCGGCGCTGGATCGGCAACTGTCCGCCGCTACATACAATAGGTCCAATAGGTCGCGGCAGCATTGGGTATGGCTTCGTTGAGCCAAAACCCGGAAGTCGCTGCGAGTTCCGTCGAGCAGCTCGTCCAGCCGTGCTTCATCCTCGAAAGCACGCTACGCGGTATAGCCGATGCTCCTTATAGGTAATCACCTGATAGACAGCCTACGGTCTGGTCTCAACAATCGAGCCGCAATGGACAGCGTGTCGATGCCGGCCTGCAGTGCCAGCACTCCGAGGCCCGCCTGAGGCGGACCACCGGCTGAAGGGGAACGATATGCCTGAAACCCTGTCCCCGGGTCCGCGCACAGCGAGACCGACGCTTGCGGCTGACATCATCATCGCGAATGCTCCGGATCCGGTCTTCGTCTGCGATCTGGAAGGCAAGATTCTCGAAGCGAACGAGGCGGTCTCACGCTTGCTCGGTCTGCGGCGCGATGAGGTTCTCGAGCAGTCCATCTCCCGGTTCCTCGGTCAGGACGAGGCGCGGGAGTTCGTCGTGGCCCTCCGCGAGGTCGTGGAGCGGGACGTCACCCGCAACGTCCGGCTCCAGCCCCGAAGCGCGTCGGGAGAAATGATCCCCACCACGCTCAACGCTTCGGCCTTGCGAGACACGGACGGCAGCATCATTGGAGCGATCGGCATCCTGCGCGACATGAGAGAGCTTGACCAGGCCCGTGCCTACGCCGAGAACCTCATCAAGAACGCGCCAGACCCGGTGTTCGTATCTGATCTCGAGGGAAAGATCCACCAGGCCAACGACGCGGTGTTCTCCCTCCTCGGCTTCCGTCCAGACGAGCTGATCGAGCAATCTCTATCCCGCATCATCTCGCCGGAGGAGACGTGGGAGTTCATGGTGGCGCTCCGCGAGGTCGTGGACCGCGGGGTGACGCGGAACGCCAGGCTCCACCCGCGCAGCGCATCAGGCGACGTCATCCCGACCGCGCTGAATGCCTCGGCGTTGAGGGACACGGAAGGCAGGGTCATCGGCGCCATCGGCATCCTGCGCGATATGCGAGAGCTGGACAAGGCGCGCGCGTATGCGGAGAGCCTCATCAAGAACGCGCCGGATCCCGTTTTCGTGTCCGACCTCGAAGGGAAAATTCTGCAGGCCAATGACGCCGTGTCACATCTCCTCGGCTTTCGACAGGACGAGGTCGTCGAGCAGTCCGTCTCCAGGTTTCTCGGCGCCGACGAGACGCGTGAGTTCGTCGCTGCCCTCAGGGAAGTGGTCGAGCACGGCGTGAGCAGAAACGTCCGGCTCCATCCGCGGAGCGCCTCCGGCGAGGTCATCTCGACGACGCTGAACGCTTCGGCGCTTCGGGCCGCGGACGGCAACGTCATCGGAGCGATCGGCATCCTGCGCGACATGCGGGCCTATGAACAGGTTCTTCAAGACCTGGAGGATTCGCGGCGCGAACTCCGTGACGCGGACCAGGCCAAGGACCGGTTCCTCGCCATAGTCTCGCACGAGCTGCGCACGCCTCTGACCGCCATGCTCGGCTGGGTACGGCTTCTCACCACCGGCATGCTGGACGAGGCCACATCCGCACGCGCCCTGCCCGTGATCGAGCGGAACACGAAGCTCCTGGCACAACTCATCGACGACCTCCTCGACGTATCCGGGATCGTGGCCGGCAAGCTCCGGCTCGAGGTCGGCCCCGTTGACCTCGTCGCCGTCATCGAGTCGGCGATCGAGGCCGTTCAGGGTCTTGCGGACGCGAAGAGCATCGGCCTCAAGGCCGTGCTCGATCCATCGGCCGGGTCAGTCGCCGGCGACCCTGGCCGCCTGCAGCAGGTGGTGTGGAACCTCCTCGCAAATGCGATCAAGTTCACCCCCTGCCGAGGACGCATCGACCTCCGTCTGGAAAGGGCTGGCTCGCACGCACGCCTCACGGTCCGCGATACCGGTCGGGGCATCAGCCCCGAGCTTCTACCGCACATCTTCGACCGCTTCCGACAGGATGAGCGGACGAGACAGCACGGCGGCCTGGGGCTCGGCCTCGCAATCGTGCGCCATATCGTGAAACTCCATGAAGGCAGCGTGTGGGCTGAGAGCGACGGGGAAGGCCGAGGAGCGACGTTAGTGGTCGAGCTTCCGCTCCCCACCGACGACGTCCGCTCGGCTCAGAAACCGGCAGCGGTGTACCGGCGACTCGGGAGCGCCTCCTCCCGCCTGATCAATCTCGCCGGGCGGCGGATCCTGGTCGTGGACGACGAGGCCGACGCGCGGGATCTCCTGGCGGAGATCCTGGGACAGGCCGGAGCGGACGTCATCGTGGTGGGCTCGGCCGATGAAGCACTCGAAATGCTGCGACGCTGGCGGCCGGATGTGCTGGTCAGCGACATCGGGATGCCGGGGGACGACGGATACGTCCTGATCCGTAAGGTACGAGCGCTCGGTCCCGAGGAGGGGAGCCAGGTCCGCGCCCTGGCGTTGACGGCGTATGCTCGGTCAGAGGACCGAGCCCTCGCGCTCGAGGCTGGCTTTCACACGCACATCGCCAAGCCTGTCGACCCTCTAGAGCTGACGGCGCTCATCGCCGGCCTGGCTCCGGAGCGGCGTGATTGAGCCTTACCGAGCTTCAGCCATAAGCGAACACGCCGCCGGCGCGTGCACCGGCGGCGTGGAGCGCGAGACGGCGCGCCGCGATTCACCGCGGCGCGGTCGTTACTCCTTCGGCACCAGGACGATCTCGATGCGTCGATTCTTGGTGCGGCCCTCCAGGGTCGCGTTGTCGGCCACCGACTTGAACTCGCCGAAGGCGGCGGCAGACAGCTTGGTCGGCTCGATGCCCTGCTTCTGGAGATAGCGGGCGACGTTGATCGCGCGCGCGGCCGACAGCTCCCAGTTGGTCGGATAGCGCTGAGTGAGCGGGCTCACGATGGGCTTGTTGTCCGTGTGCCCCTCGATACGGATCGACTTGTCGTTGACGGTCTTGAGAATCTCGATGACCTTGCCGAGGACCACGAGCCCCTCCTGCTTCACCTCCGCCTTGCCCGAATCGAAGAGGATTGCTTCGACCATGTTGACGGTGAGCTTCCCCTTCAGCTCGGAGATCGTCACCTGACCCTTGTCGATCTCCCCCTTCATCTTCTTGACAAGCTGGTCGTAGGTCGAGCTGACCTCGCGCACCTTCTCCTCGCGCGACTTGTTCGCCTCGGACAGCTCCCGCGTGAGCCGGGCGTTGTCGCCCTCGAGCCCGCTGACGCGCTGGCGCAGGTCAACGATGCTCTTGCCAAGCTCGCCCGATTTCGACGCCAGCGTGCGCTCCAGCTGCGCCTGATCGGCCGTCAGCTGCTCGTTGCGCTTACCCGCGTCTGCGAGATCGCTTTTGAGGCGCGCGTTCTGTGCCTCGAGGGCGTTGTACCGGACCTCGGCTGATTCAACCGCCTTCGTGTACTCGCTCTTCGAGACACATGCGGCGGTGGCAAGCGGGACAAGGGCCAAAGCGGTGAGCCTCAGGAACGTCTTGCGCATCGGTGGTCTCCTACGTCGCAAAGCCTGGCGAAGATGCCAGCGAGGAATTACCGCAGCGATTCATTATGGCAAAGGACGGCCCGCCCAGAAGAGGTCTTACGTCCCTTCGGCCGTGAGCGTCACGGGGAGTGTCAATTTCGCTCGTGCGATGCCAAAGCGCCCACCGCGAAAGGTCGTGATCGTCGCCGAATCAGCACCTTACCCGGGCGGCCGGAGGCTTGCTATGCGGTAGGTGCTCGTTTGCCATGCCCCGGGCACAAGGAGGGGTGCGATGTTCGAGCTCATTCATCAGATTCCCGAACCCTGGCGTCAGCTAGCGGACGTGCTGATCGCGCCGCTGGCGTGGATCCCGCGCTTGCAGCACACGCTGTGGGATTTCCTGTTCGCGCCTGGTCCGCTGTGGCTCGTCGCCGTGAAGTGCCTCTTCCTGGTCTTCCCGGCTATGCTTGCCATCGCCGCGGTCTGGTGCACCCAGCTTTCCATCTACACGTTGCCGTTCCGTTCGGGGCGCGCGCAGTTCGTCCCGACGATGATGCTGACGTGGTGGGATGCCGTGCGCGCTGTCTGGCTCTACTGGGTGGGGATGTTCCGGTTCGTCGCGGTGGTGTTGGGCTGGGTGGTGACATTCAGCACCTTTGTGGCGAAACTGCTCCTCGAAGTGATCCGCCAGATCGCGCTCATGCCCTTCACGATGACAGGCCGGATGACGCAGAGCTACTTCACGCCGGGCGTGCCCTGGGTCGCGTTCGTGATGCTCATCTTCTGGTGCGCGCTCGAAGCCGCTATCTTCAGCTATACGCTCATGCCGACCGTGACCGAGCTCCTCGCCGACCTCGTCGGTGGCGAGTCGACGGCGCGCTACACGGGCCCGATCCTCTACCTCTTCCTGCTGCTGCTCGTCATGGGTAGCTTCGCGTGCGTGCAGACCCTGATGGACGCCGTGAAGAAGCGGGAGTGGAAGTTCATTGTCCAGATGGTCGTGGTGGAGCTGTTCGTGATGTTCTTCGAGGTCATATTCCTCTACCGCGAGCTCATCGACGCGTTGACGCCGTGGATTTCGCAGCAGACGGGTATGAAGCTGGGCCTCACGGTCACACTCTTGCTGTCGTCGTTCGGATGGATCGGTATTCGCGGCATGACGTGGTTCTTGTTCGGTCAGTTCGGGACACCGCCGATGCTCGCCTTCATCTCGCGGCGCCCGATGGTGGACGAGGGCGCTCCGCGCCCCACCAACGGCAAGCCGGTGCCGGCCTGGTGGCGGCAGCCGGTGACGGAGCTCAAGCAGGAGATCGAATGGCTCCACGCCAGGAGTGAGGAGCTCCTCGACTACCTGGTGCTCCCGGTCTTGCAGATCGCGGCGGCCGCGCTCAATTTCGGCATGGTCCTTGTCTCCTCCCGCCAGGTCTTCTCGCTACCCTTCAAGGAGGCCAAGGAGATCACGCAGACCTGGCACATTTTACAGACCTTGCATCTGCACACGCCGCCGCGGAAGCCGGCAACCCTATGAGGCGCCTGGGCAGCTCGCTCACCGCTCGCGTGGTCGCGGCCGCTCTCCTCAGTGTCGCCGTCGCGGTCTCGGCGGCGGAGACGGAGGACAACAAGGCGCCGCGGTCGACGCTCTTCGTCGGCGTCGACACCAGCGGATCCTTCCGACCCGCCTATGACGACGCCCTCACGTTCGTCGCTCATTACCTCTACGGCCATATGCACGAGTTCGGGGGCCTCTCGAAACCGCGCGATCTCTTCGTGACCGCCATCGGAGGCAAGGACAACAACGAGCCGAAGTCCTTCCACCCGATCCACGACTTCAACAACAAGGACGTCAAGCAGATCGAGACGGACCTCAGGAAGTGGTTCCCGCCCACCGACACGCTCACGGATTTCAACGTCTTCTTCCAGCAGATCGCGCGCACCGCGAAGGAGCGGAATCTCCTCCTGGCGCCGATCACCGTGATGGTGGTCAGCGACGGCGTCCCCGACGTGCGCGACGGGACGATCAAGTCGGGTTCGCCCGCCTCCTACCAGCAGATCGACCTCAGCCCCCTCGATTACCTCTCGAAGAACGTCACCGTCCGCCTGGTCTACGCGAGCCCGAAGGTCGGCGACAACTGGCGAAAGCTGGTGAAGCGAGACCGCGTGCGCCTCTGGGCGGTGGAGTACGACGTCATGAAGGGCTGGCGCGCCCAGATGAAGCCGGATACCGACCTCGCCAACCAGGACCGCTTCTGGAAGTGGGTGAGGGACAACGTGGACTACCGCGTGCGGCGGGGCGTCTAGTCCGATGCCCGCCTGTTGAAAACCTGGCTCAGGCGATATCGTCAGGCAGGTAGAGCCGGACGAAGTGGTTGTCGATCACCTCGCCGTCGGCGCTGACGGTGAAGTTGGACGTCATCAGGCCTCGGGCGCTCGCGAAGGCGCCGTCACCGGCCGTAACGGTCCAGAGCACGCCCCGTACCACCCAGCCCGGCAGCGGCGCGGGCCTGATCCATCCCCGCCCGATCGTCTCGAACGACACCGCGGCCCCGGCGCCGTAGGTGATCCTGCCGTCCTCGACGAACGTCCCGTCGCCGAAGCGCTCGACCCGGGACTCCAGCACGGCGCTCGCACCGTTCGCCGCATCCACTCGCGCATGCACGCCGTCGGGTCCGAGAATGGTGGACAGCGTCTGGCTCGGCGCGATCGACCGCGCCTGTCGCTTGCTGTCGGATCCGGGGACGGTCCACGCGCGGCCCCTGAACTCGAGCGCGAACACGAGCTCCCGCATGGTCAAAACACGATCAGGCCGCGTGCCAGCTCACCCGCGGCGAGCGCGCGGAAGGCCTCGTTGGCCTCGTCCAGATCGTAGCGGCGCGTGATGAGCTGATCGATCTTCAGCTTGCCGGCCAGGTAGAGGTTCGCCAGCCGCGGTAGGTCCTCGCGGGTGCGCGCGCTGCCGTAGCTGCAGCCGCGGATCACGCGTTCGGCGGTCACGAGCGGCCGCACATCCAGCGGCACGGTGGCGCCCGTCTCCGGCACACCGATGAGCACGCAGGTTCCCCCGGGCGCCAGGGCCTCGATGGCCTGGCTCACCGCGCGCGTATCGCCGACCGCGACGAACGTGTAGTCGGCGCCGAGACGCGTGAGTCGGCGGATGGCCGCCACCGCGTCCTCGCGCGAGGCGTCGATCGTGTGGCTGGCGCCCAGCGCGCGCGCGTGCTCGAGCTTGGCGGCCTTGACGTCCACCGCGATCACCGGGTGCGCGGCGACCAGCGCGCCGCCCTGCACCACGTTGAGTCCGACGCCGCCCACGCCGAACACCGCGATGCTGGCGCCCGGCGGTACCGCCGCCGTGTTGACGACGGCGCCGACGCCCGTCATCACCGAGCAGCCGATCAGCGCCGCTCGGTCGATCGGCACGTTCTTGTCGATCTTGATCGCACACGACTCGTGCACGACGGTGGACGACGCGTACGTCGCCACGTGACCGTAGTGATGGACGGCCCGCCCGCGCAGTGACATCCGCGTGGTGCCGTCTGGCAGCACGCCCCGGCCGGGCTGCCGGCGCTCGCATAGGTTCGGCCGGCCGATCACGCAATAGTGGCAGCGGCCGCACGTCGGCGCCCACGACAGGATCACGTGGTCGCCGCGCTGGAGCCCATCCACGCTGGGCCCGACTTCTTCGACCACACCGGCGCCTTCGTCGCCGAGCACGATCGGCACCGGTACCCCTTTCCAGGAACCGTCGGCGGCGTGCAGGCAGGAATGACAGACGCCGCTGGCTGCCATCCGCACCAGTACCTCCCCGGCCCGCGGCGGCTCCAGCTCGAGGTCCTCGACCGAAAGCGGCTTGCCTTGCTCGAACAGGACCGACGCTCGCATGACGCCTCCTCGAATGGTCTTCCGTTACGCGCTGTAACGAATCCGGGGATCGAGATACCCGTACAACACGTCCACGGCTAGGTTGATGGTCATAAACATCACGGCGATGAACAGGATGGTCGACTGGGTCAGCGGGTAGTCGCGCTGGTAGATCGCCCACAGCACCAATCGCCCGATGCCGGGCAGCGTGAACACCTCCTCTACGACGACGGTACCGCCGAGCAGGATGCCGATCTGCAAACCGGCCACCGTCACGATCGGAATCAGCGCGTTCTTGAGCGCGTGCTTGAGGATGACCGCGCGGTCGGTCAGCCCCTTAGCCGCCGCCGTGCGGATGTACTCCGAGCGCAGCACGTCGAGCATGCAGGCCCGGGTGGTCCGCGCGATGTTGGCCGCGCTGGCGGTACCCAGGCATAGCGCCGGCAGTAGCATGATGGTGAGGTTACGCCGCGGGTCGGTGAAGAAGTCGACCCACACGACCGGCGGCATCCAGCGCAGATAAATCGAGAAGAACAGGATGAGCATCGTGCCCTGCCAGAACACCGGGATGGACAGACCAAGCAGCGTGCCAACGCGGGCGACGTTGTCGATCGCCTTGTCCCGGCGGGTCGCGGACAGGATCCCGGCCGGAATTCCGAGCACCATCGCGCAGGCCACGGCCAACGCGGTCAGCTCCATCGTCACCGGCAGACGCTCGAGGATCAGCGTGACCACGGGCTTGCCGGTCCGCCACGAGGTGCCGAGATCGCCGTGGGTCAGGGCGGCGACCCAGAGTCCGTATTGCCGCCACCACGGCTGGTCGAGGCCGAAGAATCTTTTCAGCTCCGCCACCATTGCCGGGCTCACGATCGCGTCGGCGCCGATCATCTGCTCGACCACCGTGCCTGGCACGAGACGCAACATCGAAAACACGAGCAACGAGAGTCCCAGGAGCGTGAGGGCCATCGAGTAGAGACGGATGACGACGTAACGGGTCAAGTCTTCTCCCTATTGGGAGAACCCTGAGAGGGTTCCCCCAAACCTCTCCCTCCGGACGCGAAGACGATGGTTAGCCCGGTGTACCAATCTCCGGGAACGTCGCTTTCGGTCACTGCGTTGCGCCTTACTTACGCTTTGTCGAGCCACACTCCTTCGAAGCCGTAGAGGAGCGTGGTCGGGTGCTGGCGGAAGCCCTTCACCGAGGCCTGGGTGAAGTCGATCGTGTCGGCCGAGAAGAGCCACAGGTGCGGCACGTTCTCGAGGATCATGATCTGGACGCGGTCGTAGATCTCCTTGCGCTTTTTCTGATCCATCGTGCGCCGGCCCTCCTCCATCAGCGCGTCGAGTTCGGGCACGCTCCAGGAATTCCAGTTCTGGCCCTTGGTCGAGTGCAGGGCGCGGAAGAACGCCGTGTCGGGATCGGCGTAGCCCGGCGTCGTGTTCATCGTCATGTCGAAATCTTTGGCCAGCCACCGCTTGATCCACACCGCGTACTCGACGTTCTCGATCTCGGCGGTGATGCCGATGCGCTTGAGTTGGGCGGCGACGACCGGCGCGCCCGAGACCATCGTGGGAAAGGTCGGGATCACGCCGAGCTTCACGGTGAAGCCGGCCGCCTGGCCGGCCTCGGCCATGAGCTTCTTGGCCTTGTCCAAATCGGGTCGGTAGTACTTCATCCACTGCTCCTCGGGGAGCTGCCACTGCTTCATCGGCGCGGTGGCCGGCGCGGTGAGGCGGCCGAAGCCCGAGGCCGCCACGCGCAGGATCTGCGCCCGGTCCACCGCATAGGAGATCGCCTGGCGAACGCGCACGTCCTTCAGCGGACCGCGGCTCGCGTTGATGTTGAGAAAGTCGTAGCCGAGCCGCGAGGAGCGATAGCCGGTCAGCGACTTCTCCTCCTTGAGGAGGTTGTAGTTCTTGTTGTCCTCGATGAAGGCGTGGTGGATCTGGCCGGTGCGCAGCGCGGCGACGATGCTGGCCTCGTCGGGGATGACACGCAGCATCACCTGGTCGACGTACGGCAACCCCTTCTTGAAGTAGCCCGGGTGTTTCTTGAGGACCATCTGCTGCTCGACCTTCCAGTCCTCCAGCATGAACGGGCCAGTGCCGACGGCGGCCTTGTTGAGGTCGCCGTGCTTCTTCACGCCGGCCTCGCTGATGATGAAACCCCAGAAACCGCCGAGCGCCGCGAGCAAGCCGGCAAACGGTTCCTTCGTCACGAATTTCACAGCATACTTTCCGGCCGGCTCCACCTTGTCGACGGCGATGAAGTCCGATTTACCAGGCGATTTCTCGAGGAGCCTATCGAACGTGAACTTCACGTCGGCGGAGGTCAGCTCCTGGCCGTCGTGGAACTTGACGCCCTGGCGCAGCTTGAACGTCCACTGCAGGCCGTCGGAGCTCACCTGCCACGACTCGGCCAGCTCCGGCACCGGCGTCGTGTCCGGCTCGAACCGGACGAGCTGGTTGTACATCAACGGTGAGCGAGCGCTCCGCGAGAACGCCGGGACGAGCTGCGGATCGAGCCCTGTCGCTTCCGTGGTCCGCGCAGAGGTGAAGGTACCCCCGTCCTTCGGGGCCTGGCCGGCCGCGCGGCGACCAAGCGAGAGCGCGCCGAGCGTGAGGCCACCGGCCTGGAGGAGCTGGCGGCGGGTCAGAGATGCGGTCATGTCGGCCTCCTTATTTAGGCGCGCCTCGGCCGGCGGGGTCCCAGCCTCGCGACGGCCTGCAGCGCACATTACCTTATGCGTTCGGGTCGAGAATGTCGCGGAGTCCGTCGCCGATCAGGTTGAACGCCAGCACGGCGGTCATGATCGCCACGCCTGGGAACACCGAGATCCACGGCGCGGTCTCCAGATAGGTTCGCCCCTCGTTCAGCATGTTGCCCCACGATGGTGTGGGTGGCTGCGCCGACAGTCCGAGGTAGCTCAGGGAGGCCTCGATGAGAATGGCCTGCGAGAAGGCGACGGTGCCTTGCACCACGAACGGGGACAGCACGTTCGGCAGGAGATGCTTGAACGCCACCACCAGCCGGCCGGCGCCCAGCGCCCGCACCGCCTCGATGTACTCCTTCTCGCGCTCGGCCAGGACCGGCCCCCGCATGACGCGGGCGAAGAGCGGTGTGTAGACGATCGTGATGGCCACGACCGCGCTGTTCACTCCCGGCCCGCGCATCGCCGCCACGCCGACTGCCAGCAGCAACCCCGGGATACTGAAGAAGATGTCCATGACGCGGTTGATCGCGTTGTCCCACGCGCCGCCGGCGTAGCCCGCCGTCAGTCCCAGCGCCCCTCCGACCAGCATCGCCAGTCCGATCGACGTCACCGCCACGTAGAGCGAGATGCGTGCGCCGTAGATCACCCGGCTCAGCACGTCGCGGCCGAACCGGTCCGTGCCAAATAGCGCCTGCGCCCCCGGCTTCGCTTCGATCAGATCGAAATTCTGTTCGTCGGGGGGATGCGGCGCCAGCCCGCCGGCGAACAGCGCCATGCCGACGATCACCAGCGCGAAGACCGCGCCGACCACCACCACGGTGCTGCGCGCCGCCCGCCGCAGACTCTTCGTCGCGATCCTCCGCGAGCAGGAGACTAGGCGGGAGCGGCGCCGAGTGTCAAGGCAGAGGGCCTAATGCTCGAGTTCCGTTTGCGCTACTTGAAAGACCCGCGCGCTCGCGCCGTCATCGAGGCGGCTGCCCAGCGCGCCGGCTGGCGACCGAATGCCAATGGCGACGGCGTGCGCGGTCGGGGCTTCGCCTTTGCCAAGTACAAGAACCTCGCCTGCTACTGCGCCACGGTCGCCGACGTCGAGGTCGACGGCAAGACCGGTCTCGTGCGCGTCGCGCGGGTGGTGGCGGCGGTTGATGCGGGGCAGATCGTCAACCCGGACGGGGTGATCAACCAGATCGAGGGCGGCATCATCCAGTCGACGAGCTGGACCCTGAAGGAATCCGTACGCTTCGATCGCACGCGGGTGACGACGCGCTCGTGGGCCGACTATCCGATCCTGCGCTTCGCCGAGGTGCCCGAGGTCGAGGTCGTCCTGCTCGATCAGTCCAGCGAACGCTTTCTCGGTGTCCGAGAAGGCGCGCAAGGCCCGACGGCCGCCGCGATCGCCAATGCCCTTGCGAATGCCACCGGCAAGCGGCTGCGCGCGTTGCCGTTCAGACCAGAGCGCGTGAAGCGCGCTCTGGTCTGAGCGGCCCCGATGGCGCGGCGGCGGACTTGCCCCGGGGGACTTGACTCCGGCTCCGGGGGGCGCGATCTTAGGCCCCACTCTGACAGGAGGGAACTCATGGCCGAAGTCGACGGCGCAACGCTCGTAGCGAGGAACCTCAAGAAGCAAGGCGTCCAGTTCATGTTCGGGATCGTCGGGTTTCCAGTGCAGCCGATTGCCGCGGCCGCGCAGAAGGAAGGGATCACCTACGTCGGGATGCGCAACGAGCAGTCCGCCTCGTATGCCGCGCAGGCCGTCGGCTATCTGACCGGGCGCCCCGGCGCCTGCCTGGTCGTGTCGGGCCCCGGCGTTGTCCACGCCCTCGCCGGCCTCGCCAACGCGCAGCAGAACGGCTGGCCGATGATCCTCATCGGCGGCGCTTCGGAGTCCTGGCGCAACGGCATGGGCGCGTTCCAGGAAGAGCGCCAGGTGCTGATCGCGACGCCGTTCAGCAAGTTTGCGCATGGGGTCGAGCACGTCCACCGCATCCCGTTCTATGTCGAGATGGCGGTCAGGAACTCGATCTACGGCCGGCCCGGTGCGAGCTATCTCGACATGCCGGACGACATCATTACCGGAAAGGTCGACGAGTCGAGGGTGGAGGAGCCGGCGCGCTGCCCGGACCCGCCACGCACCCAGGCCATGCCGGATGACGTCGAAAAGGCGTTGAACGTTCTCCGGTCGGCCGAGCGACCGCTGGTCATCATCGGCAAGGGCATGGCCTATTCGCGCGCCGAGGACGAGGTCCGCGCTTTCATCGAGCGCACCAAGGTGCCGTTCCTCGCCTCGCCGATGGGCAAGGGCGTGATGCCCGACAACCATCCGCTGTCGGTCGGCGCCGCGCGCAGCCACGCCCTGCAGAATGCCGACGTCGTCCTCCTGATGGGCGCGCGGCTCAACTGGATCATGCATTTCGGTCTGCCGCCGCGCTTCAACAAGAACGTGAAAATCATCCAGCTCGACATCGCGCCGGAGACGATCGGCCAGAACGCGCCGACCGAGGTCGCGCTGGTCGGCGACGGCAAGGCGATCGTCGGGCAGCTCAACCAGGCGCTCGGCAAGCGCGAGTGG
>Ga0137407_10000895_pt1 | contig 19611 bp, 18 predicted proteins | sample CZOMad2_2_16fung_FD_108410 | JGI IMG/M metagenome (GOLD analysis project Ga0137407, IMG submission 108410) | Vadose zone soil fungal communities from Angelo Coast Range Reserve, California, USA - CZOMad2_2_16fungal (Illumina Assembly) | ecosystem: Environmental > Terrestrial > Soil > Vadose... | reverse complement strand
GTTCGAAAGTCACATTCAAGATCGCGTCGGCGCAGACGATCGGTTCGACGGCCTTCAGTCTCTGAAACTTCGTGTCGGTCATGAGCCTCACTCGCATGCCATTGACGTTTTGACTTTACACTTGTACAGTATAACACACAAGCGGCAGATGTCGCGCGCTCCCGGCGCGATACATGAGTCGGTTTCCCTCGAGCGAGACATATGGTGCAAAGCGCAAACAAGGTCATCATCAGCTGTGCAGTGACGGGCTCGGTGCACACGCCATCGATGAGCCCTCATCTACCGATCACGCCCCAGCAGATCGCCGATCAATCCATCGCCGCCGCCGAAGCCGGAGCCGCAGTGCTTCATCTGCACGCGAGAGACCCCGCGGACGGGCGGCCGACGCCGGATCCCGCGGTGTTCATGCAGTTTCTGCCGCTCATCCGGCGCTCGACATCGGCCATCGTGAATATCACCACGGGCGGTGGCCAGGGGATGTCCCTGGATGAGCGACTCGCTGCGCCCCTACTGGCATCGCCCGAGCTCTGCTCGTTGAACATGGGATCGATGAACTTCGGCATGTTTCCGATGATCGATCGCTATCCGCGCTTCGAGCATCCATGGGAGCGGGCGTTTCTCGAGTCCACACGCGACTGGATTTTCCGCAATACCTTCGCGGACATCGAACGAATCCTCGAACGCCTCGGCAAGGGCCATGGCACTCGCTTCGAGTTCGAGTGCTACGACGTGGGCCATCTCTACACCCTTGCGCATTTCTTGGATCGCAAGCTCGTGACCCCGCCGCTCTTCGTGCAATCCGTATTCGGGATCCTCGGTGGCCAGGGCGCAGATACGGAGAACCTTCTCCACGCCAAGCGAATTGCCGACAAGCTCTTCGGCGCGGACTACCGGTGGTCGGTGATGGCAAGCGGCCGCCACCAGATTCCGTTCACAACGATGGCGGCGCTCAACGGCGCGCACGTGCGCGTGGGTCTCGAAGACTCCCTCTATGCCGGCAAGGGACGCTTGGCCAAATCGAATGCCGAGCAGGTCGGGCTCATCCGGCAGATTCTCGAGGCATTGTCGTTGGAGGTCGCCTCACCCGATGAGGCGCGCGCAATTCTCAAGTTGAAAGGAGTAGACCATGTCAACTTCTAAGGCTCGTGTGACCTCGCGCGCGAGCACCTATCAGTGCTACATCGGCGGCCAGTGGGTAGCGGCGAGCACCGGCAGCACGTTCGACGACGTCGAGCCCTACAGCGGCGATCTTTTCGCCCGCGTGGCGGCGGGCGGGCGCGCCGAGGCTCGGGCGGCCATCCAGGCCGCGTCGGATGCGTTTCGCGCCTGGTCCGCCACGACACCCGCCGAACGGGCGCGGCTCTTCTTCGCGGCGGCGGAGATCGTCAGGCGCCGGCGCGCAGAGATTGCGGAACTTCTCGCAAGAGAGACCGGAAGCACGATTCTCTTTGCAAGTTTCCAGCAAGATCTCGTGGTCCAGACGCTCGAGCAGGCGGCCGGGTGGGCGTACCTGCCCCGAGGAGAGGTTCTGCAGAGCAACATCCCCGGATCTCATTCCATTGGCGTGCGGCGCCCCTTGGGGGTCGTCGGGAGCTTCACGCCGTGGAATGGCGCGAGCATTCTCTCGTGGCGCGCGGCCATCTCCCCGCTGGTGGCCGGCAACACGGTGGTTGTCAAGCCCTCCGAGCTCGCGCCGGTGTCGGCGGGACTCATCATGGCCGAGGTCGCCCACGAGGCCGGATTTCCGCCCGGAGTCATCAACGTGGTGACGCATGCGCCGGGTCAAGCGAGCAGCTTCGCCGACGCGGTAATCGAAAGTCCTGCGGTACGCTGCGTGAATCTGATCGGCGGGGTCGCGACCGCGCGATTACTGGCGGAGCGCGCCGGGCGCGCGCTCAAGCGCACGGTGCTCGAGCTCGGCGGTTACAATCCCATGATCATCCTTGATGACACCTCGATGGATTACGCCGTCGATACGGCCACGTTCGGTGCCTTTTTCCATCAAGGGCAGATCTGCTTGAATACTCGAAAGATCATCGTGCAACGACGCCTCTATGGCGAGTTTCTCGAGAAGTTCGTGGCACGGGCGCGTGCCCTGCCGAGCGGCGATCCTCAGGATCCAAAGACTATCATCGGTCCGCTGATCACCCGCGCCGCGCTCGAGCAAGTGCACGCCCGCGTGGAGGAAGCCAGGTCCCTGGGCGCTACGATCCATACGGGTGGAACCTATCAAGGGCAGATTTATGCCCCCACCATCCTCACGGACGTTCCTTACTCGGCACGAATGTCCAACGAGGAAACCTTCGGTCCCATCGTCATCGTCGAGGCAGTGGACTCGGATGAGGAGGCGATCCAGGTGGCGAATCGCGTCGACTACGGCCTCACCTCCTCGATTCTCACCGGGGATCCCTATAGGGGCTTCGAGATGGCCCCGCGCATTCTTGCCGGGATCGTCAACGTCAATTCCTCGACCGTGAACGATGAGATTCACGCACCCATGGGAGGCGTTCGCGACAGCGGCTGGGGCCGTACCGGTCCTCGCAGCATCGAGGACTTCACGGACCTCATCTGGATCAATGCGCGGAGCACGCCGCGTCAGTATCCTTTTTGAGGTTATTGGGTTCATGATCGATCCGGACGCCGAGCGCGCTCAATCGTTGCTGGACATGCTCGCTCGGGGCGCGCTGACACGCCGCCGCTTCATCGAGCTCCTCTCGGCCGCTGGACTCCGCGCCGCCGTCGGAGCCTTCGCGATCGAAACGGCTAGCGCGGCGGGCGACAATCAGCGTCAACGGCGACGCACCTTGCGGCGAGGCTATGACTACATCGTCGTCGGCGCGGGGGCGGCCGGCTGCATCATCGCGGCCGAACTGGCCAAGGCCGGCGCTGAAGTCCTGCTGCTCGAGGCCGGCGGCACGGACGAGCTGCCGGAAGTGGAGACGCCGGGTGTCTGGTTCACCAACATCGGTGGTCCCCGTGATTGGCGCTTCGCCGCGGAGCCCTCCCCGAGCGTCGATGGCCGCAAGGTCCCGATCGCCATGGGCCATGTGCTCGGCGGCGGCACCAGCATCAATGCGATGCTTTGGGTGCGCGGGCTCGCGGCGGATTTCGACGACTGGGCCGCTGCCGGATGCGACGGCTGGGGGTTCAGAGACATCCTCGCCCACTACAAGCGCATCGAGGATTGGCAGGGAGGTGCCAACGAGTGGCGCGGCGCAGGCGGGCCGGTACCCATATGCACATCGCGGCAGCCCCATCCCACGGCGAGCGCCTTCGTGTCCGCTTGCAAGGACTTGGGCATCCCCATCCTCGACGATGTGAACGGGCCGATGCGTGAAGGGGCCGGCTTCGTCAACATGACCATCACGGCGGACGGCTACCGAGCCAGTGCCAGTCGCTGCTTTCTGCGACCCACGCTTGGCCTGCCGAACCTGACCTTGCTCCTCGACAGCTTCGCAACGGGGCTTCTATTCACGGGGACTCGATGCCGCGGTGTGCGCGTGCGCCGGGGCCAAGAACAGTACGACTTCTCGAGTACCCGCGAAGTCATCGTCACTTGCGGCGGCATCGGAAGCGCCAAGCTTCTGATGCTCTCCGGCATTGGCGAGGCGAATGCCTCGCGCGCGCTGGGTGTAGCGCCCGCGGCGGACCTCAAGGCCGTGGGACAGAACTTTCAGGATCACCCGCTCCTTTGCGGCGTGGTATTCAAGTACCGCGGTGCCATGCCTCCCCGTTCCGCGACCAGCAATGCCGTGGAAGCAGCTGCCTACGTTCGAAGCGGCCACGGGTCCGAAGGTCCCGACATCAAGATGGTGCTGCAGCAACTGCCGCTCATGACCCCGGAACTGCGGGCGCGATACCCGATCGCCACAGACCAGGTCTTCACCCTCTCACCCGCGCTGGTACGCCCGACGAGCCGCGGAACGCTCCGATTGAGGAGCGCGCGCCCGCAAGACCCCCCAGTGCTGGAGGCCAATTTTCTCTCCACCGATGAGGACCTGGAAGCCACGATCCGCTGCATCGAAATGACGCGGGATCTAGGCGCCCAGGCGGGATTTTCCGAGGTTCGCGAGGCCGAGCTCGTTCCGGGCCGCCCGCTCGAGCGGGCCGCCCTGAAGGAGTTTGCACGTCTCTCCACCGTCAGTTTCGGCCATCCGGTAGGCACCTGCCGCATGGGAGTGGATGCAGATTCCGTGGTCGATCCGCAACTGAGGGTCCATGGCATCGAGGGACTGCGGGTCGCCGATTCGTCCGTCATGCCGCGCATCATCACCGGACCGACGAGCGCCCCTACCCATGCCATCGCCCTCAAGGCCGCCGATATGCTGATCGAGCAGTTTCGAAAGCGCGGACGAGCCGCTCCCAGGGGGTAGCCATGAGCCCCTGTTCGGACACCGATTCCAGACGATGAACGAAGCGAGAAGGCGCGCGCCAACGCGTCGAAAGTTCCAGCGGCGCGAGCAGCGGCGGGCCATTGACACCCGTTTGCTGATCCTGGACGCCGCGCTGACGGAATTCGCGCAGCGCGGATTTGAGGCGGCGAGCATCCGTCGGATTGCGGAGCGCACCCGCCTCAAGCATCCGCTGGTCACCTACCACTTCAAAAGCAAGCTCATCCTGTGGCGAGCGGTCGCCGAGCACGCTTTCGCGGAGATCAAGATGGCCTGGGACCGGCAGTCTCCACCGGGGCTCGGGCTTGCCCCCATTGAACGGGTGCGGGAAGAATATCGAACCTTTTTGCGCTTCACGCTGATGTATCCGGACTTCCATCACTTCATGCTCCGGGAAAGTCACCCGCACAATCCGCGCCTTGCTTGGCTCGCGAAATACGTTCTCTCCCCGATTCTCAACGAGCGGCTCCTGCCGCAGATTCGCGCCGCGCAGCAAGCCGGGGAGCTGCCTCGCGTCGTCAACCCCATACTGATTCACTACATGCTGATCGGCATGACATCGGTGCTCTGCTCGCTGCGGGATGAAATCTCGGAGATCTCCGGCATCGAGGCCAGCGACCCGAAGGTGGAGCACGAGTACTGGGCTCTCATCGAGAAGGCCGTATTCGCAAACGGACACCTTAGGCCAAAGAAAGACCGGGCCAAAGCGATCTCTCTCGATTGACTTTAAACTGTACAAGTGGACAATATAACGTCATGTAAGGAACTCCGGAGAAATCTATGGCACACCTGCTCGTTCGCTACGCCGGCGCTGGACGCTCCTCCTGGGGACGACTCAGTGGCCCGCCGCCTTCGAGCGCGGCGGACACCCTCGAGGTGGCACCGCTCGAGGCGAATCCGAAAACGATCCGGGAGCTGATCGTCCTGTCCCAGGAACTCCTGAAGTTTGGCCACCCCATCACCATACCCGCATCCGCTCTCTTGTCCCCTGTGACGACCGATGCCCGGCTCGTGTGCCAGGGGCTCAATTATCAGGAGCATGCTGCCGAGGCGCAGCAAGCCGCGCGGCGATCCAATCTCATTTTCGCCAAGGCCAGCTCCTCGCTGAGCGCACCCTTCGGCGCTATCGTCCGGCCGCCAGATGTCCAGCTTCTCGACTACGAGGTGGAGATCGGGCTGATACTGCGCACCTCCCTGACCTCGGGCGCAAAGGTCACCGAGGATAACATCGGCTCATACGTCGCCGGCGTCGTCTTGTGCAACGATGTGTCCGCGCGCGATACCATGTTCGGCGCCTCGTTTCTGCAATGGTTTCATGGCAAGAGCTACCGCTCGTTCTGTCCGGCCGGGCCGACTTTCTACTGGCTCGCTCCCGATGAGGTGCCCGCCACGCTCGAGAGCCTCTCGATCAAGCTGTGGCTCAATGGGGAGTTGCGCCAGTCAGCCTCGTCCTCGCAGCTGATCTACAAACCCGGCGAGACTCTGACCCATCTGGCGCGGTACCTGGATCTGGAGCCGGGCGATATGCTCCTCACGGGTACACCCGGTGGCGTGACCTCGCCCGCCTCTCCCAAGCTCGTGGAAATCCTCAAGACACATCTGATGGCCGATGAGGCGCGGCGCGAGGCGCTGCGCGCGGAGATGACCAAGGGCCGGCCCTTCATGAAACCGGGCGATGTGGTGACGGCGACCCTGCACGATGAACTGCGGGGACAATCGCTGGGAGGACAGGAAAACTCCGTTATCGAGTTCGAGCAAGCTTCAAGCACCTCGCATTCTGGGCTCGCGGTGGGTAGCTCATGAACGGCACTCATCCAGGCGAGACGATACGTGACCGGTGGCAGGTGCCGCGCAAATCCGAGATCCTGGGCGCCGATCTGCTATTGCCGGCGGAAACGATTGATATCCGGCGGGCGGCCCGGGCATTCGCGGATCGCGTCTTGCGGCCCATCGCGCATGAGCTCAACACGAGCGTCGAGAGCGCTGATGGATTTCGACATGACGTGTTTCAAGCGATGGCGGAGGCCGGCCTTTACACAATACCCTTCCCTCGGGATGTGGGAGGCCGGGGATTAGATTATCCGACGCTCGCCACCTTGGCGGTAATCGAGGAACTAGCCTATTACTCGGCGGGCATTGCCTCCGCGCTTTACGACGCCCAGGCTATCCTGGTCGGCAAGACGCTCGAGAGGGCGCAGCCCGAATTGCGGGCGGCGTACCTGCCCCGGCTGATCCGGGGAGAGTTCATCGCCTCCTTCGCGACCAGCGAGCCTGGCGCAAGCACCGATCTGTCGCCGAAGTCGGTACAGACCGTGGCGCGGCCCGTGGCGGGTGGCTGGCTTCTCAATGGACGCAAACGCTGGATCACGAACGCCCCCGCCGCCGATCTCATGGTGGTCCTTTGCCGCTCCAGCAACGGGCTCTCGTTGTTTCTTGCAGATATGCATCATCCCGGCATCAAGGTGTTGAGTCCGGATCTCAAAATGGGAAACAACCCGCAGCTGACCGCCGATGTGATTCTCGACGATGTCTTCGTGGCTGAAGATCATGTGATCGTCGCGGAGGGGGCGGGCCTGCGTGCCGCCTTGGGGGCCCTTGCCCTGGGACGCATGGGCATCGGGGCCGTGGGCGTGGGATTGGCACAGCGGGCACTCGATGTGGCCATCGCTTATACGGCGCAGCGCACGGTCTACGGCAAGCCCATCGGGTCCTTCCAGCACTGGCAATTTCGCTTTGCCGAGCATGCCCTCGAGATCGAGGCGGCTCGTTCACTCTATCAAAAAGCCGGCCAGGTGACCGATGGCGGGGGCGATGCAGCGGTACTCGCAGCCATGGCGAAATCGAAGGGCAGCTCGGTCGCGGTCGATGTCGCACGAGACGCCATTCAGGCGTGCGGCGGATACGGGTTCGCCCGGTACGTGCAGGGGGCCGAGGAGGCCTGGCCGCTGGAGGCGATCTACCGGGACGCGAAGATTGGGGAGATCTACGAGGGTGCGAATGAAGTGCAGAAATGGATCATCGCGCGAAAGTTATATGGGCGTGAATTGACCGGCTGATGGGCTTTACGTCGGCTATTGCAAGGACAGCACCGATTTCAGGGTCCTCCGCAGCTCCGCGACCGGATCTTCGACCATCCTAGGACATCGCAATGCGACGTACAGGTCCGGACGAACCAGCACGCAGCCCGACTCCTCCACCCCGCTCAATCTAGTCCACGTCCCATACAGATCTTCGTAGTCAAGGAACGGCCCGATCCCGTGGCCGACGACCTCCACAGCCAATTCGCGACCGATGGCCTCTGCCGCCCGCTGCCAGGCTCGGCCCCCATGGCCGGTGAAGAGCGTAAATTTACCCTTGCCCGCAAGATCGAGCGTGGAGAGCCGCGGACCTGGAAGCCGAGTACCGAGCCAGGCGTGCGGTAAGGGCGAGCCCGGGTAGGTGCTCGGCTGATAATAGAGCTCGGCGTCTCGCTCGTAAGGGCTAGGCTTCGAGCCGTCCCCACACACCGCGCTCGATTCGTAGCGGCGGTTCAACTCGACACCCTGCGCATGATACTCGTAACGCATCTTGTCCAGCTCGGCGCGAAGCCGCGCCCGACCCTCGGGAGTATCGAAGACGGCCGCGTGCTCTTCGGGCGTCATGACACGCCGGGTACCCCCGCCCAGAAGGTCCCAAACGATTGCATTTTGGACCATGCTTTTGTTCGCTCGCGCGACGATTTGCTTTCCCACGGGCTGCCGCTCACGCTCGTAGCTCTCCAAAAGAGCCGGTCCCGCCTTGCCGTGCAGCACGAACGCCAGCTTCCACGCGAGGTTGAAAGCGTCCTGGATGCAGGTATTGGAGCCCAGCCCGTTGGTCGGAGGGTGACGGTGCACCGCGTCTCCCATGCAGAAGATACGCGCGTCGGCATATCGCTCCGCTACGATGTCGTTGATCGTCCATCGCGACACGTCGAGGATCTTGATCCGTGTCGCTTCGTCGCCGACGAGCTCGCGGATTCGCTCCTCGATGTCGGCGGCAGACGGTTCGGGATTTGCCGCGGACTCCGGAACAATGAGGGCGACCAGCCATCGATCCCAGCGCCGGACCATGCGAAACACGGCCACGGGCGCCCACAGGGAGGAGCCAGGCTGAATTACCGCGTAGAGTGAGGCTTGCCTGTGTTGGACGGAGGCGCCCAGGTCGAATTCGCAGTAAACGTTGATGGCGTTTCCCAAGCCGAGCTTGCCCACGAGCGGAATGCCGAGCTGTTCGACCACGCAACTCCGGGCCCCGTCCGCGCCGATCATGAACTTTGAGCGAACTTCGAACTCCTGGTGCGCGATTCTATCGAACAGCCGGGCGGTAACGCCGGAGGAGTCCTGCTCGAAGGACTTGAGCTCGGTGCGGAAACGCACCTCGCATCCGAGACGCATCGCCTCCGACACCAGAATCGGCTCGAGCTCGGTCTGCGGTAGATCGCACATCGGACATGGACTCGCCGCCAGGTAGTCGCCGACGCGCTCGGGATCATTCCCCCACGCCGCGACGCGCGCTATCTCCTCTCCCACCATGCTACGAAGAAAGAACGTGTGGCCGATGGATTCGGAGGGCGACGCGACTGTCATGCAGGATCTCTCGAGCCCGGCGTCGCGCAGGGCTTCCATGGCCCGCTGATTGGTGATGTGCGCGCGCGGAGTCACTGACGTACCGCGGTGCTTCGACACCATGAGACAGCGGATCCCGTAGCGGCCCAAAAATACGGCACTCGACGCGCCCGCCGGTCCCGCGCCAATGATCAGCACATCGGTATCAACGACACGCACTGCCTGACTGCTCCTTGCTGAACGGCTGATCGCCAGCTCGAGGGCAGATTAATCGCACTCTGCCGTCAAGTCAATACTATACTTCACAATTGTACAGTTTAATTCGTGTAAGGCGGCCGAGCCGAGAATCGAAGAACGGCCATGTGAGTCAGTCGCGCTTTTTCGTTCGGTTCGCGGTTTTGCGGCGCGAAAACACGGTTTCGTCGATGAGCGCCCAGTATTCGTGCTCGACCTTGGGGTCGGTCGCCGAAATGCCGCCGATGATACGAATCTCATCGCGCAGGGAACACAGGACCGAGGTCATGCCGATCAGCATGTAGTGGATGAAGATGGGGTTACCGGGCGGCAATTCACCGGCCTGCTGAGCCGCGCGGATCTGGGGCAGCAGCCGCTCGTCGAGCAGCGGCCTCAACACGGTCTTTGCCAGCCAAGCGAGCCGTGGATTGTGCGGATGGCTCTCGCGAAGCATGAAGTGGTGAAAGTCTGGATACTGCAGCGTGAACCGCAGGAACGTCCGATACTCTTCGCGAACCCGGTCGATCGGCGGCAGGTCCGAGTCGGGAGGAGCTTGGCGGTCCCAGGCGGTGCGAATTTCGGTAAAAGCGAACTCCGCCACCGCGCGCCACAGGATGAGCTTGGTCCGAAAGTGGTAGGTGATGAGCGGGTGTTGCAGCCTGGTCCGCTCGGCGATGCGACGGATGCTGGCCGCCTCGAAGCCGCTCTGCGCAAATTCGGACAGCGCAGCCTTTAAAATGAGGGAGCGGGTCTCGATCGCACGTTTCTGCTCGCGGCGCCGCAGCTTGCCGCGACCGCCGCTGCGCGTCGAAGCCGTACCCGGCGTTATGGAGCGGGAATCTGCCGCCTCTTTGTCCATGGCATCGCAGTCTACCAGGCCCGCCCGTCGGCGCCCCAGAGGAATCGATCCCGGTCCTCGCCCGCGTAATCAGGATCGAGGTAGATATGCACGCGGGAGATGAGATCCCCGCGAAACTCGAACACGTTGCAGAAGCGCCCCCCGGGCGTCTCGCCGCCGGCCCAACGCGCGCCGGTCTTGAGGACGCCCCGTGTCGTCCCCTCGACGGCGAGCCGATTGGCTTCCTGGATATACATGAACGACTCGGTCAGGTGCTCCACGCTTTTGATCGCGCCGGCAAGACCCGTCAGCGCCTGAGCAAACGCTTGCTTCCCTCGTCCGATGCCGAACTTGGGGAAATAGATCTGCGCATCCTCGGTGAGGAGATCCAGAAGCGGCCGGAAAGGCGGACACCGAAGGTGAGCGGGAGTCCGGCCACGCGGTCCACGGTGTCATAGATGTGCGTCACGTTGTTCCAGTACTGGGTTGACCGGCTGGACTATCTATTTGATCTTTACTGTACAGACGTAAAGTGGAAACCCGCCGCGACGCGTCAAACTACCTCCTTCGGGCGCGACATATTTCCGGCGGATTTTTTGCCCATATCAGCGGACTCGCCAATCAGATCTGCGACGGCCCCCGTCGGGCCAGATCTCGAGTTTTGCATTTAAAGCTTTACATCCGTATAGTTTAATGTATGATCGGCATGGAGGACTGCTTTGCCCGGTGGACTGCACCGTGTCTGGTTGGCCGACATCAAAATTATCGCGTTGAGTTACCAGGGGGGATTCTGCAATGGCGATGACTAGGTGGATTGCACTCGCGTTGGTTGCCGTTTCGATGCTCGTCCTCCGCATCGATGAATCTTTTGCCGACGCAGGGTCGCCGGCGGACACTGCGTCCGCCGGCTCGACGGCGAGCACAGATCAGCTGGGCGAAATCATGGTCACGGCCGAGAAGCGAGATGAGCGCCTGAGAGACGTGCCCTTGTCCGTGACGGCGGCAACCGGCGACCAACTGAGTCTCCTCGGGATCGATAGTGCGGCCGACCTCGAAAAGATAGTCCCTGGATTCACCTATCGACAAAGCCAAAACGGTACCCCCGTGTTCGCGATCAGGGGCATTGGCTTTTATAGCGAACAGGCTGCGGTAGCTCCGACGGTAACCATTTATCAGGACCAAATACCGTTGCCTTATGCGCGAATGACCGAGGGCGTACCAATGGATGTCGAGCGAGTGGAAGTGCTCAAGGGGCCGCAGGGGACTCTGTTCGGTCAAAACTCCACCGCAGGCGCGGTGAACTATGTGGCGGCGAAGCCGAAAGACAGTTTCGCCTCGGGTGTCGATTTGACCTATGGGCGCTTCAATGAGGTGGACGCGGGAGGTTATGTCACAGGTCCGCTCACGGAGGGTGTCGACGCTCGGTTGGCATTGCGGCACGAACATCGCGATGACTGGCAGGTCAACAGCATCAATCCGGACAAAACAATCGGCACGCACGATTTGACGATTGGCCGTCTCCTCTTCGATATTAAACCCACGGACAAACTGAAGATCGGCCTGAACTTAAATGGCTGGATGGATCGCTCCGACACGCAGCAGACTCAGGCGCGTGGCTATCTCCCGGTATCCGCGCTCCCGCCCCACACCCCGCAAACGATCGCCACCTTTGATGCCTTGACGAGCTATCCCTATGTGACGTCGGACAATCCGCGCTTGACTGACTGGAATCCGGGCAACTATCGGCGGCGCGACAACTTCTTTCAGGTCTCTGCAAATACCGGATACGCGATTACGGACGACATCAAGTTGATCTCGCTCACGTCATACGCACATCTTGCCTTATATTCGCCCATCGATGCCGACGGCACATACGCCCCGGCGCTCGCGATATTTCAGCATGGCTTGATCAAGACGTTTACGCAGGAGCTGCGTCTCGAGGGTACGACTGCGCGTCTGAAATGGGTTGTCGGGGCAAACTTCGAGCGCGACGACACGAACGAGGTCCAATATACGTACATCCAGGGATCGAACTCACAGGTGCCTTTAGGCAACCCCTTTGATCCCGCAACTCCATGGACGTACTTCAATTCGGACGACCTCTACAACAATCAACAGGTCCGCGACTACGCAGGTTTCGGCAATCTCGACTATCAGATAACCGACCAACTCAGTCTTCAGGGGGGCGTGCGCTATACGAAAGAGCAGCGGGATTTCACCGGCTGCCTGGCGGATGACAAGCTCGGGCGAGGTTTTGGCCAGGTTTTCTTCCAGGGACCCGGTCTGGTGCGGGGGCAATGCGTGACCATATTGCCCAACGGCACCCAAGGAAGCTATGCAACGTCACTCGATGAAAGCAATGTGCCCTGGCGAGCGAGCATCAACTACAAACCCGGGGCGGACACGCTCATTTACGCCAACGTGACCAAGGGATACAAGTCGGGCGACTTCGGAACGCTTCCGGCGCTGAGCTACCAGCAATTCCAGCCGGTGCGGCAGGAGTCGGTGCTGGCCTACGAGGCTGGCTTCAAGACACTTCTCGCGGACCGTGTCGTGGACCTTTCGAGTGCGGTTTTCTACTACGACTATGGAAACAAGCAGACTCAGGGCTCGCTGGTGGTACCTCCCTTCGGAAATCTGCCTTACCTGGTCAATGTTCCGAAATCCCATTTGATCGGTGCGGAGTTCGATTTGACCCTGCGTCCGACTCGGGAGCTGCGGATGAGCCTGGGCGGGACGTATATTGACTCGAAGATTACCGGCGTTGCGTTGGTGGCAAGTCCGTTTGGTCAGCAGATCGATGCGCACGGCGAGGAATTGCCGGTCGCGCCGCATTGGCAGCTGCAGGAAGACGCTGAATATCGCTTTACCCTTGCCGACAACCTCAGCACCTTCATTGGGGCGAATGCTTCCTGGCGCAGCAAGACATTTTCGCAGCTGGGCTCTGAGACGGGGCCGGCCGGTACTCAGAACGACTTCAAGATCAATGGCTATGCACTGCTAGATCTGCGTGCCGGTGTGAACTTCAACAACTATCAGGTGCAGGTCTGGGGCAAGAACGTCACCAACCGGGGGTATTGGAACAACGTCGTGCATATCTACGACACGTACGGCCGCATCACCGGCCAGCCTGTTACCTACGGGGTATCGTTGTCCGCGAAATGGTGATGCCCGGGCACCATGGACCGCTTCATCGAGGAGCCGGGGAGGAGGAGGGGACGTATGAAAGCTGTACTACTTCGCCACCCCGGCGGCCTCGACCAGCTCGAGCTCACGGACGTGGAGGAGCCACGGGCCCCCGGGCCGGGTGAAATCACGGTGCGCATCCGCGCGAGCTCGATCAACTACCATGATTACCTGGTCGTGGCGGGCAAGGCGGCCGCTACTGATAAGCTCATTCCGCTCTCGGATGGGGCCGGTGACATCGTCGCTGTCGGCAGCGGCGTCACGGAATACAAGACGGGTGACCGGGTGATTTCGACCTTCTTCCCGGAGTGGGTCGATGGCGAACCGCTTAACCGCTTCGGCCGAGAGATTTTCGCCTCCGTCCCCGGCGATGGAGCGGATGGTTATGCGCGCGAATCCGTTACCGCGGCCGCGAGTGCTTTCACACCGGCACCCAAAGGCTTCTCCTACTCTGAATCCGCAAGCCTGGTTTGCGCCGGTCTTACCGCCTGGCGCGGGCTGGCGGTCGAGGCGCACGTGAAAGCCGGCGATGTCGTGCTGGTACAGGGTACCGGCGGCGTTTCTATTTTCGCGCTGCAGTTTGCCAAGTCCATGGGGGCGACCGTGATTGCCACGTCATCGTCGGAGGAGAAGCTCGAGCGGCTGACAGCGTTGGGTGCCGATCACGTCATCAACTACCGCACCGAACAGAAATGGGGATCGGCGGCCAGGCGATTGACCGGCGGGCGCGGTGTGGATCATGTCGTGGATGTCGGCGGCCCGGCGACACTCCCGCAATCCTTCGCGGCGTGTCGGGTCGGCGCAAACGTGGCGATGATTGGGCTTTTGACCGGGCACGAGGGCCCGCTGCCGACGACCCTAATGATGAGCAAGCAACTGCACGTCAACTGCGTCATGGTCGGATCTCGAAAGGCGCAAAGGGACATGGTACGTGCCGTGGAGGTGAACAACATCCGTCCGGTCATCGATTCCACCTGGCCGCTGAGCGCTCTGGCCGATGCGTTCCGCCATCAGGAATCCGGCCGGCACTTCGGCAAGATCGCGATCGAGCTGTAGAGACGCGCGCGAGGCCGGGCGGCGGTCTGGTCGGTCAGTCGAGAATCGCTACCGCTCGCGTCCAGCCCGCGGAGGCGTTGCGGATCTTCACCGGGAAGCACGCCACCGTGAAGCCGGTAGGTGGCAGGGCCTCCAGATTATGAAGCTTCTCGAGATGGCAATATCCGATCTCCCGCCCCGCCTTGTGCCCCTCCCAGATCAATCCGGCATCACCGCGCTTCGAGTATTCTTCGCGTGTGTGGACAAAGGGCGCGTCCCAGCTCCACGCATCGGTACCGGTCAGGCGTACGCCGCGTTCCAGCAAATAAAGTGTCGCCTCGCGGCCCATGCCGCAACCCGTTGACACGTAGTCAGCCGCGCCATAGCGTTGACCGGCTCTGGTGTTGATGAGGACGATCTCCAGCGGCGCCACGGAATGACCGATCCGCGCGAGCTCCGCCTCCACGTCCGCCGCGGTGACCACATAACCATCCGGCAGGTGACGGAAATCCAGCTTGATGCCCGGCTGGAAGCACCAATTGAGCGGAATCTCATCGATCGTCATGGCGCGGCGTCCCCCATCCATGGTCGACGCGTAATGATACGGCGCATCCAGATGAGTGCCGTTGTGGGTGATGAGACTGACCCGCTCGATGGCCCACGCTTCGCCGTCGGGCAGATCCTCGGGGCGCAGCCCGGGAAAAAAATGTTGAATCTCCGGAATCGAGGACTTGTGGTCGATGTACTCGATTCGCGGTCGGTAGGCAGGTGGGTCCGACACGACATCGTTTTCAAGGAAAATCGACAGATCGATAATCATGCGTGACATCGATCATCCCATGCACAGCGCGCCCAGGATGACGAGCAGCGCGGCCGAAAGCTGCAAATAGATCGCGAAGAACAGCGGTCCCACCGTCAGACCAAGCCCGATCGCCACTGCGATCGGGACAATTGTCGACAGCAGCAGCGATAGACGCGCTCCGATTCCCTGCGAGGCGCCTAACACCCAAAGACTCGCGATAACCAGCCAGTCGATCGCCAGCAGGAACCATATGAGCGCCGCCATGGGGCGCCCCGCTGGCGCAAAGTTGGCCTGAGTACGCCCCCAGGCCAGGCAATGGAGCACGGCGCACGCAACCAACAGCAACGCGCCTCCCCGGATCATGTATTTGCTCGCGACTATGAGCATCGCCACCTGCACACGAGTTCGGGACCCGCGGCCCCCACGAGCGATTCATAGCAGCTATCCGGCTCCAACGCAATGAATTTCGTCGCTAGAGTCGGTTTTCAGTCAACCACGTCTGTTTTCTGCCAAGCGTCCAACCGCCGCAGCGGCAAGCGCTTCGCTCATTCCTTGATCAGGTAATCGAGGTGGGCCACATCTTCTCGGAGGATCCGCAAGGCGTCCTCGATCCTTTCGCTGCGCGAGCGATGCGCATCCCCCCGACGGACGGACCGAACCGCCATCTCCGACAGCATGTCGGCGATCTCTGTCGCCGTCAGCGGGCCGCTGGGCTTGTACCACCAAGCCGCCCAATTGCGCATTCCCGCTATGGCCAGCGCGGCAATATGGGGATCGACCGGCCGGAATCTGCCCACCGTGATGCCGCGCTCGATGATTCGAACCATGTGAGCGAGATTCTTCTTCTTCGAGTTCTCATTGCTCGCCTTGAGCTCGGCGGGCAGATCGCTTTCAGAACGGTCGAGCACGCGGAAAAATACCTGATGATCCAGCAACCATAACGTGGTGATACGAACCACCAGCCGCAGTCCCTCTTCGGGCTCCCCTTGTTTCTCGCGCGCGATCCGCGCCAGCTCCCGTTCGGACGATAGCGTCAACTCCTCGATGATCGCTTCGAGCAACCTTTCCTTGCTGGGGAAATGGTAATAGAGGCCGGGCCGGCTCATTCCCAGCGCATCCGCAATATCGCGCAAGTTCGTGCCCAGATATCCCTTGTCGGCAAACATCTGCGCCGCGGTATCGAGTATCGCTCGCCGCAACTGCGTCGTTCGTTGCCGCGCCGGCCTGCTACCGGCTTCGTCGAAGCCCGCGACAGCCGTCGAGACGCTTTCAGACGCTTCTTTGGAGGTGGCGGCGTTTTTGGGGGCAGCTGTTCGTCTGGGCATGAGCTGGCTTATAGCAAACGGCGGCGTCCTTGTCTTACCTGAAACAGATTCCGCGGGACCGCGCAATGCCGAAGGTCAACTGGTGCGCCGCCGATAGGGACCGCCAGCGCTGCGCCAGCCGCCTCAGGCATCGACCAGCGTAACCTCCTCACGCCCAAAGTCGACCAGCCGGCCGTCTATCCCACCGGTGAAAGCGCCGTACCACACGGCCGGGCCAACGCCCACCTCCCGCCGGACAAACTTGATCGGCCGGTCGCTTTCGATGCATCGATAGCTTTGCCCAACACTGCGGATCGTACAATTCGGCTTGTTGCGTGCGCTCTCGATCAACCCTTCGAACTCCGGCACATTGAGCACGTAGAGCTTAGGCATCTAAATCGACTCCGCCTGCGGTGAGCTGCTCCACGAGCCGTGCCTTGGCTCTCCAGATGTCGTCAATCACCTGCACGGGCCGGGAGGTCTTCTCTTCGACCTCGATGGCGGCCTTCAGCGTCAGTCGTGCATCCGCCGCGTCATTGCGCTCCAGAGGACGAATCTGCCAGCTGATCTCAATCATGTAGTCGTTCGGGTCGGTCACGTAGATCGATTCGAGGATTTCGTGCTTGACGACCATCACGTCGTATCCAAACGACTCCAGCCGGTCCTTCCATTCCATCAAGGTGCCGCGATCGAGCACACGCCAGGCCGTATGCACCGAGCGATAGAGCCAGTGATCCCAGGGCACCGGATCGACTGGGCGCTGCGAGCCTAGATAGTAGAAGAACGCGATGGTGCTGCCGTTGCCGGAATCAAAGAAGAAGTGCAGGAAGTCCGGATGATCCTCCGGGCCCCATCCCTTAGCCGTGATAGCGTGGCAGACCTTCAGGCCCATCACTTCACTATAAAAATGAACGGTTTCCGCCAACTTCCAGGTAGGCCGCGCTGTATGATGAACACCTTCCAACGCCGGGCTGGGTGGCGTTTGCGCGGAAGGGCCACTGTGCTTCAAGTTTGCCGGGGTGCTCATGTTAGGTTCCACTTGATGCCATGGATCCAAAAATATCGCTGAGCCACTCACCGATCGCTCGTCCGATCGCCGGGCGCACATCCTCGTCGCCTTCGTGAATGGGCCGGCCCTGATGGTCCGACTTGAATGCCAAACGACGTTTTTCGCGCGTGCGGATCCAGGAGAAGATCGCGTCGTTGTCCGACGGAAAGGTGGCAGGGTCGCCGGTGTATTCGATCAAGAGTGTCGGTTGTTCGATGGCTGGCGCGCAAGCCTCCAACGAGGCCTTGGACGTAAGGCCCGACCACGTCGAGAGCCAGCTTTCCGCTGTGCACAGGCGCCCGAAACCAATGCTTCCATAATTGGAGGAGACGGGGTCCGCACCCCACAAAGACCCCAGGCGGCGATCGGAGCGATCGAGATTCAAATCCCAACAGCGCAGATCGGCATCCGTACGCCAGACCGCGAAGATCGGCGTATGCGCGACGCGAATCCGGTCCCGAGCGCCACCACCGCCGCCTTTGAGATTCTGGCGCGCCGTGGCCCGCTCCGTCACCTGCTCTCGCGCCATCGCGTCGATTCGCGCGACTCGCTCCACTTGCGCCGCGCGGTAGCGCTCGACGAACATTGGCGCGTAGGTGGCGCCTTTCGGCGAGTAGCCGTTGTCACGACTGAAGGGGTCGAGCGACAGATCGACCGATAGCGCGTCGGCTTCGTCCGTGACAGAGGGATCGATGCCATTCATCAACAGCTTTCCCTGGCCCAGGTGCGTGGAGATGAATGCAATGCCATCAGGCGGTATCAACTCGGCTTCCGCGAGTTTGGTCGGCCGTCCACCCGGCGTGAGCGCAATACGCGCCTGCGGCGGGGCCAACGCCTGTTGGTTATAAAACGCCCACAAAGGACCGCCGCCGGAGTTCCCGACGGCAACTATTCGTTCGTACCCCACGCCTCGCAAGAACGTTATCGCGGCAGCGAGATCGTAAAGCGCGATCTCATGCTCCAGCCGGATGTCGTTCCCGACCAATCTGGGAGCCTGAAGGAATACGGCCGCGCCGGTCTGCAGAATCTCCGCGGCCAGGTAATTGGCGACGATGTGCTCCCGCGGGTGCGCCAACACGGCAACCACACGCTCGCCGCCCCGCTTGAGTAAATAACCGGAAACGACATTGCCGTCTTGAGTCCGCAAAGGATGAACCGTCAGCGCAACACCGCTCGGCACGCGGGCCGGGTCCCAAAAGGCACCTCTGAGCCCCGCTGTCTCGCGGCGGACGTCAGGTTCCATCTAGGCCACCCTCAGTCTGGGATTGCCGTTTCCACTGGCGTAGCGGCCGGAAAGCAACGCGCCGGCGTTGGCTGACACTGTCGGCAATCGCAGCGTTTCCAGCATACGGAACGCTGTGCAGACGGCGGCGGAGACCACAGGAACGGCCACCTTCGACTCGACCACGGGAATCGCCGCCAGAGACGGCATCTGGACGCAGGCGGAGATGACGAGAGCATCGACGTTGGCGGTGCTCACGCCGGCTGCTATATCGACTAACGCCATGGGATCTCGCCGGCCGACCGCGATGTTGTCTTCAATCTCCAGGGCAAGCCGGTCCTGAACTTCGATGCCCTCGGCCTCGATGTAGTCGACAACCAACTGAGTCAGCGGCTTCATGTACGGCGCGATCACCGCGACCTTCTTGGCACCGAGCGCGCGCAAACCTTCGATCAAGGCGCCGGCGCTGGTCACAACGGGCGCCGGAGCACCGTTTTCGACAGTACGCTCATGCAGACGTTGTTCGGATTGGCGATGGTAGCCCTTCCCCATGCTCATGATCGCGACGAGGCAGGCGTAACCCATGACATCGACACGGGCGTCCGAGAGCTCGAAAGCGCAGCGGTCGGAATCCGCATCCATCGCCGCCAGCTCCTCCTTCGTGACCCGCTTCATGCGCATGCGGCTGGAATGGAAGGTAAATCGGGAGCCGGTGGAGCTGTCCCGCAGAATCTGGGGAATTTCGGTCTCCATCGTCGTATTCGAACTCGGCACGATCTGCCCGATCCGATAGGCTGTTTCCATCTGGGCCTCCCGATATCTGTGGGTCCGATATTTAACACCAGTGATAGAGATACGGTCACCAACGTCGAGTTTGTACACCAGCAGGTGTGTCTAGCGCAAGACAGGAGCGGTAGTTTCTGACTAATGTGGACATTATAGTCCATTTCTTGACACTAGAGTCG
>Ga0137407_10000890_pt1 | contig 19646 bp, 16 predicted proteins | sample CZOMad2_2_16fung_FD_108410 | JGI IMG/M metagenome (GOLD analysis project Ga0137407, IMG submission 108410) | Vadose zone soil fungal communities from Angelo Coast Range Reserve, California, USA - CZOMad2_2_16fungal (Illumina Assembly) | ecosystem: Environmental > Terrestrial > Soil > Vadose... | reverse complement strand
TTTTCATACAGCAATTTTGGGTTGATTCGTTGGTTTGTCGATGATTGTAATTTACAACTTTTCAAAAGAAAATCAAATAAATATGATTTCGCTTAATAGCCAGTAATTCATGGATTTTAAAGGGGTTATTTAAAGGTAATTACTTAGAAGAATACCGTGAATTTAGCCCTTATAAAAAGGGGAATGCCGGGTGTAAAATTAAGTTCCGTAACAGGAGCAGGCTCGCCTTTCAGCCTGGAAGTGGTGGCAAACTGCGCTTCATTCCATTTGGTATTGAATATATTTTCGACAGCCAGCCCTGTTTCATATTTGGGAGTTGTAAAATTTATGGATCCATCTACCACAAAATATCCCTTTGCAATAATGGAATTGTTTTCATTGGCCGGCCTGTCTTTGATATACCTGTAATTAATACCGCCATCAAATCCTTTTTTTGCTTTATAAAAAATACCTCCTGTACTTGTAACAGTTGGAGCAAGCGGAATATAATTCTGTCCTTTGACTTCTCCCAATATTTTTGGATCGGTAAGGTTTATATTCAGGTTTGCGAAAAGTTTTTCTGTTAATTGATAACGGGCAATAATATCAATTCCCTGCCTGCGCGTTTTGCCACTCGGTTCCACATTCCCATCATCTCCAACATATACAAATTCCTGTTGCAGGTATAAATACCATGCCGCCACGTTGAATATTAAACGGCTGTTTGCTTTGAATATAAAACCAAGATCTGTTGCATAAGCGGATGGCAAAATCTCATGACCGCTGTTGGCAATCACTACACGTGTATCGTTCGAATGAAATCCTTTTCCTGTTTTTAGATACAGTTGTAAGTTCGGATTTACGGTATACTGAATATTTAATTTTGGGCTGATGATTGATTTTCCCTGCACAGGTTGCTGCGACCTCAATTTGTCTGAATAGTCAAAATGCAGATAATCGAGCCGTACTCCGGCATTAACAAACCACTTTCCGATACTTACCTGTTCTTCGATATAGCCAAACACATTTCCTTCTTTGATCTTACCAAGATTCATATAATCTAAAAACTGACGTTTAACCACATGCGCTAATTTACTGCTGTCTGTAACATCATAGCGGAATCCGGCTCCATAGATAGAATTTAGCGTCCAATGCTTAAAAATATTTTTATGCGTGAACCGGGAAAGATACCCGGCCATATTCCTGCTTTCCGCCTGGTTGATTTCATCACCATTGACAACGTCATTTGCAAAAAAAGTGAAATTAGAATAAAGATTGAAAACATAATGTGAGAAATAAACCTGGTTCTCCCAGTTACTGTTATCGGAAAACCGATGTGATAATATGAAATTCACATTTTCTCTTTCCGTGTTGCCTCCTTCGGAAGGATCGATAGAACCAAATCTGCCAATCATTCCACTTTGCACTGCTCTTCCCGGTATCTGGCCAGATGCATCCCATTTGCTTTTAAAAAAAGATAAGGAAGATATTAATTGAGTATGTCCGGATAAGGCTGAATTGTATTTGCCAAAAATATTGATGCGGTTAAAATTTTGTTTATTATCCGTTGGGCCATCTGTATAATAAAAATCGCCTGCGATGTATGCGCTCTGCCTGTCCTTATTTTTTTTCAGGAGATCAACCATGGCCAATGTTCTGAATGTATTATAAAAACCGCCTTCAACCTGTACACGGCTTTTATCTATATTGTTATATGTGGAGAAATTGATATAGCCTGCCGTATTTAAATTACCATGCTGGGTATAAAAAGGACCTACGCCATAATCGACATTATTGATTGTTTCAGGAATGATAAAATGTGAATCCGCATACCCCTGCCCGTGGGCATGTGATACCATATTAACAGGCAGGCCGTCTACACTTACCTGTACATCAGTACCATGATCGCAATCGAAACCACGCAGGAATATCTGTTCAGCTTTGCCGCCGCCTGCATGTTGTGCGATGAATAAACCCGGAACAGTATGCATCAGTTCCTGTGTATTTCTCACTGGGTTTAAATCAAGATCTATTTTCCCTAATGTGCTGAATTTTGCAGAATAACTATTGGACAGAACAATAATATCTCTCATACTGATCACATCTTTCTGCAATGCTGCGATAATGAATTCGTCGCTTTGCGCAAAAATAGTGGTCCGTTTATAACCAATATAGGAGATAATAAGCGGGGCATTTTGATCATTGACTTTTATTGAGAAACGCCCATATTGATCAGTAAGCGTTTTTGCTTCGGCACTGTTGGTTTCCTGTACAGATGCTGATTCCAGGGGTTGACGGCTTGAAGCATCAATAACTTTCCCGCTAATCATTTTTTGGGATTGAGCCTGCAAAAAAGAAATAAATATAATTACCTGGAACAGCAGTTTTTTAAACATGACCCCGTGATTATAAAATCAAAAATTTGTCTTATTCTTTATGCCGGGAACAATTTCAATTGCAGAAATTCAATGGTATTTTACAGTAAATACGTAAACGGCTTATTGTTAGATTTTTTTGATTCTACTTCTCAGGTATTTTTTATAATCTATATTTTTTCAACCTGATAAAACTTCGGAATTACCTATTTAGCGTGAGTCAGATATTCCGATCCAAAATCCCGGCTTTGCAGGGGGTTTTATAATGGTGAAATTAGTTTTCCCACCATGTTGAATGATAAGCGTGACCATTCATGTCGGTAGGCTGGCCGGGTACTGGCAAGAATAATTCGATATTTTTTTGTTTGGCGAATTCAATTAATTTTTGGACTGGCTCTTTCCATGCATGAAGTGCGAGATTAAAAGTGCCCCAATGGATCGGCATCATTATCTTTCCCTTGAGCGCAAGATGTGCGTTGGTGGCCTTTTCAGGTCCCATATGAATATCGGCCCAATCGCGATTATAGGCACCGATTTCAAGCATTGTCAGATCAAAAGGCCCGAATAGGTCGCCAATAGTTGCAAAACCGGGAAACCAGCCCGAATCCGCTCCGTAAAATATATTGTGTTGATTGCTTTTGATAACAAATGAAGACCATAATGTTTGATTCCTGTTCACAATGCTCCTTCCTGAAAAATGTCGGGCAGGGGTGGCCGTTATGCTTGCACTTCCTTTTACGGAAACAGTATCTCCCCAATTCATTTCTGTGATATCACCCGGGGGAATACCCCATTTTTGTAAATGCTGACCTACGCCCAGCGAACAATAAAAAGGGATCTTTCTGGCGGAGATTTCTTTTATGGTTTCCTGATCGAGATGATCATAATGATCGTGTGATATGATGATCGCGTCCAGCGCTGGTAATTGTGATAATGGCAGGGGCGCCGGAAAAAAACGTTTTGGTCCGGCAAAAGAAACAAAAGACGCGCGATTGCTCCATACAGGATCAGTGAGTATACGCAATCCATCTATTTCAATAAGTACAGTTGAATGTCCGATCCAGGTAATACGCAATCCACTCGCAGAGTCTTTTCGATAAATATTTACATCGGTTGTAAATGGCCCGGGTTTAATTTTAGGAACCACTTCTTCTTTTGACACAATATATTGCCATAACGTATGCCAGATGGCTCCCGGCTGCATCACTGCAGTTGGAATTGGATTCTGAAATTCCTTGCCATTTTTTTGTGCGGTTTGAATGATGTTAGCCATAATATTTCTTATTGCTCATTGTGCGTGCTGGTAAAATTAATTGTAAATATATTAGTGCAACCCGATAATCTGCATTCAGAGATCTGCCATCAATGTTTTCTATGCAAATCCGATATCATTCGCTGAGGTGAGAATTTTATTCACAAGTTGTCAATTATTTTTGCATTTAATTCTGTTAATAGATATATTTGCAGATAAAAATATGGACAGTGAATTAGATAAAATAGACCTGCACATACTCCAGCGAATGCAGGGGAACGCGCGGATTTCCAATGTGGACCTGGCCAGGGAACTGGAAATGGCGCCATCAGCGGTGCTTGAAAGAGTAAAAAAGCTGGAGCAGCGAAAAGTGATTATCCAATATACTACGAATATTAACCCGGTTCTCCTGGATCAGAAATTGCTTGCGTTTATATTTATCAAAGCTACAGATGGATTGGGATGTGCAACAACGGGCCAGGCGCTCGCTAAAATTCCGGAAGTACAGGAAGTACATCATGTTGCCGGTGAGGATTGCTACCTCGTAAAAGTGCGAACAACCGATTCATCCTCGCTAATGGCATTGATGCGTAACAAATTCAGTAAAATTCCAAATATCCTTTCGACTAAAACAACGATTGTTCTTGAAACAGTGAAAGAAGAACAAAAATTAGTAATACCCAAAAAATGATTTATGACTGGAACAAAGCAAAGACCTGTTTCTGCTGCGATGCTGGTGATCGCTTTCGGTATTGTTTACCTCGTGTGGGGCTCGACCTATTTTTTTATTAAGATGGCTATACAACATATTCCTCCCATGTTGATGGCTAGCATGCGCTTTTTTATTGCCGGACTTTTATTATTAACATGGTGTGCGATAAGAGGTGAAAAATTGTTTGATGCAAAAAATATTTACCCTGCAATCATCAGCGGATTGTTATTGCTTTTTATAGGCAATGGGGCAGTAGTGTTGTCTGAAAAATTTCTTCCCAGTTCATTGGCTGCTGTTATAGCCTGCACTTCACCGGTTTGGGTGGTAGTATTGGATAGGCGTAACCGTAAGGTCAATTTCAGCAATAAGAAAACAATTGCGGGTTTGGTGATTGGTTTTATTGGCGTTATTTTATTGTTCAGCGAAAGTGCCATCCAGTCGCTTTCTGCATCCGGAAACGGATGGGAGATTATTTCGATGGGAATTTTAATAATCGGCGCTGCCGCATGGGGAGGAGGTTCGTTATATTCCAAATATTATTCCACCGGCGAATCACAATCAGTAAATGCTTCCTGGCAAATGCTTGCTGCCGGTATCGTATTTATACCAGCCAGTTGGCTAAGTGGTGAATGGAACGATTTTCACTGGAGGAATGTGGATAGGGATTCCTGGCTGGCACTTTTATATCTTATTATTTTCGGTTCTCTCATCGCATATAGCGCGTATACATGGCTGTTAAAAGTACGTCCGGCTGTACAGGTCAGTACGCACGCTTATGTAAACCCTGTGGTGGCGGTTTTATTAGGTACGTTCCTGGCCAATGAAAAAATAACCGCTATCCAATTGACAGGTTTGGCTGTTATCTTAGTTAGCGTATTGTTGTTGAACCTGGCAAAATACGGCGCTCAGCCGCGGCAGGTTACTGTGCCGAAAACCAGGCTTGAAAAAATTGCCTGCGAAGTAGAAGCATAATAAGCTGCATTTTCCTGAATGTTGAATATTGATTGTTTGTAACAGACTATGGGAACACTCAATATTCAACATTCAATACTCAACGCTCATTGCTATTTGAAATCTTTTCTGAAAATAAAGAGAGGGAATAGTAATATTAAACCGAGTAATAAAAACAATGCGAGATGCAGCGACGACCGGTATTGATACAGGAAACATGCACCGAATACAGTCAGGGCAATGCCGATGAGCACTGCCTGTGCCCATGCCCTCCGTTGCAATTTTTTCAGATCACGTGAAAGAAAAAATATCCATATTGCAACCATTAATAGCAACATGCTCGACAAGCTCCAATCGATCAATATTGATGCTGCATACTGCGCATTGATATCGCCTGTGGTGATGCCGATGACAAGATTATTCACGCTGATGGCTCTCAATAAAGCAGCGAAGATGAGCGAAATGCCGACCAATATGGCGCACCTGAAAACGATCCTGTTCTCTTTCATCGTCAATAAATATTTAGATCAAAAATTTCTATAACTAACTAATAACGCTATTTTTTTTGCAGAGCCATATTGCGTTTCAGCATTTCATCCCGGTTGGCAATATCCCAGGCTGTGTAAAAAACCAGTTTTGCCCGTTTCGCCAGTAAATCATAATTGATTTTGTCAGGAGTATCTGTCGGTTTGTGATAATCCTTATTCGATCCATCATAATAAAAAATTGCTGGAATTCCTTTACGTGCAAAACTGTAATGATCACTACGGTAAAATATTCTCTGCTGATCTTTGGGATCATTGAATTTATGGTCAATTTCCAGTTTAGTATATTTCCGGTTCATTGATTCAATGATGGGATGCAGGTCAGCGCTCAACCGGTCATCGCCAACTATGTAGACATAATTATTCGAATCACCATGTTTGCGTTCGGGGTCAATACGCCCAATCATGTCCATATTCAGATCCACCATTGTTTTTTCCAACGGGTATACGGGATAATCCGTATAATATTCCGATCCCCATAAACCCTGCTCTTCACCGGAATTGGCAAGAAATAAAATACTTCTTCTCGGCCCCAGGCCGGCAGCTTTTGCATGGCTAAATGCTTTTGCAATTTCCAGGATACTTACTGTTCCGGAGCCATCATCATCGGCCCCATAATATATTGCCGTATCTCTTCTTCCCAAATGATCGTAATGTGCCGAAATAATTACCAACTGGTCTTTAAGGTCCTTTCCCTCCAGGTATCCGAGCACATTACTGCTTTGCAACTCCCCTACTGATTTGATAAATTCCAATATGATATCCGCATTGTATGATTTCGGTTGTACATTACCGTTTTTATCAGTATTGTAATCTTTTCCCATTATTGCCCGCGCGATTTTCTCAGAAACATAATAGGTATTGGGATGATTTATTTTTTTATAAGGATTCAGGTACATAATTCCTTTGTCACTGATTTTTTTTCGTGGAAAATCCTGTTCTATGATCAATAAGGCTACCGCTCCATGCTGCTGAGCGGCATCCTGTTTACCATATGCATTGAATATTTTCTTGTTGATTTGTTCCTGCAGCTGGTCAGGCGGGTACCCGTTCAGCACCAGTACTATTTTGCCTTGCGCATCGAGATCTTTGTAGTCATCATGAGCAGAATCGCTGATTCCATAACCGGCAAATACAACTTCACTGCCCAAAATAACTGAACTGAAATTCGCTGAAAGGCTTGCGTCAACATCTTCATAAATCCGGAAATGCTGATCATTGATCGAAATACTTATTGCTTCCAGTGAATCCTGATATACCGGAAAAAACATTTGATAACTTTCCCGGTTCCCCGGCAATAATCCCAATGATTTAAAATAGTTTTCAATATAAGACGCAGCTTTATGTTGACCTTCTGATGCGGTTTCCCTGCCTCCAAAATCTCTACCGGCAATGATAGATAATTGTTTTTTCAAACTATCTTCTATAATAAGATTTGCAAAAGTTTTCGGGTCGGAGTCTTTTTGCGCATTTACAATAAAAACCTGGGCCAAAGCCGCTAATAGAAAGAATTTCCTCATTAATTTTTTTTGATCCGGAAAGGCATTTTTCAAATATAGAAAACCGTATTTATTCTTTAACGATTTTGTGCGTCTTATTGATATATGGTAAGCAAATCATGGATGTAAAACAGGTGAGGGGTATAAGGGGTGAGGCATATTATACCTCACCCCTTACACCCCTCGCCTTATTGTATTAAGAACTACCAGAAATATCATTTCATCTTCGCAACATCAGGTGGAAAAACAGGTGCCGGAACTTTATTGCTAATACGAGGAAGAGACTGCAGGTATGAAAACATTGCTTTCAGGTCATCATCAGTATATTTAGCGATGGAAGTCCATGGCATAGGAGGCAATATAGGTCGACCGCCTTCCTGGCCAAGATGTTTGCCTGTTCTCAATGTTTTGATAAATACCTCTTCGGTCCATGCACCAATACCTGTTGCAGTATCAGGTGTAAGATTGGCTGCATAGGAAATACCCCAGGGACCAACAAATGAAGTGAGGTCCGGGCCGATATACATCCAATTACCAGGCGTTAGTACTTTTTTGTCAATAGGCATTGTAGGCGCTGCTGCAGGATGGCCTGACAGCTCTTTGGAAGAATCTGGCACAGGTCCCGTTGCTGTGAATATTTTAGGAGAATGGCAGTCACTGCAACCACCAGCGGTAATAATGTATTTACCTCGTTCAACCAACTCAGCATGTGATAATATTTTGGGAGCTGCGACTGAGTCTATTTTTGCAGCGGTTGCTGATTCCTGGCAGCCGTATTGAAACAACGACAATGTAAACAGGAGCAATATAACAGAAACAGAGACAACAGGAAGTTTTCTCATAATAGATGATGTTTAAAGGTTAAAAAAATTTCTTTTATGGCCAGAGAAGTAGAGGATTCCAGGGAATAGATATAAAACCGGTGAAAATAGGGGTTTGCCAGCTATAAAAAAAATATGCAAATAATACTTGAACAAGTAGAGAAGACGGTGTTTTCGCAATAAAAAAATCAAAAGACTATTTTGCCTGTTCGCTCAATTCCAGCCAGCGAAACTCTTTTTCGTCGAGCAGTGCAGTTACTTCCGTGATGCGAACAGAGAATTGTTGCAATTCGTCAAAAGGGGTACTGCCTGCGTTTAATTTTTTCGTGATCATGTTTTTCTCTGATTCCAGTGCGGCAATTTCTTTTTCCAATAATTCAAATTCTCTTTTTTCTTTATAGGAAAGCTGTTTTTTTGCAACAATGGTTGAAGCTTGTGTGTCGGCCGAAGGATTCGATGTGTTTGAAAATTCCGTTGCATTGTTACTTACCAATTCACGCCCGAGCTTAGACTCACGGTCTGGGCTAGCCGCTAATTGTGCCCGGTATTGAGTATAATTTCCCGGGAAATCCCTGATTACGCCATTACCTTCCATAATGAGCAGGTGATCGACCAGCCTGTTCATAAAATATCTGTCGTGGGAAATAATGAGCAGGCATCCCTGGAAATCGTTTAAAAAATTCTCCAGCACGCCCAGTGTAGCAAGATCGAGGTCATTGGTGGGTTCATCAAGGATTAAAAAATTTGGATTGCGGAAAAGAATGGATAATAAATGCAGTCTTCTTTTTTCCCCGCCACTTAGTTGAGAAATATACGTGTACTGCTGGTCGGGAGAAAATAAAAATAATTGCAGGAATTGAGAAGCGCTTATGGATCCACCGTTAGTTAATGGAAAGTTTTCGGCAATATTCTTCACGAATTCAATAACCCGCAGATCTTCTTTAATGACGAGTCCCTGTTGTGAATAATAACCGAATATAATTGTTTCGCCGATATTGATCTTGCCGCTGTCTGGCTGTTCCAGGCCTTGTAAAATATTTATAAAGGTGGATTTTCCAACGCCATTTTTCCCGATTATTCCAACTCTTTCACCTCTTTTGAAAGTATAATCGAATCCTTTTAGTATAATTTTATCACCATAAGCTTTATACAGTTTTTTCAATTCGGCAATTTTACCACCCAGGCGACTCATCTTTACCTGCAGTTCTACTTTTTCATCTTCTATCCGTTGTTTCGCCTTCGTTTCGATGACATAAAAATTATCCTGTCTGCTTTTGCTTTTTGTGGTTCTGGCTTTTGGTTGTTTGCGCATCCACTCCAATTCTTTTCGATAGGTATTTTTTGCTTTGTCGATGCCGGCAAGTTCATTTTCGATGCGGGCTGATTTTTTTTCCAGGAAATTTTCATAATCCCCTTTATAAATCATAAGGTTGCTTCTGTCGAGTTCCCATATTTCTTTGCATACGGCGTCCAGAAAATAACGGTCATGGGTAACCAATAATAAAGTTATTTTTTCCTGGTTGAGGTAATGCTCCAGCCATTCTACCATTTCAACATCGAGATGATTGGTAGGCTCATCCATGATCAGCAAAACATGTTTATGATCGAAGCCAATATCGATCAGGGTTTTAGCCAATGCAACGCGTTTACGTTGGCCTCCCGAAAGTGTGCCCGCTAATTGTTGGAGGTGATGAATATCTAATTTGCCGAGAATCTGTTTCACTTTGGCGTCGAAGTCCCAGGCTCCCAATTCGTCCATTCTGGTAATGGCATCCGAGAGTTTGTCCGTATCTTCTTCTTCAATAACTGCTTCGTAATTTTTTATTGCATTGATAACCGGATGATCGTGGTGAAATATATTCTCCAGAATCGTTTTACTTTCAATGAAAACAGGATCCTGTTCAAAAAGAGCGACTGTTACATCTTTATGCAACCAAACAGTACCGCTGTCTGCGGTTTCTTTACCGGATAATATTCTTAAAAGGGTTGATTTGCCGCTCCCGTTCCGTGCTACCAGCGAAATCTTATCACCTTCTTCAATATTGAATGAAATATTTTCGAAAAGAGGTTTAATACCATAGGCCTTTCCCAATCCTTCAACAGATACATAATGCATACAGCAAAGATAAGAAATCAATGTGCGAATCTGCAGATGTGCAGATGTGCGAATTCATTCGGGGAAATCACTTTAAAAAATCCGCACATTCGCAAATCCGCCCATTGGATCAGGCTTGTTTGATAAATTCCACGTTGCAATGAATCTTTACATCATCGCCGACAACAACACCTCCGCTTTCAGTTGCTGCATTCCATTTCAATCCGAAATCTTTGCGGTTGATCTTGCCATTGATGCTGAATCCTGCTCTTGTATTTCCCCATGGGTCCTTAATAATGCCGCCAAACTCCACATCAAACTTAACGTTTTTGGTAATATCACGGATCGTTAAATCGCCATACAATTCGTATGATCCGTCATCGTCAACGTTCTCATACTTTGTTGCAACAAATTTTATCTGGGGATATTTTGCTGTGTTGAAGAAATCGTCAGATTTCAGATGTCCGTCACGTTGTTCATTGCCGGTTGTTACAGAATCAACGTCTGCTGTGAAACTGACTTTCGCGGTCATAAAATCTTCGCCTTCAGTTTCAACATCTGCACTAAAATTCTTGAACTCCCCTGAAACATTGGTAATCATGAGGTGTCTTATTTTGAATTGTATTTCAGAATGTGTGGGGTCGAGTGTCCATTTAGTTTTTGCCATAAGCTGAATATTTAATGTTTAAACAACGAAATTAGGTAAAATGAGCGAATTCGCCAAAAATGCGGATTTTGAACCTTGATTGAAGGATTGAAAGATGATCATGATGCCTTTACAAATTAAACATCCCTCTATCCTTTAATCCTTCAATCAAGGTTCAAAACCCGTGCATTGGTTTATTTATTTTTACCGCCGAACAATCTTTTAAAGAATCCGTCTTTCTTTTTTGGAGGAGGTTTTTTATCGGCATCTGTGACTGTTAGGTTGTTTACACCAGGCCTATCATTATTTCTCGTCGCTTCTTTCAATACTTTTTCTTCGTCGTTAGAGAGTTTTGAATCCAGCGGTATTTTGGGTGTACTGGTATCCAGGTATTGATTTGCATTGCCATTACCCTGGTTATCTCCCTCGGCTCCGGGAGGAAGTGTTTTATCAATGATGTTCATATAATCATACATCATATCACTTTTCATATTTTCGGGTTGCACGAATTTTGCCTTTTTGTTTAAGCCAAGCGTGTTATCCGCAAATGCTTTGGCAAAGAAATATTCCCAGATAGGGCGGGCCGCCTGACCTCCCATACCCAAATTATTATCAAGATGAATAAACTGATCATCACAACCAATCCAGACGCCGGCTAATAACTGCGGCGTATAGCCGATAAACCAGGCATCTGTATTATCATTTGTTGTTCCTGTTTTCCCACCCATTTCCGATATGCCCAAACGTTCACGTAAACCCGCTGCAGTACCAATATCTACCGGGCCCTGCATCATCCGGCACATCGTATATGCGGTATTCTGACTGATCACTTCTTTGCGTTCCGTATCGAAAGGCGTCAGGACATTACCATTCTTGTCTTCAATACGGGAAATATAATAAGGTTTGGTGCTGAATCCCCCGGATGGAAACATGCTATATCCCCAAAGCATTTCGAACAAGGATATATTTACAGCACCGAGACACATGGATGGATATGGTTCCATCGGTGACTTGATATTAATATTCTTTAAAAAATCGACAAAACGTTTTGGAGTAACCTGTTTCATAATATAAGCAGAAGCGCAGTTCATTGAGTAAGTCAATGCAGTTGCCATACTTACACTAGCATCTCCTCTGCAAATACCTCTTGCAGGCACCATTCCATAACCGTCAAACATCTGGGCCTGGTTTTCACAAATCGTTTCGGGAGAAAAGCCCGCATCTTCGATTGCATTGGAATATAATAATGGTTTGATGGAAGATCCTACCTGGCGCTTTGTATTTATATTGGCATGATCGAATTTATAAGTTTTAAAATCGATGCCACCGACCCATGCCTTTACGGCGCCACTCATAGGATCAACGGCCATGAATGCTGTTTGCAACATCTGGCGGTGATATTTGATGGAATCGAGCGGGGTCATGATCGTATCTTTTTCACGTTTCAAATTCCATGCAAAAACTTTCATTTGAACAGGCTGATCGAAAGTTTTGCGGATATCCTTTGCACTCATGCCATCATCTTCCAGGTTCTGCCAGCGTTCACTGTTGCGGATAAATGATTCCAGCGTATTCGCATGTTCTTTCCAAATAGTTCCCTTTCGTATACTGTTCTGTGCGTTCATCGCTTTTTGCAGCAGCGGCATTTGTTTGGCGACTGCTTCGTCTGCGAGCAATTGCATGCGTGGATTGATGGTTGTATATATTCTTAATCCATCTTCATATAAATCATAAGGTGCACCAGTAGCAGGATTCTTATGTTCCTTGCACCATTTTTTCAATTCATCCCGGATGACATCACGGAAATAAGGAGCAAGACCATTATTCTCATCCAGTTTTCTATAGTTGGTCAGATCGATTGGCCTCAATTTCAATTTTGCAGCTTCCTCGGCACTTAGAAAATTCTCTTCAACCATCCTGTTCATAACAGTATTTCGTCTTTCAATGGCAAGCTTTGGATTTTTCCTTGGGTTGTATAAATTATTTCCTTTCAGCATTCCGATCAGTATGGCTGCTTCGTCCACGCTTAACCGGTCTGGTTCTTTCTGGAAAAAAGTGCGGGATGCATTACGAATTCCATATACATTGTCGCCAAAAGGCACAGCATTCAGGTACAAAGCCAATATTTCTTCCTTAGTAAAATTTCTTTCAAGTCTGATCGCAATGATCCATTCTTTCAACTTTTCAATAATTCGCAGGATCCTGTTTTTTGAACCCTGACCAAGCATATATTTTGCCAACTGCTGTGTGATGGTACTTCCGCCACCGTCCCTGCCAAGCTTGATAACGGCACGCATAACACCCCAGCCATCAATCCCTGAGTGCTCATAAAAACGTTTATCTTCCGTTGCAAGCAAAGCATTGATGGCGTTTTTTGAAATATCCTTATACTCCACATTACTTCGATTGCTTTTATCCTTATAATATTTTCCCATCAGGGTTCCATCGTCTGCATAGACTTCGGAAGCAAGCATGATTGAAGGATTTTCAAGCTCCTTTAGTGATGGCAACGAACCGAAAAGACCGAAATTGATGAGTACAAGGAAAATTATAAAAGCACCGAGACCATATAAAAATATTTTCCAGTAGATGCGAACGGCTTTAGTCATATTGTTAATGAATTGAAGTAGCGGGATCAACTATTTATACAGCAAAAATCCTACCCGAAAACTGACCATGATTAAAGGATTAAAGGATTAACACGAAATAATAATAATTAACATAGATCATAATCTTTAAAATGGTTATTTCCCCTGAAATCCTTAACAATCCTTTAATCAGGTTCCTAAAACGCTAAAATTTACCCGGAAAATATGCGGATAGGAATTTTTTATAGTTGACAAGATCTTTATTATTCTTTAACACTTCCAGGTTATCCCCTGTAATAATCAGGAAAGAATATTTTGTTGGCGGTAACCAGGGGATAATTTCTCTTGCAGCCAGTTTTTGCGCTTTTTCTATATAATCCAGTGCTGCGCCGGCATTCTCAAAACTGTTGATCACTACTAATTTTGTAGTATCGTCCAAAGCAATATTATTGATATCAAATGTCCTGTTATAATATTTTTCCTTGTTATAACGATTGAAGGCATTTCTTGTTTCCGTAACATATACGGGGTCAACCTTATTCATTAATATGGCTACACCATGCGGTTTATCCGGGGTATAACTAAATGCAGTTACAAGCGCGGGTATTTTTTTTACAGCTTGCGTTGAATCAGTTTTGAGTTTTTGCTTAGCGAGCTGTGCACTATCAAGTATAGGCTTTTCTTTCCTGTCCGCATCTTTTACCTGTGGCTGGATATTCTTTGACGGGTTGTTATTATTATTGTCTGTAACCAGGCTATCATTTGCTCTTTCGATATTTAGGTTGGTAAGATAATCTTCAATCTGTTTGCGGCGATTTAATACATCGAGCATCGTATTTGCTTTATTGGCCATCGGCGTACCTGCATATTTTCTTACAATATTATTTAATTCAATTTTTGCCAAACTATCCTGGCGACTGTGAATAAAATAAACTGATTCTATATAAAGTAACTGAGGGGTCCAGTATTTATCGCCATAGAGGCTGTCGGCTTCTTTCTTTGATGCAATTGCCTGGTCGAAATTTCCTTCAATAAATTCACCATAGATTTTCTCATATTGCCGGGTAGCGCTCGATTTATTTACTTTTTCAGAATCAGCCGCATCCGGGTTGTTTATAAAGCCGATATATTTTCCGGAAGGGTATTTTTGTCGTAACATTTCCAATATCCTCGAAGCATTTGTTTCATCATTTATTTTTTTATAGCAATAGTAGAGATGAAATAATGTTTCTTCAAAAAAATGAGTTTCAGGGAATTTTACCAGCAGGCTGTCATATGCGTTGATAGCAAACAGATAATCCGGGAGATAATCCTGGTAAGCTTTTCCAAGCGTAAACAAAGCATTTTCCACGGAATCCAGAGATTTCTTCATTTTCTCAGGTGTTAGAGGCACATTGGCCAGCAATGCTTCGGATGTCATAACTACTAGGGGTGGGGAAGTATTATTTTCTGAAGCGTTCGCCTGGTTAGGTTGTCCATTGACGGTAGGGACTTTTTGTTTGGCAATGAGTGAGGATACAAACCAGTTGTCGACGTTTGGACGATTACCCCATTTTGATTTGAATTCACCATAGCCTTTTGATTTCAGTGAGGTATTGTTGAAATACCAATCTCCGCCTGAATTGCTAAAAAGGTCTGTCGGCCCATTATTGCTGTTGAATGAAAAATTTTGTCCGCCTGGTTGTTCTTCTTCGGTTAGGCCTTCCTGTTTGCGCAGGGCTTTTACCAGTTTTTTGATATAAGCTTTTCTTTCAGTTTCGGACATCATCGCAATTCTTTGAAGGCTATCCTGCCGGTCAACGATATTTTGCTGTTCAACAATTTTACTCAATGCTTTTTTTCGTTCGAGGAATGACTTGAGGTCGTTTGTAATTGATGTGTTGGAAAGGGCTACGCTATCATAATAACTTTTTGCTGCTTTATATTTTTTTTCTTCCATTGCCAGGTCGCCCAATAGTAAGAAAGCCTTATCTCTTTGGGGGCTGTTTGGCATTGCATTTTTCGTGGATTTGAGCAAAAAAATAATGGCACCGGGCTTGTTATTTTTTTCGAGTTCCATTTCTGCTGCAGTATAATAAATAATATCGCGGAAGTTTTCATAAGCTTCCTTGCGGGCCATTTTCTGCAGTGCGTCAATATTTTTCTGGATATAATCATCGTCCGCATCTTTTCCCTTGTTTTGCCGGATTGCATTCAGCCGGGCATATACATCCATAGCAGGATCGTAGGTATGTTGAATGACCCTTTCGTAAAATATTTTTGACTGCTCATGCCTGTCTGACCGTTCATACAATTGCGCGATAAGGTATTCCCAGCGTGCCAGTTCAAGTCGACCCGATGCATTGTCCAGTGCCTTTTCCAGGTGTATGGCAGCGCTATCATACAAATTTTCTTTATAAAACCACAAGGCCTGCATTTCCTGAAGGTCGGGTTGCAAACGGGCCGGGAAAAGCGGATCCTGCTTTAGTGTTTGAATCATAGCTGCAGCCTGGGTCAATTGATCTTTGGCCAGGAATGTCCTGATCTGCCAGATAAGCGATTCGTTCCGGCTCGGTGGAAGACTAAAAGTTTTTTTAGCAATATTTCTTTTTTCATTGGTGGAAACGCTTAGTGCGCTGCCACCTTCTTCTGCATTTGCATTGCTGCCTATCGGTTTCGGATAACCGTCTTTTTCTTTTGGAGCAAATGCATAATTGATGAATTGAAAAGTGATATATGCCGAATCCAATTCTTTCTTATAATAATACGCTCTGCCCATCAGCATATAGAGATTATCCACCCAGTCATTACGCAGGTCATGAACAAGGATCGCTGTATTTACCTTATCGGTGATTGAATCCAGGTTTCTCTTATCTCTAAGCGTAATATCAAGGCTATAATTGTAAAAGGGGAGGAGTTGGGTATAATCATCACGGTTTTGTGATTTTGCCCTTGCAAGAATTTCGTTCAGTTTGTTATTGGCATTAAAATAATAGTTGTAGTGTGTAATTGTATTCTGGATGAAATGCCGTGGAAGTTTGAATTTTTTCAGTTCGGTCTTTTCATATCCTAATTGGCGGTTCTCATATTTTTCCGGCTTTTTCAGATCATAGGTGATGCCTGATTGTCCGAAACCATTTACCGCAAATAAGAAGAAAAAAATAAAAGATACCAGAATTCCAGGCTTAAAATGCCTGTAATAATTCCCGGAAAGCAGCGGGTAATGGACAAAAAAATACCTGCTCAATGACAATCGCCAATTGAAAAAAGTATAATATCGTTGAAGAGACAGCAGAATGATGATCCGTTTCACCTCGTCCATTTAGAATTGCACCGCAAACTAATTTCTTAATAACTGATTTTCAAGAAATTTATTTTATCAGGGAGTAAGGTAAAAGGTTTGAGGCTTAGGGTTTAGACCTTACACCCTACACCTCATACCTTACACCTTATTCCAAATAAGTTGCTACCTTTAAATCAGAATCCACCTTTATGGCCAAATTCGATGCCAATTCTACTTTAAAACGTCTGCAGAACCGCTATCGGCTCGTCGTAATGAATGATGATACTTACGAAGAAGTGGTTACTTTCAAATTATCCAGGCTAAGCGTGTATGTCTTTCTCAGCACGATTTTTGTGTTGCTAACCGGGCTCACAGTAGCTCTTATCGTATTTACTCCATTGAAATTATATATTCCCGGGTATGGAGATATTAATAATACTAAGGAGTTGCGTGAACTAAAAATACGTACTGATTCGTTAGAGGAGGAAATGAGGTACCGTGATCAGTATTTCCAAAGCCTGAAAAACGTATTGCAGGGAAATACTACAGTGAAAACGGATACTACAGCTTTAAGTATTCCAAAACCCGAAAAAATTAAAGATTAAAATCTGATACCATGTTTAATGCAAAATCCAAATCTGAAACGCTTGGCGAAAAAACCTCGTCAAGCAGCAGCACCAGTCTTATCGGCGCAGGCACAACCTTGAAAGGTGATATCACCAGCAATGGCGATTTACGAATTGACGGCACCCTTGTCGGCAATATTATTTGTACCGCTAAAGTAGTTATCGGCGCCAATGGCGTTGTGGAAGGCGATATCAGCGGCCAGCAGGCTGATATTATGGGAAAAGTAAACGGCACAATTAAAGTAAAAGATTTATTGCAATTAAAAAGTAATTGCGCTGTAAGTGGTAATTTACAATCCGCAAAATTGCAGATTGAACCTTCTGCCAGCTTTAACGGACAGTGCCACATGATCCAGGAAGATACCAGGAACGCTAACGGGAAAGTTGCTCATGAATCAAAAAAAGACATCATTTCCCAGTCTCCTGCAATTGCTATGTCATAAGCACTCACGGCTTTATTTTTTATAAACCCGGAAGTCGCGAAAGGAACTCCAGCCATTCCGACTAAGGGCATTGCTATTACTATGTAAGATATTACCTGAGTATTGGTTGTTGATTCAGGTCGACCACCTCAGGTTCTCTTCTTACGATTCTGAGGTGGTCGACCTGAATCAACAATCAATATTCGGGGGAAAGAATCACAGTCTTTCAGGACTTGCAGACTTTATTTTAGCTTTGCCGGAATAATCTCAAATAAATAATGCCAGTTAAACCAGTACAGAGCAAAATCAACCCGCAACCGGTTCCCCGTTTCATTCTTATTTTCATCATCCTCACCATCATTTTATTCGTCCTTAAAGCATGGATGAGGGGGAATGATATGGACTATATCGTATTATTGTCGGGCAATGCTATTTTGTTTCTCGCCACTTTATTTTCATTCTATTTATACAACAAGGCGTTACAGAATAATAATCCGCATGTTTTTCTGCGGTTTATTTATGGAGGCATGTTTCTAAAGATGATCATTTGTATAACTGCGGCAATGGTATATATTTTTATGGCAAGAAATACTGTAAGCAAATTTGCTTTATTTGGATGTTTTGGTTTATATATCATTTATACATTTGCAGAAGTAAAAGTATTAATGCAATTAAGCAAGCAGCAGAAAGATGTCTAAAAAAGAAGCTCCGCTTTCACACCTGCAGCAATTCATTCCTGATAAAGCAGGCCAGCTGGTACTTGATTATCTCCATCAATATAAAGTTCACCTTACTATTACCCGTGAACGAAAAACGATATTGGGCGATTACCGGCACGCCACCCTTTTTCAACACCATCGCATCAGCATCAACGGTAATCTGAACAAATATGGTTTCCTGATTACATTGATTCATGAACTAGGTCATCTCATTACATTCATGCAATATGGCAACAGGGTGCAATCTCATGGAAAGGAATGGAAATTGGCTTACCGAAAAATACTGGAGAGCTTCATTGCATTGAATATTTTCCCGGACGATATTCTTCGCGCATTTCAAAAATCCATCCATAATCTTCCTGCCAGCAGTTGCGCCGATGAGGACCTGATACGGGTTTTGAAAAAATATGATCAAAATCCGGATGCCCTGCTGCTGGTCGAGCAAATTTCGGAGGGTAACCTGTTCAGTATTGACAACGGAAAAGTTTTTAAGAGAGGAAAAAAAATCCGTAAGCGTTTTCAGTGCGAGGAGGTTGCAACGGGCAAATTATACCTGTTCAGTCCGATCTATGAGGTTAAAGCCGTATAAAACTTATCCACAGCGTGCAGCCAAAGATTTCTTTTGAGTGACTATAGTTAATGGTTCATGGTTAATAGTTGATAGTTCATAGTTAAAAATACTATCCGGAATCGTTTTATGAACCATGAACCATGAACTATGAACAACAAAGCCCGTTTTTAATCAATATCTTTCATCATCCACACTTCGCACCCAAAATGACCTGTGTTTCCTCTGGGACCATTTAAATAACGGAAACCAAATTTTTCATAAATGCCCATCGCTTTTCTTAATTCGGGCATTGTTTCCAGGTATACATGTTCATATCCGTTATTCTTTGCAAATGCCAGGCATTGTTCTATTAAATATTTTCCCAGTCCTCTTCCCCTTACTGAAGTTTGGAGGTACATTTTAACGAGTTCACAAGTGTCGGGTGGCAGGCCTGCAGATGGAAAAATTCCGGCACCGCCGACAATCGTCCCGTCGATTTCCGCAACATAATAGACACTTTTTTCAGCCTGGAATAATTCGTATAAATGATCGGTGGTATCGTCAAAAAAAACAGTTCCGGGTCTATTGGCGCCGAATTCGGCCA
>Ga0137407_10000888_pt1 | contig 19659 bp, 21 predicted proteins | sample CZOMad2_2_16fung_FD_108410 | JGI IMG/M metagenome (GOLD analysis project Ga0137407, IMG submission 108410) | Vadose zone soil fungal communities from Angelo Coast Range Reserve, California, USA - CZOMad2_2_16fungal (Illumina Assembly) | ecosystem: Environmental > Terrestrial > Soil > Vadose... | reverse complement strand
TCGTGAGTCGCTACGAGGACCTGGAGCCGTGCCTGCGCCCGTTGCGGGCGGCTCCGTGACATTGATTCGGAGTCGCTCAGCGCGCACTACGATTGGAGGAGCACGATGATTGGATGGCGGGTGGTGACGACCCTGGTCCTCGTCTTCGTCCTGGCGTCGATCGCGCCGGGCTTCGCCCAGCAGGCCGCCGAACCGCCGGCGAGCGACCTGCTCAACGCCGTCCTCTGGATGCAGCGCTCGGTCGAGTACAAGGCCAGCGCGCTCACCGCCTTCGCGCTCGCGCGGATCCGGCTCGACCAGGCGCTGACGGATCCCAACTGGACGGCAGCGCCCAAGGAGCAGACCGGCGCCTACCAGTCGCTTCCGCCGGCCATCATCCTCGACGTCGACGAGTCGATCCTCGACAACGCGGGTTATCAGGCGTGGATGACGCTGAAGGGCACAAGCTTCGACCCGAAGACGTGGAACGCCTACGTGAAGACCGTGACCTCGCAGCCGATCCCCGGCGCGCTCGAGTTCGCCAGCTATGCCGACTCGAAGGGCGTGAAGGTGTTCTACATCTCCAACCGCACGGCTGAGGAAGAGGCGGCGACGCGAAAGAACCTCGAGAAGTTCGGCTTCCCGATGGGTGGCAACGTCGATACCATGCTCATGACGCGAAAGCAGCCGGACTGGGGCTCCGCGAAAGGGACGCGCCGGGCTCACGTCGCCAAGAGCTATCGCATCCTGATCAACGTCGGCGACAACTTCGGCGACTTCGTCGACGAGTACCGCGGCAGCGAGGCGGAGCGCCTGAAGGTGATGGAAGACCACAAGGCGCGCTGGGGGCGCGAGTGGATCATGATCTCGAATCCGAGTTACGGCTCGTTCGAGTCGGCGCCGTACGGCCACGACTTCAAGCTGTCCGAGGGTGAGAAGCGCAAGCTGAAGCGCGGCGTCCTCGACCCCTGGCCGGGTCCATGAGGGAGACATCCACCGCGATGACGAACGCGAGCCCCACCGCGCTGCTCCTGAACGTCGGCCACGCGCTCGATCATCTGTTTCTGCTGATCTTCGCCACCGCCGTCTCGGCCATCGCCGCGGAGTGGGGAATGATCTGGCAGGATCTGATGCCCTACACGGTCGGCGCGTTCGTGCTGTTCGGTCTGGGCTCGCTGCCGGCCGGGCGCCTCGGCGATCTGTGGGGCCGGCGCGCGATGATGGTGGTCTTCTTCCTCGGGATGGGCGTCTCGGGGCTGGCCATCGCCACGGTGCCCGGGGTGTGGTCGCTGGCGGTCGCGCTCACGGTGATGGGCGCGTTCTCGTCGATCTATCACCCGGTCGGCATTCCCATGCTCGTGCAGAGCGTGAAGAATCCCGGGTTCACGATCGGTCTCAACGGGCTCGCCGGTAATCTGGGCATTGCCGTCGCCGCCGTGCTCACGGGCTTTCTGGTGAAGTACGCCGGCTGGCGGACCGCGTTCGCCGTGCCCGGCCTCATCGCGCTCGTCTGCGGCGTCCTGTTCGTGCTGGTGGTGCCGCGCGAGGACGCCCCGCCGGCCCGGCGGCCCCAGAAGATGGTCGACCTGCCGCGCTCGGTGCTGGCCCGCGTGTTCACGGTCATGACCCTGGCCGCCATCTCGGGCAGCCTGATCTTCAACTTCACGACGAACGGTAATGGCCAGCTCCTGGCCGAGCGCCTGCACGGAGTCGTCGACGATCCCGCCAAGCTCGGCGCGCTGCTCGCCGTCGTTTACACCGTCGCCTCGTTCGCCCAGCTCATCGTCGGCAAGCTGATCGACCGGGTGCCGCTCAAGTGGGTGTACGTGCCGGTGGCGGCGGCGCAGGTGCCGTTGTTCCTCTTCGCCTCGCAGGTGACCGGCTGGCCGCACTACGTGGCGATGCTGCTGTTCATGGTGTTCGTCTTCGGCGCGATCCCGTTCATCGACGCCATGATCGTGCAGTACGTCGACGACCGGATGCGCTCGCGCGTGGCCGGCATCCGACTCGCGGTCGGATTCGGCGTCAGCTCGCTCGCGGTCTATCTGCTGGGCCCGACCGTCAAGGCGGCCGGATTCACGACGCTCCTGACCGTGCTGGCCGCCCTCGCGATCTGCACCACGTTCTTCGCGTCGCTGCTGCCGAGCCACGCCCCCAAAGCCACGGCGATCCCCGCTCCGGCTCCCGAACCCGCCGGCTGAGCCGTCCGCTCTAGGCTCGACTGGCCGCTCGCCGTGAGTCGTCGCGCCCGCTCCAGCCGCAACGCTTACTCGCGCGCGTACCGGCGCAAGAAGGACTCGTCCACGGTGATGCCGAGCCCGGGACGGTCCGGTATCTCGACATGGCCGTCGACGACCGGGAACTTCTCCTGAACTAGCTCGTGCAGGAGCGGGTTGGCGCCCAGCGAGTACTCGAGGATGAAGCCGGTCGTCTGGCTCGCGGCGAGGGCGACGCCGGCCGCGAAGGCCGGCGCTCCGGACCAGAGGTGCGGCGCCAGCCGGAGGTTGTAGGCGGCGGCGATCGCGCCGATGCGCACGCCTTCGGTAATACCGCCGGCGATGGCGAGGTCGGGCTGCAGGACGTCGGCCCCGCGCAGCTCGGCGATCTCGCGGAAATCGTGCCGCGTGAATTCGCTCTCGCCAGTGGAGATCGGAATCGCCGAGGAGCGGCGGACCTCGGCCAGGCCGGGCTTGTCGTCGGCCGTCACCGGCTCCTCGAGCCAGTAGAGATCGCAGTCCTCCACCATCCGGCAGAACGCCTTGGCCTCCGCGACGGTCCACGTGCCATGCGCGTCGGCCATCAGCTTCACGTCGGGCCCGAGCGCCCGGCGGGCGGCGCGCACCCGCGCCGCCGACGCGCGCGGCTCACCGTCCATCACGCCGACCCGCATCTTGACGGCGCGGAATCCGCCCGTGTCCACGTAGCCGCGGAGCTGCTCGCCGATGTGGGCCTCGTCGGCCCAGCCCCCGGACGCGTACGCCGGCATGCGGTCGGCGCGGCGCCCGCCGAGCAGGCGCCAGACCGGTGCGCCGAGCGATTTGCCCAGGAGATCCCAGAGCGCGAGGTCGACGCCGGCGATCGCCGAGATCGAGAGGCCTCGCCGCCCGAGCTGCGGCAGGACGTGTCCGCGATCGAGCGCGTAGCCCTCGCGCGGGGTGTTGTACATCACGTCCCAGAGCCGACTCACGTCGCGCGGATCCTGCCCGACCAGCAGCGGCGTATAGTCGCGGTTGATGATCGCGGCGAGGCCGTGCGCCGACGACGCACTGCCGACACCAGCCTTCGCTTCGCCCCAGCCGACGAGCCCGCTGTCCGCCGCCACTTTCACGATGACGGAGTCGAACGACGCGACGCGGCCGAAGTCGCTGACATGCTGTCGCTCGTACGGGATCGGCACGTGCACCCACGTCGCGAGAACGCTCGTGATCTTCATGGCCCGGGAGCGTAGAGCCTCATTCCCATACGCGCAAGCACTGGCGGGAATGGCGCGATTCGGCTAGTCTCAGGTGTCTGTGCCGCGTTTCCCAGGAGGAACAATGGCGACGAACGAGCTCGACTTCGAAGCGAAGAGCCTGATGCCCCCGACCGCGTTCTCTCGGCGGGGATTTCTGACGACGAGCCTGATCGCGGGGTTCACCCTCGCGGCCGGACCCGTGAACGCCCAGAGCGTGATCACCACCGATACCAGCGGGCTCACGGCGGGCGAGGTGAAAGTCCCGGTGCCTGACGGCCAGATTCCCGCGTACCGGGCGATGCCGGCGACGGGCGGGACGTTCCCGACCGTGCTGGTCGTCCAGGAGATCTTCGGCGTGCACGAGCACATCAAGGACGTGTGCCGTCGCTTCGCCAAGATGGGCTACTACGCGGTGGCGCCGGAGCTCTTCGCGCGCGCGACCGACGTCTCCAAGCTGACGACGATCGACGAAGGCCGCGCCGCCGCCGCGAAGGTGTCGGACAAGCAGGTGATGAGCGACCTCGACTCGACGACCGCCTTCGCGAAGACGGAGAAGGGTGACGTCAACCGACTCGGGATCACCGGGTTTTGCTACGGTGGCCGGGTCGTCTGGCTCTATTCGGCGCACAGCCCCGCGCTCAAGGCCGGCGTGGCCTGGTACGGTCGGCTCACCGGAGCCACGAACGAGAACCAGCCGAAGAATCCGATCGACCTGGTCGACAGCCTGAAGGCGCCCGTGCTCGGCCTCTACGGCGGCGCGGATCAGGGCATCCCGAACGCCGACGTCGAGAAGATGCAGGCGGCGCTGAAGGCCGCCAAGAAGCCCTCGGAGATCGTGCTCTACGACGGCGCGCCCCACGGCTTCCACGCGGACTATCGCCCGAGCTACCGGGAGACGCCGGCGAAGGACGGCTGGCAGCGGCTGCGCGCATGGTTCCAGCAGAACGGAGCCGCCTGATGCGGTTCGGGCTCTTCGGAAGCGCGCAGGCGAAGCGGGGCGGTCTCGACGTCGACAGCGGGGCCGGCTTCAGGGAGTTCGTCGAGAACAACGTGCGAGCCGAAGCGCTCGGCTACGTCAGCTCGTTCGTGGTCGAGCATCACTTCACCGGCTTCGGCCAGATCTCCGCGACCCTGAACTTGCTGACGTGGGTGGGCGCCCGGACGAACACCTTGCGGCTCGGCACCGCGGTGATCACGTTGCCCTGGCACAACCCCGTGCTGCTGGCCGAGCAGGTCGCGACCATGGATCTCCTGTCCGGCGGCCGGATCGACTTCGGTATCGGTCAGGGATATCGCCACAACGAGTTCGCGGGTTTCTGTATCCCGATGGAAGAGGCCGACGAGCGGTTCGACGAAACGCTCCAGGTGATGCTCAAGGCGTGGACATCGGATCGTCCGTGGTCTCATCGCGGCAAGTACTGGCAGTTCGACAACGTCGTCGTCGAGCCGCCGACGGCCCAGAAGCCGCATCCGCCGTTGTGGATGGGCGCCGGGCGTCCGCAGTCGATCAAGAAGGTCGCCGCGTTCGGGTACAACCTGCTGCTCGATCAGTTCGCGTCGATCGACCAGATCGGCGATCGCATCGCGCTCTACAAGGCCGAGGTCGAAGCGCTCGGTCGGCGCTTCGACCCGATGACCGTCGCCGTCACGCGATCCGTCAACGTCGCGAGGACGGCCGCCGAGCGGCAGAAGGCGCTCGAGACGCGCATGGCCGCGCGCGAGCGCGTCCACAACCTCGCGCAACGGCCGGACGGGCAAAACAACTCGACCATCATGACCTACGCGCACACGCTCGAGGCCGCCGAGGCCGGCGCGCTCTACGGCACCCCGGACGAGATCGCCGCCAAGCTCCAGAGGCTGCGCGACTTCGGGGCGGAGTACGTGTTGCTCAACAGCACGGGCGGGTTCGAGACGTTGCGCCGCTTCGCCGAGGAAGTCCGGCCCGCCTTCGCCGGAGAGCCCTCGCTCCGATAGAAGGAACCATTCCGGCGATGAGCGCGAGCGACGCGGGCGCGACGAACGCCTTCTGGGGGCGCGACGGCCTGGAGCGCAAGATCTTGGACGCGCTCGCGGCCGCCGGTAAGAACGTCGACGCGCTGACGATCGATGACCTCGCGCCGGCCGACCAGTTTCATGGGGGCGGCAAGGGCGCGACCGAGCGGCTGGCGCGCCTGGCTGGTCTGAAGCCCGGCACTCACGTGCTCGACGTCGGCGGCGGGCTGGGCGGTCCGGCGCGCACGCTGGCCGGTCAGTTCGGGTGTCGCGTCACGGTGGTCGACCTCACCGAATCGTATGTACGCACCGCCGCCGCCCTCACGAAACGCCTCGGTCTCGCCGATCGCGTCACGCACCGTGTGGGCGACGCCCTGGCGCTCGACGTCGGTGGCGAGCCATTCGACGTCCTGTGGACGCAGAACAGCGGGATGAACATCACCGACAAGAAGCGGCTCTACGCCGGCTTCGCGCGCGTGCTACGCCCGGGCGGGTTGCTGGTCCTTCAGGAGCCGATGGCCGGCCCTGTCCAGCCCGTCGTGTTCCCGGTGATGTGGGCACGGGACGCGAGCGCGAGCTTTCTGCGCGCCCCGGACGCGATGCGCGCGGTGATCGAGGCCGCGGGATTTCAGGTGCGCGCCTGGGAGGACGTCACCGCCGAGGTCGCGGGCCCCGGCAGCGCCGCCGCGATCCCCGCTCACAGCGTTCAGCGCATCATCATGGGCGCGGCGCTCGACGAGATCGTGCGGGCCGGTCAGCAGAACCGCGAGGAGCGGCGGATCGTCATGACGCAGGCGGTGCTGGAGCGGCGCGCGTCTCTCGCTTCGGCTCCACCACCTCGAACATCAGGTTGAAGTCGTCGAGCAGACCGAAGAGGTCGGCGACCTTGGCGGCGTCGCCGTCGACGCGCACGAGACCTTGCGCGACCGCGTCGGTGAACGCGACCTCGCGCAGGACCAGCCGGTTCAACGCCGCTCGCTCGAGCGTCACCGTCGCGTCCCCGGCGTCGCTCCGCCGATCGGCCAGATAGGTCAGCGCGCAGTTCTCGAGATTCATCACGTAGCGCCGGTCCAGATCCGAGAACACCCAGTTGATGACGATGCGGCAGCCCTCCGCCTTCTCGCCGTTGAGCCGCACGCCGAGATAGTCGAAGAAGAGCTCGAGGCTCATCGCCCGCACGATATCGGGACTCACGGGCGCGCGCGCGACGGTCGCGGGCACTCCCTGTCGCAGCTCGAGCGCGCCCAGGACATACGCGTTGCGCCAGGTCGCCGACTCGGCCGCGTAGCCGAGCTGCTCGAGCGCGTCGGCGCCGAGCTGACGGGCTTCGGCGTTCGCCGGATCGGCGAAGACGACGTGGCTCAGGGCCTCGGCGACGAAGCGATACTCGCCCTTGGCGAAGTCGTCGCGCGCCCGCCGGATGACCGCGTCGGCGCCGCCCATGTACTCGACATACTTCCGCCCGCGCTCGACCGGCGGGAGCGGGTTGAGATTGGCGGGGTTCGCGTCGTACCAGCCGATGTAGCGTTGATAGACCGACTTCGCGTTGTGGCTCAAGGTGCCGTAGTAGCCGCGGACGTGCCACGTGGCGGCGAGGCTCTTGGGCAGGGCGAGCCGCTCCGCGATCTCGGCCGCCTTGTAACCGTGGTTCATCAGGCGCACGGTCTGGTCGTGCAGGTACTTGTAGAGGTCGCGCTGCTTGCCGAGGAACTCCAGCACACGTGCGGTGCCCCACACCGGCCAGTGATGCTGGGCGAAGGCGACGTCGGCCGTGCGGCCGAAGCGGTCTCGGGCCTCGTTCAGATATTTCGCCCACGCGTTGGCGTCGCGCGCCTGCGCGCCGCGAATGGGATAGATGTTGTGCAGATTGTGGGTGGCGTTCTCGGCCAGGTTCAGCGCCCGCAATGCGGGGTAGAACATGTGCATCTCGGCCGGCGCCTCGGTCTCCGGAGTGAGCTGGAAGACGATCTCGACACCGTCGATCCGATGAGTCTCGATGGCCTCCTTGATGAGGCGAGTCGGAGGGATGAGCGTCACGGTGCCGCGCGAGAGACCCTTGCCGAGGCCCGCGTCGACCTGGGCGCGCGGTCCCCGGGGCAGGGTGGCGCCGAACTGGAACTGAGCGCGCCGGACCATCGCCGTCCCGGCCAGCACCGCTTCGGAGACAACTTCCTCCATGAAGCGATCGGGCGCCCACACCTCGACCGTGCCGGTGCTCACGTCGCGCTCGTCGACGACGCCGCGCACACCGCCGTAGTGGTCGGTGTGGCTGTGCGAGTAGATCACCGCCGACACCGGCCGCCGCCCGCGGTGGAGCATGTAGAGCTCGAGGGCCGCACGGGCGACCTCGGTCGAGGCCAGCGGATCGATGACGATGAGGCCGCGGTCGCCCTCGATCACGGTCGTGTTCGAGATGTCGAAGCCGCGGATCTGATAGATCCGGTCCGTTACCTGGAAAAGGCCGTGAATCAGGTTGAGCCGGGCCAGGCGCCAGAGGCTCGGATTGACCGTGGGCGGCGCCTGCTCGTCGGCGAGAAAGGCGTAGTCGCGCAGCGACCACACGACGCGCTCCTGGTCGTTCTTGATCTCGACCTCGGGCAAGGTCGCGACGAAGCCGCGCCTCGTGTCGTCGAAGTCCTGGGTATCGGCGAACGGCAGCGCCGCCAGCACGGCGCGGTTCAGCGCGGCCGTGATCGGCGAGGCGTCTTTCGAGAGCGGGGCGGGCGTGGCCATCGAGCGGTGATGGTATCCCAGGGCGCGGCCGGGCGTCGATCTGGCAGAATCTAGGGGAGGAGGACCCGCATGCCCGACTCCGAGACGAAGGCCACGCTCGACGCCATCCACCGCTTCAACGACGCGTTCAACCGCCACGACGTGGACGGCGTGATGGCGCTCATGACGGCGGACTGCGTCTTCGAGAACACCCAGCCGCCGCCTGATGGTGAGCGATTCGTGGGCGCCACGGCGGTGCGGGCGTTCTGGAAACGCTTCTTCGAATCGACTCCAGGCGCCCGGTTCGAGACCGAGGAGATCTTCGCCACTGGCGACCGCGCGCTGGTGCGCTGGGTCTTTCACTGGGACAACGCCGGCGGCCACGTGCGGGGCGTGGACGTCATGCGCGTGCGCGACGGCAAGGTGGCCGAGAAGCTCGCCTACGTGAAGGGCTGAGAACCACCCGGCGGGCGTGCTCTAATACGTCTAACAGGAGAAGGCCATGACTTACGAGAAGCCGAGCGACTCGGAAGTGAAGACGAAGCTGACACCGGCCCAGTACGAAGTCACCCAGTGCAGCGCGACCGAGCCGCCGTTTCGCAACGAGTTCTGGAACCATCACGAGCCGGGGATCTACGTCGACGTCGTGTCGGGCGAGCCCCTGTTCGCGTCGACCGACAAGTTCGATTCCGGGACGGGCTGGCCGAGCTTCACGCGGCCGCTCGAGAAGACCAACGTGACCGAGCATTCCGACGACTCACACGGGATGCGGCGGGTCGAGGTGCGCTCCGTGAACGCCGACTCGCACCTCGGCCACCTCTTCCCGGATGGCCCTGGACCAACGGGCCTCCGCTACTGCATCAACTCGGCTTCGCTGCGATTCATCCCGGTATCGAAGCTGGAGGAAGCCGGATATGGGCAGTACAAGGCGCTGTTCGAGAAGGTGAAGCCGGCCCGCTAGACCCGACGCGACGGGTTCAGCGCTCGGCGCCGAGCCTCGTCGCGCCGCTGTTCGTTTTCAGATGGCTGAGATTCCCCAGCTCCTGGAGCGCGGTCAGCATCTCGACCGGGATCGGCTGCGAGCTCAGGGAGCCGTCTTCGTTGATGCGGGCATAGACGCGAGTGGCCTTGCCTTCGCTGACGGGAGCGCCGGTCACGGCGTTCTTGGCCTTGCAGTTCCAGTGCAGGGTGCGATTGCCGACCTCGGCCAGGGTGATGGTGTTCACGATCCGGTCACCGTAGGCGGCCGGGCCGATGAACCGGAAGTGGATCTCGCCCATCACGAACGTCGTGCGGTCGTTCTTGATCATCTGCTCGATCGGATAGCCGATCACGCGGAACAGCTCGTGCTCGGTGTCGTTGAACCAGGCGACGATCCGCGGGTAGTAGACGAGTCCGAAGGGGTCCGACTCGCCCCAGTTGACCGTGATCTCCTTCCAGTACATCGCCATGTGCTGTCCCTCCGTTGGCACGGGTCGTCTGGCCGGTATACGGGATTGACTCGCTCGCGTCAAGTCGGGCGTGGGGGGTGGGTCAGGAGCCACGTGGTGAGAGCCGAGAAGGAGGCAAAGCGGTGATTGGCGTCCGGGCATTCGCCGAAGCCGTAGGCGGCGTGCAGGAAGGGGACGCCGCACTCGCGGGCGGCCGTCTGATCGCCGGGCGTGTCGCCGACGAAGACGGGATGGCGAAGCCGGTTGCGATCGATCACCACGCGGAGGTTCTGCGTCTTGGACAGGCCGGTATTCCCCCAGCACTCGAAGTCTCGAAAGCAGCCGCCGAGCTGCGACAGACGGAAGAAGACCTCGATGTAGCCACTCTGGCAGTTGCTGACGATGTAGAGCGGATAGCGGACGCTGAGTTGTCTCAACCCGGTCTCGACGTCCTGGAACATCGTCCCGCCGAGCTCGGCGACGGCCTTGTTGTCTTCGTGCGCGGTGGCGTCGATGAGCCCGAGGAGGTGCGCCTCGGGCAGGCCGGCAAAGACCTCGCGGATGCATTGCTCGTGCGGCTTGCCGGTCACGCCTCGGACATCGTGCTCGGTGATGGGCCTGAAGGCGATGCGATGCCGGTCGAGCACGCGATTCCAGCCCACGGCGCAGCTGGCGCTCGTGTCCCAGAGCGTGCCGTCCAGGTCGAATACGACGGCGTCGATCACAGGGCTTCCTCGCTTGACGCGCCTCGTCGGCGGGCCTTAGTGTGCCCGTATCAGTCTCAACGGGAGCCACCCAAATCCTGGAGGAGTTTGACCATGCGCATTCTTCTGACCGTGTTGATCGCGCTTCTCGTCGGTGTGACGTCGGCGCCCGCCCAGCAGGGGCCGCATCTGATCGTGACGTCCGACGCCCTGAAGTGGGTCGACCCGCCGACCTTCCCGGGGGCCAAGCTCGCGCTCGTGCAGGGCGATCCGAGCAAGGAAGGGCTCTTCGTCTATCGCGTGAAGTTCCCGGCCAACTACAAGGTCGCGCCCCACTTTCACAAAGCCAGTGAGAACGTGACCGTGCTCACCGGCGTGTTCTTCATCGGCATGGGCGAGAAGTTCGATCAGGGCTCGGCCAAGGAGCTGCCGGTCGGCGGGTTCGTCTCCATCCCACCGATGCATCGCCACTTCGCGTCGGCCGGCGATCAGGAGACGCTCGTCCAGGTGCATGGCGTCGGACCGACGGACATCACGTTCGTCAACCCGGCCGACGACCCGCGGAAGAAGTAGCGACATCTCGCGGCCGGCCGGCTCGCGGAGTCGGCCGGCCGAGTTCCCGGAACCACGCGCCTTTGTGGAAGCCCGTGCCATCGACCTCGTGGCACGCGCTTTGCCCCCTTTGGTTCTCCAGTCGCCAAGTCGAGCCCTGATAAGGGCCGACGCGTCCAAAGTGACATCGCTGGTGACGGGAGGGCATATGGAAGTCGAGGCCAACAGACGGCACACCGGCCCAAGCCCCTTCAGCCGTCCTCCTCAGCCGAGACCGGCGTCGAAGTTCGCGAGCCCCGTCGTCGCGCCACGCGAGCCTTTGCGCACCGGCGCGACGGGCGAGGAGCGAAAGACGCTGGAGCGCCAGCGCCGGAACGGCGGCCAGTGGTTCTACTGGATCGCGGGACTCTCGTTGATCAATGCGGCCGTCGCCTTGGCCGGGCAAGAATGGCGCTTCATTCTCGGGCTCGGTGTCACCCAGATCGTTCAGGAGCTGGCGAAATCCGGGAGTGACGGCACGAAGGCAGGCCTGGTCGCCGTCGCCGTGATCATCATCTTCGCCGTCCTCGGGCAGCGTGCAGTCCAGGGACACGGCTGGGCATTTCTCGCGGGCATGACACTGTTCGCACTCGACGGCGCCATCTTCGTCCTGATCCAGGACTGGGTGGGCGTCGGCTTCCACGCCTTCGCGCTGCTGATGATCCTGCGCGGCTACCTGGCCGCTCGGCGGTTGTCCACGCCCGGCGCCTGATCGCGCCCAGGCTCCTAGTGGCCGCCGCCCGCGCTGGGCCGGACCCAGCCGCCGTGCACCGGATGATGCGAGCAGATGAACTCGAGGAACGCCGGCCGGCCCTTGGCGTTCTCGTCCAGCGCTCGCTTGAGCGCCGGGAGCACCTCGGACGGGTTCGTCACGTCCTCGCTGTAGAAGCCGACCGACTTCGCCATGTTCGCCATGCACGCCGAGGCGTGGTCCGACACCTTCCACGTATATGGATCGTGGCCGCCGCCCCAGAATCCCGGACCGTAGCCTGAATAGCCGCCGTTGTTGATGTGGAGCGCCGTGATGCCGATCTTGTAGCGCGCCACCGCCTCGAAGTTGCCCATCATGTAGCAGACGCCCGCGTCGCCGGTGACGAGGACGCTCTGCCGGTCGGGGAACGCGAGCTTGGCGCCGACCGCGCCGGCCAGGCTGAAGCCGAGCGTCGACACGTTGCCCCAGCCCAGATGGCCGCGCGGGATCTGTGCCTCGTACACCGTGCTGGTCTGGTCGCGCGTGTTGCCCGAATCCGCGGTGACGAACGAGCGCTTGGGGTCGAGCACCTTCATCAGATCGCCGAGCACGCGGTAGGGGTTGATCGGCGTCTCGTTCGACTCCATCCACGGCCGGAACTTCGCGAGGAACGCTTCTTTGCCCTTTCGGATCTCCTCGAGGAGCTCCGGGTTCTTCTTCGGACCGCGCGCCGAGAGCTCGGCGATCAGCGCTTGGAGTGTCAGCTTCGCGTCGCCGACGACGGCGTGGCGAGTCTCGTAGCTGCGGTTGATGTCGAGGACGTCGACCGTGCACTGGATGATCGTCTTCTTGTCCGGGTTGGGCACGGCGTGGCTGAACCGGTTCGGGAAGAGGCTCGAGCCGATCGAGAAGAGCAGGTCGCACTTGTTCAGAAAATGATCGGCCAGCGAGCCCCGGACGCCCACCGAGAGCGGATGGTTCTCGGGGAAGGCGCCCTTCGCCTTGAGCGTCGTCAGCACCGGCACCTGCGCCAGCTCGGCGAACTTCAGGAGCTCGCTCGTGGCGTCGGCGTAGTAGACGCCCTCGCCCACGTAGAGGAGTGGGTCCTTCGCGGCGAGCAGCGCCCTCACCGCGGACTTCACGTCGTCGGGATCCGGACCCGACTTCCAGCCCTTGACGGGCGAGTACGGATGCTCGTCGGTGTCGTACTCGCCGAGGTCACGCGGAATGATGAGGAGCACCGGGCCCGGCCGGCCCGACCGGAGGTGCGTGAAGGCCCGGCGCACGTAGTCCGGGATTTGCTCGGCCCGGTCGACCTTGCCCACCCACTTGGTGACCGACTTGAGCGCCTCGGCCATGTCGTAGTGGGTGTGGCGCGCGGCGCCCTGGCCCACGCCCTCGGTGATGACGAGGATCGGCGACGAATCCTCCCACGCCTGACCGATGGCGCCGTAAGCCATCTGGATCCCGGCGGCGTTCAGATTGGCCATGACGGTGCACACGCCGATCTGCTTTCCACAGGTGACGCGCGAGTACGCGTCGGCGACCGCCACCGCGAACCGCTCCTCGCCCATCATGAGGATCGGCACGCCCTCTTCGCCGAGCGCGTTGTTGACGTGGTTGGTCGGGTAGCAGCTCACCCACGGAATGCCCTCGGCCTTGAGTGCGCGCGCGAAGCCGTTCGCCGCCTTGACTTTCATCGCTGTCTCCTCAATCTCTCGAGTCGCTCTGCCGTCGCAATGGGCGCGCCTTGGCCGGCGCGGACTTGTCGTGGGGTAAATTAAGGCGCGGACGGGATCGTGTCAATCGGACGCGCTACTGCCGCAGGACGACACTCCCCCACCGAACGTCGCGGCGTAGACGGTGCTCGGCGCCGCGGGGTCGACGGCCAGAGCTCGGATCGCGGTACTGGTCAGGCCCGTATTGAGGGCGCTCCAGCTGTCGCCGCCGTCCACGCTCTTGAAGACGCCCGCCCCCGTGCCTACATAGACCGTCGTGGGGTTCGACGGGTCGACCGCCAGCGCCTGGATCGCCGTGTTCGTCAGGCCATCGGGTGATGCCCCGGACACGGGGCGGGGAGAGTCCGTATCGGCCTTCAGCCCCGCGGCGGGGCCGGCGATGGTACCGTGCACGCGAACAGGAGGCGTCATGGCGACGGTAAAACTGATCGAGTACGCAGAGGCGAGCGCCGAAGTTCGCGCGGTCTACGACGACATCATGGCCACGCGCAAGGTCGATCGCGTGAACAACTTCTGGAAGGCTCTGGCCAGCCATCCGGCCACGCTCCGGCGCACGTGGGACACGCTCAAGTCGGTGATGGCGCCGGGCGCGCTCGACCCGCTCACCAAGGAGATGGTCTACCTCGCGGTGAGCGCCACCAACGGCTGCAACTACTGCATCGCTTCTCACACGGCTTCGGCCCGCGGCCGCGGCATGACCGACGCGATGCTGGGTGAGCTGATGGCCGTCGTCGGCATGGCCAACGAGACGAACAGCCTGGCCGACGGCTACCAGATCGAGGTCGACGAAATGTTCCGGTCGCCGGCTTAGCGCCCCTCGCGCGCGTGGTAAGCTTGCGACACCTGAAACGACTTCCCTCTCAGCGCGGAGAGAGACAGCCATGAACGCCCGGCGTCCGCTCCCGATCCTGATCCTGTTTTTGCTGGTCGCGTTGCTCGTTCCCTACGCGCCGTCAGTGGAGGCGCAGGCGCGCTCCGACGCGCCCGCGGGGCAGATGACGTGGGCGGTCCACATCTCGCTCGCGCCGATCTGGTTCGATCCGGCCGAGCACACCGGAATCATCTCGGTGATGATGGTGCTCACCGCCGTGCATGACGCGATGGTGAAGCCGATGCCCGGTAAACCGTTCGCCGCGTCGCTCGCCGAATCCTGGACGACGTCGAAGGATGGCTTGGTTTACGAGTTCGTCGTGCGCAAGGGCGTCCTGTTCCACAACGGCGACACGCTGACGGCCGAGGACGTGAAGTTCTCGTTCGAGCGGTACAAGGGCGCGGCCGCCAGTCTGTTGAAGGAGAAGGTCGCGGCCGTCGAGGTGGTCGACCCGTACCGGGTGCGCTTTCGTCTGAAGGAGCCGTGGCCCGACTTCATGACGTTCTACGGCTCGCCCGCCAGCGGCGCGGGCTGGATCGTCCCCAAGAAGTACGTCGAGAAGGTCGGCGACGAGGGCTTCAAGAAGGCGCCCATCGGCGCCGGCCCGTACAAGCTCTCGTCGTTCAACCCCGGGATCGAGCTCGTGCTGGAGGCGAACGAGCGCTACTGGCGCAAGACCCCCGCGGTCAAGCGGCTGGTGTGGAAAACCGTGACCGAGGACCTGACACGCCTGGCGATGCTCAAGCGGGGCGAGGTGGACATCGCGTACTCGCTGCGCGGTCCGCTCGGTGAAGAGGTGAAGAAGACGCCCGGCCTCAAGCTCGTCGGCCTGGTCGGCAACGCGACCCAGTGGCTCAACTTCGGCGCCCCTCAGTGGGATCCGAAATCGCCGTGGCACGACAAGCGCGTGCGCCTGGCCGCCGCGCTCGCTTTCGACAAGGACGGTATCAATCAGGCGGAGACGCTCGGCTTCTCGCGGCCCACCGGGAGCATCATCCCGTCGGCCTACGAGTACGCGCTGGCGATCCCGGCCTATCCGTACGATCCGGCGCGGGCCAAGAAGCTTCTGGCCGAGGCCGGCTATCCGAACGGCTTCGACGCCGAGTACGCCGCCGACAATTCCTACGGGAGCGTCGCGGAGGCGATCGGCAACTATCTGGGCGCCGTGGGCATCCGCACGAAGCTGCGGCCGATGGAGCGGGCGGCGTTCCTCGGCAACTGGAAGGACAAGAAGATCACCTCGATCATGTACTCCGGGGCGGGCGGGCAGGGCAACGCCGCCACCCGCGTCCAGAACTACCTGCTCAGGGACGGCCTCTATTCCTTCGGCGGCTATCCCGACATGGACGACCTCTTCGTCCAGCAGGCCCGCGAGCTCGACGGGAAGCGCCGCGAGGCTCTCCTGCACCAGATCCAGCGCCTGGCCCATGAACGAGTCATGGCGGCGCCGCTCTGGGAGCTGGGCTTCCTGAATGGCGTCGGACCCCGCGTCGAGGAGGCGGGGCTCGGGCTGATCGCGCTGCACCCGTACTCGGCGCCGTACGAGGATCTCAAGCTCAAGAAGTGATGGCGCAGGAGACCAGGCCTCTCCATCCGCTGCTGGGTGTCGAGATCGTCGGCGTCGACGTGAGACACCTCGACGCCGACGTCTTCAAGCGCATCGTGGACGCCTTCGAGGAGCACTCGGTGTTGCTCTTCCGCGGGCAGACGCTCGACGACGAGGCGCAGGTCGCCTTCAGCCGCCGCTTCGGCCCGCTCGAGACGACGATCCGCACGGTGGTCTCGCATGCGAAGTACCGTCCAGAGATCTCCAACCTCGCGAACGTCGACGGCGAGGACCGCCTGATCCCGCGGGGCGACCGGCGCAATCTCTTCAACGCGGGCAATCAGATGTGGCATACGGACAGCTCGTTCAAGCGAGTGCCGGCTCTCGCGTCGCTCCTCTCGGGACGCGAAGTGCCTCCGGAGGGCGGCGAGACCGAGTTCGCGAGCATGCGCGTCGCATACGAGCGTCTGCCCGAGGCCGCCAAGCAAGCGCTCGAGGGCAAGGTGGCGGTGCACAGCTTCGAGTACTCGCGCGGTCTGGTCGGTGAGGGGCTCCTGCCGCCGGAGGATGCCGCCCAGGTGCCGCCGGTTCCGCAAGCGCTCGTGCGCGCCAATCCCACGAACGGCCGTAAGGCGTTCTTCGTCGCCTCGCACGCCTGCGAAATCCTGGGCATGCCGACCGACGCGGCGCGCGCGCTCATCCGCAAGCTGCTCGAGCGCGCCACGGCGCCCGAGCTGGTCTACACGCATCGCTGGCGTCCGGGCGACCTGGTGATGTGGGATAACCGCTGCGTGCTGCATCGCGGCCGTCCCTGGAACGAAAGCCGCGACCGTCGGGTCATGCATCGCACGACGGTGGCCGGCGAGGGGCCCACTGCCCGCGAGGTCGCCGGGATCAGCGTCGCCCCGGCCCGCGAGAGCGATATCGCGTGGTGTCACGCTCAGCTGGAAGCGATTTGAGAGGAGGACGAGACGCTATGACTCGACGAACCTACCTGGAAACTCTCGCCATCGGACTGTGCGCGATCTTGATCCCCGTGGCTCCGGCCGCCGGACAGACCTCGACGCAGACCTCCGGCGATACGTCGGAGAAGATCAAGAGCTATTCGGTCGAGAAGAAGAACGAGGCCGTCGCGTATGGCAAGAAGGCGATGAGCGAGCTCGACACCAAGATCAAGGACCTGGAGGCCCAGATCTCGCGTGACACGAGCGCCGCCAAGGCCGATGCGCAGCGCGAGCTCAAGGAGCTGAAGGCCAAGCGGGCGGAGACGTCCAAGAAGCTCAACGACCTCGGCCGCGCCACCGCGCAGTCCTGGGACGACACGAAGCAGGGCTTCGCCGACGCGTTCAAGGATCTACAGCAGGCTTTCGACAAGGCCGCGGCGCGGCTCAAGAACTAGGAGGGAGACCGATGCGAGACGTCGGGTTGATGCGCCTCGTATGCTGGTCGGTTGCGAGCAGCAGGGCCCGGCGCAGAAGGCGGGCGAGAAGGTCGACAAGGCGGTCGAAGGCGTCGGCAAGGAGATCCAGAAGGCCGGCGAAAAGGTGGGTGACAAGCTCGACGAGGCGGGGAAGAAGGTCAAGGACGCGACGAAGTAGCGTCCTCTACGGGCTTTCGATCGGCCGCCCGTGGCGGGCGATGAACTCGGGAAAGGCCGCCTCGGCCTTGGCGCCTCGGACCACGTTCGTCGTGTAGTCCCGCTCGTTCGCCCACTGCTCCTCGAGATCGCATCCCAGATCGCGGAGCAGGAGCGCCTTCACGCCCATCACCGCCTCGCGCTTGTTCTTCGCGATCATCGTCGCCAGCCACAGCGTCTTGTCGCGCAGCTCCGCGCACGGAACGAGGTGATTGAGGAGCCCGATCCGGTGGGCCTCCGGCGCCTCGACGATCCGGGCTGAGAACAGGAGCTCCTTCGCGACGGGCCAGCCGACCTGGTTCGGCAGGGTCCAGGTGCTGTTGATCCGGCCGTAGGCGGCGGCGAGGAAGCGAAAGCTCGCGTGCTCGCAACCGACCCGCATGTCCAGCGACGAGGCCAGCACCGCGGCGCCGCCGTAGGCCAGGCCGTTCATCATGCCGATGGTCGGCTTGGGACAGGCGCTGATCTCGTAGCTGCCGCGGGCGCGAACGGCGTTACGGGCGTCGAGCTCGGCCTGACTGTACCGGCGATCGTCCTCGCGCTGCTCGTGGATGTCGCCGCCGGCGGAGAACGCGCGTTTCCCGGCGCCGGTGATCACGATGCAGCCGACCTCGTCATCGGCGCTCAGCCGCGCGACCGCCTCGCGCAGCTCGGCGCCGAGCTGCGCGTTCATCGCGTTGAGCTGCTCGGGGCGATTCAAGGTGACAATCGCCACGCCTTCGGTCTTCTCGACGAGGACGACCCGGTCCGCCATGTCTACCCTCCGTCGTCGCCTACCGGCGACGCGGGGGTAGCATACACCGCGGGGGTGGATCGCCGCCCGCGCCCTTCGATCAGCGCTGCGCCGCCGTGGTCTCCATGGCCTTCTTCTGCAGCCGCTCGCGCAGCGAGCCGTAGGACTCCGCGCGGATCACGCGGTCGAACTGGGTCCGGTAGCTCTGGATGAAACTGACTCCCTGGACCGCCACGTCGTAGATGCGCCAGCTGCCGTCGCGTACATGCAGACGGTAGTCGAGCGGGATCTCCGAGCCTTGCCGGGTCACCACCTTCGAGCGCACGGTCGCGGAGCCCCCCTCGATCGACTCGCCGAGGAATGCGATCTTCTCGCCACCGGCGGCCTCGACTTGCGTCAGGTAGGCTCGCTCCAGGAGGTCCCGAAAGAGCGCGACGAACTCCGCCTGCTCCTCGCGGGCCAGTGCCTGCCAGTGCCGCGAGAGCGCTTGCCGGGAGATCTCGTCGAAATCGAACATCTCCCGGACGATCTGACGGATCTGCTCCGATCGTTCGCCCACAACGGCGCCATCGGGGCGGCCGTTCTGAACGTTCATGAAGCGTGCGACCGCCGCTTCGACGGCGTCACGCGGTCCAACAGGGGGCGAGGCCACCGCGACCTCGGCCACGAGCAGCCAAGCTACTGAAAGTGCGAGCCCGATCCAAGTCATCATCGTCGTCCTCCTAGAACCACGCTAGGCGGTCACGCCGAACGACGCTATCGGGAGAAGCCGCCAGGAGATGCCGGAAAACCACTGATCTGCGGGGAGGCGCTGAGGGGGTGTAGCATACACGGCTCGGAGGAGCCAAGGTGCTGACCCGCATCGACCACGTCATGATCTGCGTCCCGGACCTCGCGCAAGGCATCGACGCCTACACGCGCATCGGATTCCACATCTACCCGGGCGGCGCCCATACCGACCGGGCGACCCACAACGCCATCGCCTTTCACCAGGAGGACTATCTCGAGCTCCTGAGCCTGCGCGATCGCGCGGCCGCCGTCGTCCCCGGGAGCTTCGAGGCTCGGCTCGCGGAATTTGTGGCCCGCGGCGGCGGCTTTCGCTACGTGGCCGTGCAGAGCGACGACCTTTCGGCCGACGTGGCCGCGATGCGGGGGCGCGGTGTCGACGTGAGCGAACCTGCCGAGGGCGGCCGGCGGACCCCGAGCGGCCAGGAGCTTCGCTGGAAGTCCGCCAGTTTGGGTCCGCGCAACCCGTTGCCGGTCTTTTTCGTCCAGCATCTGACCGCGCTCGCCGAGCGTCGACGGCAGGTCGCGTGGGCGGGCGATCACCCGAACGGCGTGCTGCGGCTGGATCGCGCCTACATCACGGTGCCCGATTTGGCCGCCGTGACAGAGACTTACGCACGTGTGCTCGGCATGCCCGTACCGAAGACTCAGCGCGGCGCCGTCATCAAAGCCGACATGGCGGTATTCGACCTCGGGCCGACGGGTTTGACCGTCGCCCAGCCCGCTGAGCCCGGCCCGGCGGCCGAGGCGCTCTCGCGCCGGGGACCGGGCCCTTTCCAGGTGCTCTACAGAACG
>Ga0137407_10000885_pt1 | contig 19692 bp, 17 predicted proteins | sample CZOMad2_2_16fung_FD_108410 | JGI IMG/M metagenome (GOLD analysis project Ga0137407, IMG submission 108410) | Vadose zone soil fungal communities from Angelo Coast Range Reserve, California, USA - CZOMad2_2_16fungal (Illumina Assembly) | ecosystem: Environmental > Terrestrial > Soil > Vadose... | reverse complement strand
CGCAGGCAGGCACGCCCTCAGGATCGCGCGATTACGTGCTACGCACTGCGCGTCGTCGCCGACCCGCATGCTCAAGTTGAGGCTCGCGAATTTCCCGGAGCTCACTCCACCGTCGCGCGTGGTGATGAGCGCGCGCACTCGCCTCTCCACCGGCCAATCGGGAGTAATCCAATCGGGGTGAGGCCGGCTCCTCACTCGAGCGAGTCCAGGAGCGATCGCAGGTCTTCGGGCAAAGGCGCCGAGAAACGCTTGAGCGCACCCGAAATCGGATGTGAAAACCCGAGGCGCGCGGCGTGCAAGGCCTGGCGACGCAGCTGCGGGATTCGCGGATCGCCGAGTCGCTTGCCGCGATAGACGGGATCGCCGACCAGGGGATGGCCCAAGGACTGCATGTGCACCCGAATCTGATGGGTCCTGCCGGTAGCGAGGCTGCATTCGAGCAAGGTCGCGCGGGCGAAGCGCCTCGCCACCTTGAAACGCGTCAAGGCCGGACGCCCGGTGGAAACGACGGCCATGCGCGTGCGATGCCGCGGATCACGCCCGACGGGCGCGCTCACCTCGCCGTCCAGCTCGACCACCCCGTGCACCAGGGCGAGGTAATCGCGCCTCACCGTTCTGGCCTGGAGCTGCCGAACCAGCTCGGTGTGCGCCTGCAAGGTCTTCGCCACCACGAGAAGTCCGCTGGTGTTCTTGTCGAGCCGGTGTACGATGCCGGCCCGCGGAATCGCCGCGAGCCCGGGCGCGTGGTGCAACAGCGCATTGAGCAGCGTCCCCTTCCAGTTACCGCTTCCGGGATGAACCACCAGGCCCGCCGCCTTGTTGATCACCAGGACGTCGTCGTCCTCGTACACGACGTCGAGCGCGATGGGCTCGGCGCGAAACGCCGTGTCCGCCGGGCCGGGCTGCGACTGGATTTCGACGCGCTCACCGCCCCAGATCTTCTGTTTGGGCTTGGCGGCGCGCGAATCGAGGCTGACGTGCCCTTCTTTCAGCCACCTTTGCAGGCGGTTGCGCGAATGCTCGGGAAACATCCGCGCGAGCGCCTTGTCCAAGCGCAGGCCGGCAAGAGTATCGGGAACGCGTCGCGTAACCCTAGCCACGGTATAATTTGCCGTTTCATCCGCAAGTTCCACCATGAAACGTAGTGTAGCTTTATTCACTCTCTTATTGGCGGCCTGTTCCTTCGTCGACAAGCACGACCCCAAATCCGGATGGACGGCCGAGAAGCTCTACCGCGAAGCGAAAGACGCGCTCGACGGCGGTCAGTACGACCTGGCGATCAAGCGCTACGAAATCCTGGAAGCACGCTTTCCCTATGGGCGCTACTCACAGCAAGGTCAGCTCGAGATCGCCTACGCCTACTACAAGCAGAACGAGCAGGCATCCGCGGTCGCTGCGACAGAGCGGTTCGTAAAGCTGCACCCCAACCATTCCAACGTCGACTACGCGTATTACCTGAAAGGGCTGGCTTACTTCAACGAGGACCTGGGTTTGCTCGGCAGGATGGCGCGGCAGGACCGGACCGAGCGCGATCCCAAGTCCGCGCGGGACTCATTCGACGCCTTCAAGGAGCTGGTTCAGCGCTTTCCGGATAGCCGGTACGCGCCCGACGCGGTGGCGCGCATGAAATACCTCGTCAACGCGCTCGCCGCACACGAGGTTCACGTCGCCCGCTACTATATGAGGCGCGGCGCTTACGTCGCGGCGGCAAACCGCGCGCAGTACGCGCTGAAAAACTACCCTCAAGCGCCGGCCCAGGAAGAGGCGCTGCTCATCATGATCCGGGCCTACGACGTGCTCGGCATGCCCGAACTGCGTGACGACGCCGAGCGGATCCTGAGGAAGAATTTTCCAGACAGCGCGCAGCTGAAAAGCCTGCTCACCCAGCTCGGCCGCTGACTTCGGAGCGGCCGCCGTCCGCCGCAGGAGCCGCTGGGAGCGATTTCCGGCCGGCGGCGACAAACGAAAGAACTTTGTCGAGCTCACGCACGACCTTCATCGGCGGGAGGCTCGCGAGGATTCTCCGGCCGTACGGCTTCGAAAAGAGCCTTGGATCGCAGATGACGAGCACGCCCCGGTCGGTTTCGTCGCGGATCAGTCTGCCGGCTCCCTGCTTCAGGGAAATGACCGCCTGGGGCAACTGGTAGCCGAGGAAGGGATTGCCGCCTTCGCGCGCCAGCGAGTCGAGCCGCGCCGCGAGCACCGGGTCATCGGGCGGCGCGAACGGCAGCTTGTCGATGACCACGAGCGACAGTGCGTCCCCGCGCACGTCCACGCCTTCCCAGAAGCTGGCGCTTCCGAGGAGGACCGCGTTGCCCAGCCTGCGGAAACGCCCGAGCAGCTCGCTGCGAGAGCCTTCACCCTGGAGCATCAGGGGAAATTCCAGCGCGTACCGCCGGAACTCCTCGCGCAACAGCTCGTGAGCAAGGCGCATCGCGCGCAAGGTCGTGAACAGGAGAAAGGCGCTCCCACCGCTCGCCTGGATCACCGGCAGCGATGCCGCGACAACCGCGCGCGTGTGCTCGTCGCTGTTTGGATCCGGGAGCCTCTTCGGAACGTAGAGCAAAGCCTGGGCGGCGTAGTCGAAAGGGCTGTCCCAGAACGCGGTGCGGGCGTCGTCCAGGCCCATTTCGCCGCGGTAATGGCTGAAGTCGCCGGCCACCGCGAGCGTCGCGGACGTAAAAATCCAGGCGCGCGGGTGGCCGTCCAGCTGCCTGCGGAAAATCCCCGCGATGGAGAGCGGCGTCGCATTCAACCGAAGCGAGTGACCGAATACCTCGATCCAGCGGACCAGATCGGCGCGGCTGTCGTCGCGCCAGCGTTCGAGCAGCGCGTACGTGGTTCGCGCGCGCTCGGCGCAGCGCGCAAGACCTTCGCTGCGTTCGCAGAGCGCGTCGAGGGCTGCGCACACCGAGCGCAGCGCGGAATCGAGCGCTGAGAGCGCATCGGAGACCTCGCGCTTCCGCCTGGCCGATGCCGCGGTGAAGCGCGCGCCTTCGTTGGGAAGGGCGAGGCGCAGATCACGGGCCGCCTTGTCCAGCGCGGCGGTCAGCCGCAACGGATCGGGCATGTCCTTCGCTCCGGTGAGCGCTTCCGCACGAACGTCCCGTGCGAGCTCGATGATCTGCCCCGTGGACAGGGATTCGCCGAAAAACAGCGTCGCCGTTTCCGGGAGCTGGTGTGCCTCGTCGAAGATCACGGTATTGCAGGCGGGCAAGAGCTCCGCCATCCCCTCGTCCTTGAGCATCACATCGGCGAAGAACAAATGATGGTTGACGACGAGGAGATCCGCGGCGAGGGCGTCGCGCCGCGCAGCCATCACGAAGCAGTCGCGAAATCGCGGACACGACTGTCCGAGGCAGTTTTCGCGGGTCGAGGTCGCGAGGTTCCAGGCCGGAGCCTCCTCGGGCACGTCGGCGAGCTCGCTCTTGTCTCCGCTGCGCGTGACGCGCGCGAAGCTCGCGATGCGCCGCAAGTCTGCGGCGACCTCGCGACCGGATGACCCGGCCTCTGCCAGGTTGCGCTCCAGGTGATAGTGGCACACGTAGTTGGCGCGACCTTTCAGCAGCGCCGTGGTCACCGGTACATTGAGGGCCGTGCGCACCGTCGGAAGGTCGCGGTGGTAGAGCTGATCCTGGAGCGTCTTGGTGCCCGTCGACACGATGACCTTGCCCGCGGAGAGCAATGCAGGGACGAGATAGGCAAAGGTCTTGCCGGTGCCGGTCCCCGCTTCGCAGACCAGTACGGCGTTGTCCCGGATCGCCCCCGCCACGCGATTCGCCATTTCCACCTGCTGCGGTCGCTCGCGGTATTCCGGGATTCTTGCCGCAAGCGGCCCGTGCCGGTCGAAGACCGCCTGAAGCCGCTGCAGGATTCCCTCGCCGGAGTTAACGACTCTCTTCAACCTTGACCCAGATTTTCATGGCTTCAAGCCACTATAACGTCCAAGCCTTGATCCGGGCGTGACATCGGGCAGGCTTCAAAGCGCGCCCTGCTTTACAGCGGCCCCCCCATCGTCTAAGGTGCTTCGATTATGCGCTGCAACTACCTGTTTTTCGGCATTTTGATTCTCTCGGCCTGCGCCACCCCCCCGCAGGCGCAGCGCCATCCGCGCAGCCCGGAGATGGTCTTTCAAGCGTTGGCCAGCGCGGGGGTGCCGTATCGACGGGGGGGTGATTCGCCCGAGAGTGGCTTCGACTGCAGCGGCCTGGTGGCGCACGTCTATAAGGAAGCCTTCGGCGTCCAACTTCCGCACAATGCCCTGGCGCAAAGCCGGATCGGCAAGCGGATAAGCCCATCTCAACTCGAAGTCGGCGACCTGGTGTTCTACAACACCGAGCGGCGCCCCTACTCCCACGTGGGGATTTTCCTCGGAGACAATCGCTTCATCCACGCACCCCGGCCGGGGTCGGCGGTGCGCGTCGAGAACATGCGCGGATCCTATTGGGTCAGGCGCTACGACGGAGCACGTCGCATCATCGACTGAGCTCCCCAGTATTACACCTATCCAGGTTTCCGATAAAAGACCTGGTACCACTCCGCAAATCGCCTGACGCCGACTTCGATCGGAGTCTGCGGCTTGTAGCCGACCGATGCGTGCAGCTCGCCCACATCCGCAAAAGTCGCGGGGACATCTCCGGCCTGCATCGGAAGGAGGTCGAGCTGCGCCTTTTTGCCCAGACACTGCTCGAGCACTTCGATATAGCGCATCAGCTTGACTGGCTGGTTGTTGCCGATGTTGAAGATGCGCCAGGGAGCATAGCTCGTCGCGGGGTCCGGATGATCGCCGCTCCAGCCGGCCGCGGGAGCAGCAGGCTTTCCCATGACCCGGATGACCCCCTCGACGATGTCGTCCACGTAGGTGAAATCGCGCACCATTTCGCCGCGGTTGAACACGGGGATCGGCCGCCCGGCGAGGATTCCTTCGGTGAACTTGAACAGCGCCATGTCCGGACGACCCCAGGGACCGTAGACGGTGAAGAACCGCAGCCCCGTGCACGGCAACCCGTAGAGGTGAGCGTAGCTGTGCGCCATCAATTCGTTCGCCTTCTTGGTCGCCGCGTACAAGGAGACCGGGTGGTCGACATTGTCGTGCTCGGAAAACGGCAACCGGGTGTTGGCCCCGTAGACGGAACTGCTCGACGCGAACACGAGATGCCCGACCTTCGTGTGGCGGCATCCCTCGAGCACGTGCGTGAAGCCGACGAGGTTGGCATCGATGTAGGCCGAGGGGTTTTCGATCGAATAGCGCACCCCGGCTTGCGCGGCCAGATGCGCCACCGAGTCGAATTTGCCGGCTGCGAAAAGCTCTGCCATCGGCTTGCGCTCGACGATGTCGAGCTTGTGAAAAAGGAACCCGGAACGCGCGCGCAGACGCTCGAGCCGCGCCTCCTTGAGCCGGACGTCGTAGTAGGCGTTCAGATTGTCGATGCCCACGACTTCGTCGCCGCGATCGAGCAGGCCGTGCGCCAGGGTCGAGCCGATGAACCCGGCGGCGCCCGTCACAAGAACCTTCATCTTCTGTCAGTCTCCGATGGAGTCGATGCGGAAGGCTTCCCGCGCATCCCGGGTGTTACGATACGCGCTCGCCCAACTGGACGCCTTCTTCCCGGTAGCCGTGAGGATTCGTGCTTTGCCATTTCCATGCATCGCGGCACATGTCATCGAGGCTGTGTTCCGCCCTCCAGCCAAGCATCTTTTCGGCGAGCGATGCGTCGGCATAGCACTCGGCCACATCTCCCGCACGGCGGGCCACGCTCTCGAAGGGGATCGGTCGGCCGCTCGCGCGCTCGAATGCGCGCACCGCCTCCAGCACCGAAATTCCGCGCCCGGTCCCCAGGTTCACTGTGATCACCTGCCCCTCCCGCGGCAGGGCTTCCATCGCTGCGAGATGGCCACGCGCCAAATCAACGACGTGAATGTAGTCACGCACTCCGGTACCGTCACGCGTGGGATAGTCGGTGCCGAACACCCGAAGCAGACCGCGAACGCCCGCGGCAACCTGTGCGACATAAGGCATCAGGTTGTTCGGAATGCCTTGCGGGTCTTCACCGATCAATCCGCTCGGGTGAGCGCCCGCGGGATTGAAGTAGCGCAACAAGGCAATGCGCCAGGCGCGAGGATTCGAAGCCGCGAGATCCTGCAAAATTCGCTCGACCATCAGTTTCGAGTGGCCGTAGGGGTTGGTGGGAGCGAGCTGCGCGTCTTCGCGGATCGGCACCGAGGAAGGGTCGCCATAGACCGTCGCCGAAGAGGAGAACACCAACATTCCGACTCCGGCCTGCGCCATCGCGCGGCACAGCGTCAACGCGCCCTGCACGTTGTTGTCGTAGTACTCCATCGGATTCTCAACCGATTCGCCCACCGCCTTGAGCCCGGCGAAGTGGATCACGGCATCGAATCGGTGTCGCGAGAATACATCCCTGAGTGCGCCCGGGTCGCGCACATCGGCCTGTGAGAACTCGGGGGTCCTGCCGGCAATCCGGGAGATGCGCCCGATCACCGCACTATGGCTGTTGCACAAGTTGTCGAAAATGACGGCCTCGTGCCCCGCCTGCATCAGCTCGACACAAGTGTGCGACCCAATGTAACCCGCCCCACCTGTCACCAGCACTTTCATGGCAGCGCGCTCGCGTTCACGGTCGGAATATATAGCATGGACCGAAGTCTACCGGATCAGACCTGATTGCCGGGGATGCCGTGGGGCCAGCCAGTCAAGCCAGGCATCGACTCGGTCAAGTTGCCAGCCTTCATTGTGCCCTCAAAAGCAAGGATTTCGGCGAGAATTGCACCCCATCCAAAAGAAAAGGTCAGGGACATGAGCACAGTCGCCGTCGTCGGACTCGGTTACGTCGGTTTGCCGCTAGCGGTGGCATTCGGCAAGAAGTTCCAGACCATCGGATTTGACCTCAGCGCCGAGAAGGTAGAGAACTACCGACACCACGTGGATCCGACTGGTGAGGTCTCCAGCGAAGAGTTTCGTGCTGCGGCCCGTCTCACAGTCACGACGGATCCGGCACAGCTCGCCGACGTCGACATCATCGTCGTTGCGGTTCCCACGCCGGTGGACAGCGTGCGCCAGCCTGACTTCGGGCCGCTGGTCGGTGCGAGCACGACGGTGGGCAAATACATGAAAAAGGGCGCGATCGTGGTGTATGAATCGACCGTCTACCCGGGCGCGACCGAGGAAGTGTGCATTCCCGTGCTTGAAAAGAATTCCCGGAAAACCTGGCTCAAGGACTTCAACGTCGGCTACTCGCCCGAGCGCATCAACCCCGGCGACAAGGAGCACACGCTCGAGACCATCGTGAAGGTCGTCGCAGGCGACACACCCGAAACGCTAGCCAAGGTCGCCCACTTGTATGGCGCTGTAGTCAAGGCCGGCGTGTACCCCGTCTCGAGCATCAAGGTGGCCGAGGCCGCCAAGGTGATCGAGAACACCCAGCGCGATCTGAATATCGCGTTGATCAACGAGCTGGCGATCATCTTCAACCGCATCGGCATCGATACCCTCGAGGTTCTCCAGGCGGCCGGAAGCAAATGGAACTTTCTGCCGTTCCGCCCCGGCCTAGTTGGCGGCCATTGCATCGGCGTCGACCCATATTACCTCACCTACAAAGCTGAGATGCTCGGCTACCACCCGGAGGTGATCCTCGCGGGGCGGCGCATCAACGACAACATGGGGAAGTTCATTGCCGAGCAAACTATCAAGCAGGTGATCCGCAACGGCAATCCCGTAAAGGGCGCAAAGATCATCGTGCTCGGGTTGACCTTTAAGGAAAACGTCCCCGACCTGCGTAATTCACACGTCATCGACGTGATCGACGAGCTGAAAAGCTATGGCGTCCAGGTGTTTGTACACGACCCGGTACCCGATCCCGAGGCAGCGCGCCATGAGTACGGGCTGGAACTGATTTCCTGGGAAGACCTGCCGACTGCCGACGCGATGGTGGTCGCAGTCGCTCACCGCCATTTTCGGAACATGGGAGAAGAGAAGCTCGCGCACAAGGTCGTCAAGGGCGGCTGTTTCGTAGACGTCAAGTCCCAGTTCGACGGCAAGGCGCTTGCCGCGGCCGGGCTTTGCGTCTGGCGGCTGTAGCCCACGGGGATGTGCGGCGGTTTCCTGCGGGGTCTGTCCGCTGGTTCTGTCAATCTATCTTCCCTCGCAAGCTGTCAAGAAAGGTGTTCAACGCGGTCAGGACGCGATTCTCAGCCGATTGAGGGAATCCCGAGACAGCCCATAGCAAACCCATGAATAAAACATAAACCGCGATGCCGAGAACGATCGCCGAGGCGAGCGCCGGTACTGCGTTGCTTGCCGTGAAATCATGTTCCGTCCATTCGAGGTATTCCCTCACCAGCAAATACATGCCGGCGGCTGCGACTGCCGGTCGCCAGAGCACGCTGGCGTGCTCGGTCCAGCGAATCTGAAGAACGCGGTGCATGAACCAATGCGTAACCGGAAGCATCACGATGGATGTTCCAAGGATCGTCCAAGCCGCACCTTTGGTGCCGAAATAGATGGTTCCGACGACCAACGCAGGCACAGCTACCGCAAATCGCACAGCGGTCATGACCGTCAGGAGTTCGGATCTGCCCAAGGCCAGGAAGACGTAGCCCGCGTTGGTGCGCAAGGACACCAACAAGCCCGACAGCGCAAGAATCTCCATCAACGGGACAGCCTCAGCCCACGTGTCGCCCAACAGAAGGTGTACGAGCAGGGGAGCAACTGCGGCAATGCCAACGGCCGCTGGCGCCGTCAATAAAGCCGTCAACCCCAGAACGCCGAGGAACTGCGCCGCAAGCCGGGACGGATCCGATGCGATCTTCGCATAGCCCGGGTACACCGCGCGGTTGACCGGGGCTGATAGCTCCGTGCTTGGCAGGTTCGAGATCTCGTGAGCGAGATTGAACAGGCCCAAAGGACCCGGGCCGAGACTTTTCCCTATGACCAGATCCGCCGCGCGGGAGGCGAGCGTATTGATTACGTTGCTGAACACCATCCACTTCGAAAAGCGCAACAGCTCCCCGCGGGCGGCCAAGTCGAAGCGAGGACGAAAAGGGTGGAACACATAGCTCAGCACAACGCCCCCGACGCTACCTGCGAGTGTTCCAAGCACGAGTGCCCAATAGCTCCGGGTCGCCAGTGCGATTGAGATGGCCACGAGGAATACGCCGATCCGTTTGGTCAGGAGCAACTGGAATTCACGATTGAGCTGCAGCTCCTTGCGAAACGCGACGACGCCGACATTCTCGAAGCCTCGGATCCAGGTCGCGAGCGCCAGCCATAGCATGATAGGACCAAGGCGCGAGTCATCGTAGAAAGCCCCGGCGGGAAACGCCGCAGCGGCGACCAGCAGTGCGCATACGGCAGCCATGGCAACGTTCAGGGTCCAGGCTGTGTCGTAGTGTGCTCGAGTCACCTGCGGCCTTTGAATCAAGGCCATGTCGAAATTGAAGGCCGAGAGCAGCTCGATGACGGCAATGATCGCGGTCGCCAGTGCGACGAGGCCGAAGTCGGCGGGCACGAGCAAGCGGGCGAGTATGACGACGCTCACGATCCCGATCGAGCGGTCGAGAACCTTGAACACGACCATCCATGCCGCGCCTCGGGCAATTCTGGATCCGAGATTCCCTGTCATTCAGGGGAGATCCGGAGTCGACGGCGGCGCGAGAATCGCAGCGCGTTCGGGAAACCGCCAGCCGGTTTCGCAACCCTGATCATTTCAAAGCCCCCCCAACCATCCCACAATTCTTATGATAGGCCTCGCGTCACCGCTACCCTACCCAAGACGACTCGACCGGCGGTCCGTACGAAACCCCTGGCGCATGTTTTGCTTAAGGTAAGATGTTACTCATATGTTCAACCTCTGACGATAGCTCACGGCAGCCCGCATGCTTGTGAGCTGGACAGGAGATTTGTCGGCATTTTCATGCAAGGAAGGATACGTAATCCACGTCAAGCTCTCGATTCCCGGAACGCGGAGAGAACGCCGCGGGCGTCGCTCTTTCGCGTTGTTCGCTATTCCGTTGAGCACAAGGTAGCTGTCGCCGAGCTTCAGCGGCATATGTGGAGCCCTGACACTCGTCTGAACGCGTCCTACCTGGATTGGAAATATCACCAGAACCCGTACATTCGGGATCCGTTGATCTACCTGGCATTTGTCGGCGACAAGCTCGTGGGCATGCGCGGCGCCTTGGGGACCCGATGGGAAGTCGGCAATCCCGCGGAGTTTTTCACCCTGCCCTACGCGGACGACCTGGTCATCGATCCGGCTTACCGGGGGCAGGGGCTCCATCGCGTCATCATGAATTCTGCTTTGCACGACTTGGCCGGGCGCGGTTACCGTTACGTGGTCAACTTGAGTGCCAGTCGAGTAACGGCCGAGGCTTCAATGAATATGCAGTGGCGCAAAACAGGGAGGGTGAATCCCTTGCATCGTCGCACATTACGCAAGTCAGGAGCCGAATTTCTGGCCAAGCGGGTTCGGAGCTTACCGCTACTGTGGCGCTGGGCAGACACCTTTTCGGCCCTCTCCGGCCGCTCCGGAGATCGTCTTTTCGATCAGCTTGACGCACGCTTCTCGGCGCCGGATCAAGGACGGGATCCCGGATCTCTGTTTGCGCAGAAGGCGCCCCTAACCCACGAAATGAGCGAACTCGTGGCGCGCCTGCCACGAGACGGGCGAATCCGACACGTGCGCGATGAGAAGTACTTTGCCTGGCGGTTCGGCAACCCGCTGTGCAACTACCGATTCCTCTACGTCGGACGTGGACGGCTCCGCGGGTATATCGTTTTGCAACAGTCACCGGTCATCAGCGGAGATCGCGCAAGCATAGTCGACTGGGAAGCGGAGAGCGACCTGATACGAGCCGAGCTGCTTTCCGCGGCGATCGAGTACGGAAAATTTCCGGAGCTTTACGTCTGGCAGCTTGGAGCTTCGCCCTCGTCGACGCAAATGCTCGAGCGCAACAAGTTCAAATCACTCCATGTGCCCCATGAGAATTCCATTTTGATTCGGTCCCTCCACGACGATGACTTGAACGCAGATTGGATACTTGGCGGGCGTCGTCTGGATGACGCCAACCAGTGGGACCTCCGGAAGATCTACTCAATGGTATGGTGAATGATGATCCCGTTTCGCACACTCAACACGGATTGTCCGTGTCTGCGTGCGGGCGCGCGGGCTGCATGAAATGAATTTCCGCAAATGTGATGTCCTTGGCGCGTGGGTCATCGAGCCGACCCCCCATGAAGACGCTCGAGGTCGATTCATGCGCGCGTGGTGCCAGCGCGAGTTCGCCGAGCACGCGATCCACTTCACCCCACTGCAGGCCAATATGGGCTTCAGCGCCCGCAAAGGCACGCTCCGCGGTTTGCACTATCAGGTCGCCCCGGCGCTCGAGGCCAAGCTCGTTCGCTGCACCCGGGGGGCGATTTTCGACGTAGTCGTGGATCTCCGACCAACTTCGCCGACTTACATGTCGTGGTACGGCTCTTGCTTGAGCTCCGATAATGGTAGGATGCTCTACCTGCCGGAAGGCTGTGCCCACGGGTGCCAGTCAACGGAGGACAATACGGAAATCTACTACATGGCGTCAGCCTACTATTCCCCCAACGACGCACGGGGTGTGCGGTATGACGATCCTGCAATCGGAATCCGGTGGCCGTTGCCGGTATCATCGATTTCCGAACAGGACCGCGGCTGGCCACTTGTAGAGCAAGTTTGAGAGCGGAGAGATTCTATGAACCCGAAGGCCAGCAACGTGTCTGCCCGCAGCACTTCCGTCTACAACATGCTTCAGATCCGGGAGTCCGAGAGACGCCCTATCCGGGTTGGCGTGGTCGGCGCAGGAGCGACCGGTCGCGCCATCGCTTTGCAGTTGGGGACTCCGGTGCCGGGAATCCGGCTTGCCGGGATGGCAAATCGGACTCCCATGCACGCCGAGCGTGCATTTCGAGAGGCGGGAATCCGGGAATGGCAAGCCGCCGAGACCGTGAGCGACGCGGAGGTCAGGATCTCCAAAGGGATTCCGGTCATTACCGACGACCCGCATGTGCTGACGCGATGCAATGCAGTCGACCTGATCGTCGAAGTCACTGGTAGTGTCGATTTCGGCGCGAGCGTGGCGCTCGACGCGATCGGGCACGCCAAGCCCGTGGTGCTGGTCAATGCGGAGCTCGACTCCCTTCTCGGCCCCTTGCTGAAGGTCAAGGCGGACGAGGCGCGGGTGGTGATAACGCATACCGATGGCGATGAGCCCGGTGTGGCGATGACCCTTTTCCGCTATGTCCAAACGGTCGGACTCCGCCCTGTGGCAGCCGGCAACATTAAAGGCATGGTCGACTACTACCGGACACCCGATACACAACGCGAGTTTGCCGCGAAGCACGATCAGGACGTCAGGAAGGTCACATCCTTCGCCGATGCCACCAAGCTGTCCATGGAGACGACCGTCCTTGCCAATGCCACGGGGTTTGGCGTTGCCCGCCGCGGCATGACCGGCCCCGCATGCGGTTACGTTCGTGACCTCGCGAAGTTGCTCCCAGCCGAAGCGATGCTCAACGGCGGAATTGTAGACTATTCCGTTGGCGCAGCGCCTCATACGGGCGGATTCGTCGTGGTACATGAAGAGAACCCGTACAAGAGGACTCAGCTCGCCTACTACAAACTTGGCGATGGTCCCTTCTACGTCTTTTATACGCCGTTTCACCTGCCGCACATCCAGTTGCCGTCCACCATCGCCCGCGCTGTCATTCACGCCGATCCCACAGTCGCTCCGCTTGCCGGCCCATCGTGCGAAGTGGTGACGATGGCCAAGCGGCATTTGAAGGCCGGCGAGCGCCTCGACGGCGTGGGCGGATACTGCGCCTACGGATTGATCGAAAATCACGCTGCTGCTCGGGCAAGCAATGCGCTTCCGATCGCAATGTCGGACGACTGCGTGCTGCTGCGGGACGTTGGGAAAGACGAGGTCGTCACGTTCAACGACGTGAAGATGCCCCCCACGAGGCTCAGAGATGAGCTGTGGTCGGAGCAGCGCAAGCGCTGGCCGGCGACCACCCGGACCGACGCCTCCTCGGAACCCCGGTCATCCCAACTCGCAACCACAGAGTAGCTCGTCGTTGAAGCGGCGCCACCGTCCGTCGCGGTGGTAGCGATCTAATATCGATGACCATGACTTTATTGGAAGGCTTTGCCTGGTGAAAAATATCGTAGTTCTCGGGACAGGTATGGCCGGATTCGGGGCCGCTAGTTTTCTCCACCGCAAGGATATTCGGCCGGTTGTGTATGACAAGAACTCCTACTACGGCGGGCATACGGCCTCGTTTCGGGACAGGAACGGGTTCCTGTTTGACCAAGGTCCACACATCTCATTCACAAAAGACGTTCGAATCCAGAACTTGTTCGCCGGATACGTCGACCAGAAATATGAGGCCGTTCAGGTCAAGCTCGACAACTACTGGCGTGGCCTCAGGTTGACGCACCCGGTGCAACTTCACTTGAACGGGCTGCCCAAAGATCTGATCGTCGAAATCATTGCGGACTTTGTCAAGGAGCACGGGGTTGAACGAAAGGTCAAAAACTACGAGGACTGGCTGATCGCCAGCTACGGAAGGAAATTTGCCGAGCTCTTTCCGATGCAATACACGCGGAAGTACCATTTGACCTCCGCAAGCAACATGAGCACGGAATGGTTGGGGCCACGTATGTATCGTCCGAGCCTTGAAGAAATGCTGAAGGGGGCGCTTGCCCCTTGGGCCCCGGACGTCCATTACATCACGAATTTTCGCTACCCGACCAACGGCGGCTTCGGTTCGTATCTGAAAGACTTTCCAGCAATCGCCGACCTCCGGCTCAATCACGAGCTGGTCGCCATCGATTCTCGGAAAAGAGAGATCCGCTTCTCGAACGGCTCCAAAACCCAGTACGACTCGCTCGTTTCATCCATTGCCCTCCCAGATCTCGTCCCGATGATCGCGGAAACGCCACAGGATGTCATCGACGCCTCCCGGCGACTCGCGTGTTCAACCTGTGTTCTGGTCAACGTCGGTGTAGACCGATCGGATCTTTCGGACGGGCAAATAACGTACTTTTACGACGAGGACATCTGTTTCACGCGGTTGAGCTTTCCCCACATGTTATCCGCAACCAACGCCCCTCCGGGGTGCGGCAGCATTCAAGCTGAGGTCTATTTTTCGAGCAAGTATCGTCCCCTTACCCGGGCCCCCGCGGATCTGATTGACCAAGTCATCGCCGACCTGCGCCGAACCAGCACGCTCCGAAGTGAAGATTCCATTGTGTCGCGTCATGCGACGATGGTACGTTACGCGAATGTCATCTTCGATCTCGAACGCGCGGCAGCCTTGGAAACCGTTCACGGGTATCTTAAGGATATTGGCATCAACTATTGCGGGAGGTATGGGGATTGGGGATACATGTGGACCGACGAAAGCTACATCAGTGGAGAACGCGCAGCTGAGTCGGCACTCTCGCTATGCTTTGCATGAGGTTCTGGCTGCGTCATGCACCGAGTGAGTTATTGGAAGACAACGGCGATCGCCCTTGTGAGTACGGGGCTGACTTTGTCAGCCCTCTTCTGGCTGAACTCCGCGACCGGCCATAGAGGCTTGCTTGCGGCAAGCACGGCTTTGTTAGCCTTGCTTCTCTTCGGATTTGTCCTGATCGCTGGCAGCGGTCTCGTTTGCCTGTGGCGTGATGCCCGGGAGACTTCGGGGAAGCCTGATGTGTTTGCCTCCCTCGCCAACCGGGCTCCCGCGATCAGTTTACTGTCCAGAGTCGGGCTCAGGTTCCTTCTGGGCCCAGCGCTGCGGCCTGGGGATGTTGTCAGAGTGAGATCCCGGAGCGAGATCGAAGCGACGCTCGACGCCAGCGGCGCGCTCGATGGATTGCCTTTCATGGCCGAGATGGTGGAATATTGCGGGAGAATCTTCCGCGTGCATCGTCGCGTGGACAAGATCAACGACATGCGTCACAAGACCGGACTGCGTCGCATGCACGATTCAGTAACACTAACGGGAGTGCGGTGCTCCGGGTTTCATCATGATGGCTGCCAGGCCGAATGTCAGATTCTTTGGAAGGGCTCCTGGCTCGCAAGAGTGTCCGACGCGCAAGCAGCTGCCCTAGGCCGAGAGGTCGAGATTGAATCGCAACCCAGGGTTAGCGATCGTGAGTTCAGCAACGACGGCCGGACATACGTCTGCCAGATGACCGATCTTTGGGAAGCATCTCGCCCGATGTCGTCCTTCGATTTGAGACAGGACTTGCGGCCACTTCTTTGGGGAAACGTGAGTATTCGAGGGTATCTGCTTGCGATTCTCACGCGGATGTTCAACAAGGTTCAACGCCTGTACGGCGGGGCGGGTTATCCTTTCATGCCGCAAGTTAAGGTCGCCGGCGGAACTCCGATGGCCAATACCGGACTCAAATCAAAGGAAACAATCGTCATTCGGAGCAAGAGCGAAATAGCCCAAACTCTAGTTAAGGGTAGGAACAAGGGGCTCTGGTTTGATCGGGAAATGATACGGTTCTGCGGTCAATCCGCAGTCGTACGAAGGCGCGTGGACCGGGTTATCCATGAGGCCACGCGAAAAATGGTCGTGATGAAAACTCCGTGCGTAGTGCTCGAAACCGTCGTCGCAACGGGTGAGTTTCTCCGGCTGTGTCCCCAGCACGAGTACATCTTCTGGCGTGAAGTCTGGCTCAAGCGCCCGGGACAGACCTCTTCAAACGTTGTCGCCTCAGATTTGTAGAAAAACCACAGTGTCCGAATCCTCACTTATCACGGTCGGATTGCCTGTATACAACTCGGAGCGGTACCTGAGGCAATCGCTAGATTCGCTGCTCGCTCAGACTTACTCGGATTTCGTGCTGGTGATCAGCGACAACGCGTCAACAGACGGAACGGCGCAAGTCTGTCTGGAGTACGCTGCCGCCGATCCGCGGATCAAGTACTCCCGTAACGAGACAAATATCGGCAATCCACGCAACTTCAACAAGGTGGCCAAGCTGACCACAACCCGGTATCTAAAATGGTCCACGGCCGACGACTTCTGGGAAAAGAGTTTCCTCGAACGCGCGCTGGACGTGATGGAGCGAGACTCCACTATCGCGCTTTGCTACCCTCAGGCCGTGATCGTGGACGCCGACGGTGGCAACCCGACGAACTATGACGACGTGCTTCACCTGGTCCAAGAGAATCCGACCGATCGATTCTTGACGCTGATCGCGTCAATAAAACTGGCGCACCAACATCTCGGATTGATCAGGATGTCTCTTCTGCGCCAGACGCGCCTGCTTGGTACGCACGTAGCCTCGGACATCAACTTGTTGGCGGAGCTCGCTCTGTATGGCAAGTTCTTCGAGTTACCGCATCGTCTTTTCTTTCGAAGGTTTCACAAGGATTCAGGAAGCTGGAAACGCGGAGATCTGGAACACGAAGCGAAGCGATATCACGCGGCCGGCGCGGGACGCGGTCGATTCAAGAACTGGCCTTCCGACCTGAGCTTCCTTTCGGCAGTGAACCGTTCTCCCCTGCCTCTGACATCCAAAGTGCGTCTCTACCGTCATCTGTTGAGGCGCATGATTTGGCACCGCCGCAGCCTGATGAGCGAACTGCTTCATTACGTGGGTCTGTCCTCGCGATGAAAATCTTATGAAGGTCGTATTATTTTGCGGTGGCCTTGGAACCAGACTGCGCGAGCACTCGGACACCATTCCGAAGCCCTTGGTGAGCATCGGCTATAGACCCATCATATGGCACCTGATGAGGTACTACGCGCACTTCGGGCACAAGGAATTTATTTTGTGTCTCGGCTACCGCGGCGACCTTATCAAGGAATACTTTGTAAACTATGCCGAGTGGATGTCCAACGACTTCGTTCTTTCGAACGGATGCAGAACGATTGAGCCAATCCAAAACGATACTCAGGATTGGCGAATTACCTTTGCGGAAACGGGGCTGCACTCGAATATTGGCGAGCGATTACTTGCAGTTCGCAAATATCTCGGGGACGAGGAATATTTTTTTGCGAACTACAGCGATGCCTTGTCGGATCTGTCGCTTAAGGAATACTCCAAAGCGTGCGATGGGAAGAACGTCGTTGCCAGTTTCGTAGCGGTAAGGACGTGGCAGTCTTTTCACGCTGTGAATGCGCGGGACGATGGTATCGTCAGTCACATCGGGCCCATGCGGGAATCAGGGTTTTGGCTCAACGGTGGGTTCTTCCGTTTCAGGCGCGACATATTCGACTACATCAAGCCTGGGGAGGAATTGGTGGAAGAACCCTTCCAGCGCCTCATCGAAAAGGAGCAATTGTATTCGTACAAGCATCATGGGTTCTGGGCTGCCATGGATACCCTCAAGGACAAGATCACATTCGATCGTATGAACGGAAGAGGTGATACTCCCTGGAAGGTGTGGGAAAAAATCCCTGGGCACTGACGCGGGCGGATAGAACCTTGCCGACGTCAAGCAACTAGGGAACGTTTCGATGGATCCACAATTCTGGCAGGGTCGCAAGGTGTTTATCACCGGCCACACCGGCTTCAAGGGAAGCTGGCTTTCTTTGTGGCTGCAGCGGCTGTCGGCGCACGTCGTCGGTTACTCATTACCGGCGCCTACCACCCCGAGCTTGTACGAAGTCGCTGACGTGGCATCTGGCATGGTGTCGATTTCCGGAGACGTTCGGGACTACCCTCAGCTGCGGGAAAGTCTCGAAAAGCACCGGCCGGAAATAATTTTCCACATGGCAGCGCAGTCCGTGGTCAGCTTGTCGTATCAGGATCCGATCGACACTTACTCGACGAACGTGATGGGCACTGTGAACTTGCTGGAGGCCATGCGACACATTCCCGGGCGGGCCACGATTGTCAATATCACCAGTGACAAGTGCTATGAGAACAAAGAGTGGATTTGGGGTTACCGGGAAACAGATCGTCTCGGAGGGTACGACCCCTACTCCAACAGCAAGGCCTGCTCGGAATTGGTCACGCAGGCTTTTTCGGATTCGTTTTTCTCCGGGGCGGGCAAAGATCCACGGAGATCGATTGCCACAGCCCGTGCCGGAAATGTCATTGGTGGAGGAGACTGGACGTGCGATCAACTCGTTCCCACCGTCGTGAATGCCTTTCGTGAGGGCCGTCCCGCTGTGCTGCGCAACCCTCATGCGGTGCGCCCTTGGCAATTCGTTCTGGATTGCTTGGGTGGCTATATGGCCTTGGCGGAGAAGATGTTTCTTGAAGGCGAGGAATATACCGGTCCATGGAATTTCGGGCCGCATCCGGACGATACGCTTACGGTCCGAGAACTGGTCGAGCGGCTGATTAGCAAATGGCCTGGTAATGCGAGCTGGATCCAGGATACCGGGTCGCATCCCCACGAAACCGGCTCCCTGCGCCTGGATACGAGCAAGGCCCTCCAGCAGTTGGGCTGGAAGCCGCGCCTTGTCGTTACCGAGGCCCTAGATTGGATTGTCGACTGGTACGCGAGATATTTCCAGGGCACACAAGCGAAAGCGTTGTGCGTCGAGCAGATCAAACACTTTGAAGAGAAGACTCCAAGCCGGTGATTTCAACATCATTCCGACTGGAACTCTGGGGCAAGCGGCGGCGATGAGCACCTTTGCGTAACAGACGCACGAACCCAACCATGCTACGCCTAGCACCTGAAGTCCGCAGGGGTCAGCCATTTCGGCTGTTGTGCATCGGTGCACACAGCGACGACCTTGAGATTGGCTGTGCCGGAACCGTACTGACCTGGCTGGCGAGCATGCCAGCGGTCGACGTGACTTGGGTTGTCCTCAGCGCAGAGGGTATCAGATCCTCAGAGGCCAATCGCAGTGCGCGTGCCTTGCTTGCGCGGGCCGCTCGGCGCAAGGTTTTCATCGCAAACTTCCGCGACTGTTTTCTGCAATCACAGTACACCGACGTGAAGGACTACTTTGAGCATTTGAAAAAGGAAGTCGACCCGGATGTCGTCATGACGCACTGGCTGCAAGATCGACATCAGGACCATCGCCTGACTGCCGAGCTCACTTGGAATACTTGGCGTAATCATCTGGTGCTCGAGTACGAGATTCCCAAGTATGAGGGTGATCTAGCGAACCCGAACGTATACGTACCGATTTCAACTTCCCTGGCGCGTCGCAAAGTAAGCCATCTAAACCGCTGCTTTTCGTCCCAACGCGGCAAGGAATGGTTCACAGCCGATACTTTCCTGGGGCTGATGCGGCTTCGCGGTCTTGAGTCCCGTTCCCAGAGCGGTTTCGCAGAAGCGTTCCACGCCAGAAAACTGGTTTTTTGATCCACCTAGTTCGGGGTGCGGAGCAGCCTATTGTTTTCCCCGCATTTTGGTACGAGAATCGACCAAGGTATCAGCATTTAATTACAGAGACCGTTACATGAGTGGCGACGTCCAGCGCGAAATGGGGGGTGGCGCGTTGTGGATGGTGCTGTTCAAGCTCAGCGAACGCAGTCTCGGGTTTATCAGTACGCTGATCCTCGTGCGGCTGCTGTCGCCGGCCGACTTCGGCATCACTGCGATGGCTGGTTCTTTCATTTTCATGACCGAGATGCTGACGGCGTTCAGCTTCGACGTCGCCCTGATCCAGAAGCGGGATGCCACCGATGAGCACTACCACTCGGCGTGGACCTGCAACGTGCTTCTGGG
>Ga0137407_10000882_pt1 | contig 19782 bp, 15 predicted proteins | sample CZOMad2_2_16fung_FD_108410 | JGI IMG/M metagenome (GOLD analysis project Ga0137407, IMG submission 108410) | Vadose zone soil fungal communities from Angelo Coast Range Reserve, California, USA - CZOMad2_2_16fungal (Illumina Assembly) | ecosystem: Environmental > Terrestrial > Soil > Vadose... | reverse complement strand
GGCAGGGCGCAGAGCCGCTGCCAGCAGGTGAGGAACGCGTCTTTCCAGGGCCAGTCCGGGGCTGATCTTCAGGACTAGCTCACGGGCGAGCCGGGTGGAATGCGCCAGATGCGGTAACGGAACGTGTCCGGGTCCGGCTTCCCGCAAGTCCTCGTCGTCGCAGAAGCCGAGGAGGCGCGTCCAGACGGCCAGGTCGGCGGCGATGACCCAGCCGCAGTTGACCTGCCAGGATTTGCCTATTCTCTGAACTACTAGGACAACGTTGCAGTTCAGGAGGCTGTCCAGCCACGGTAGCGGACTGCTGCCATGTCCGGAAGTCCAGTTTGGCAAGTCCATAACGGTGTGACCACGGCCCGAGCGCTAGCGGGCCAGCACTAGCACGGGCCAGATCAAGATCACGATAAGGCACAGGTGCGTCGCGTACTGCGTCACCATGAACGCCCGGTACGGCCGGCGCTTGCGGTCGTTCCCCGGCAGCGCCGAGGCGCCCGGCCGCACCGGGCAGGTGACGATGCTGACGAGCAGTGCACCGCCCAGCATCGTCGCCGCGGAGGCCAGCAGGACCGGTGCGGCCAGCACGGCCACCACGATGAAGGCGCCCCCGATCGTCACGGCCGCGACGCAGACCAGTATCCGGGCACGGGTCTCGCCCAGCATTACGGGTATGGTTCGCCGGCCGGCCGCCATGTCACCATCGGCATCGGGGACGTCCTTGGTGAGCGACCCGACGATCCCCGTCCACAAGGCCGTCGCGACGCAGAAGATCATGCCCGTTCTGCTGACGGACCCGGCCCCCGCGGCCGCATAGGCGGCGCCATACGTGAGCAAGGCCAGCAGCATGCCAGTCAGCGCGCAGCTGGCCGCGTTCCTCTTGGCGCGCAGCGGCGGTCCCGAGTACAGGTAGCCGACCCCGAGGAACGCGAGGACCAGGCAGCAGAACGTGCCGCCCAGGGCGAGCCCGCCCGCGGCCGCTCCGACTGCGCACGCCGCCGCGGCCCAGCGCGCACTGGCCAGCGTGAGCCTGCCGCTCGCGATCGGGCGGCATGAGCGGTTGACGCGATCCTCGGCCACATCCATCGTTCCATTGGCGATGTAGGTGCTCAGCACGGCCAGTTCCCAGACCACGGCGCCGGTCAGGACGTGGACGAGTGTCATCCGCTCGGCTCCGCCCGCCAGGGCGGCGGCCGCCAGGTACCGCAGCGCGAACATGACCGCCACGACCGGGCGCGCTTCGATCAGACACAGCCGCAGCGAGCCCAGCAATTCCCCCTTCGGGTACCCCCGGGTCCGGCCCGCCGCGCGGCCGGGAATTCTCTCAACGGTGCTCATATGCTGACGCTAACAATGCAATATCCGGCCAATCAACGGCAGATACCCATAGTTATTATTGCCGTACAGCAAGCGAGCCGACGTGTATCGGAAGTGACACCGTCATACATCCTGCGATACCGTACCGCGTCATGCGATGTGCCATCGGCCAACTTATGACGAGTAATTGCTATATCCGGCCGACGACGAGGTTACTTTCCCTCATAGGGAGTAGCTCATCCGGTCACGCGTACGAAAGTGAAAAGAGGCGGCACAGATGACCCCTGCCACCAACCGCTGGATCACGGATTGGAACCAGGTAGCCCCCCCGAGCGCACCGGGTACCAGGATCGCGATTCATGACGAAACGCTTCGCGACGGGTTGCAGTCACCGTCGGCCACCCAGCCGCCGCTCGACGCCAAGCTGGACCTGCTCCACTATATGGCCGACGTCGGGGTGGAGAGCGCGGACCTTGGCATGCCGGCCTCCGGTGCGCGCGTCAAGCAGCACGTCCTGCGGTTGGCGGCGGAGATAGCCTCGGCCGCGCTCCCCGTGGCCGCGGTGTGCGCGGCACGGACGACACCCGCGGACATCGCGGCCGTCTGCGACGTCGCCCAGCGAACCTCGCTGCCCGTGCAGGTGATGACCTTCGTCGGCATCAGCCCTATCCGTATGTATGCCGAGCATTGGCGGCCCGATGCCGTCGTGCGGCGGGTGCATGACGCCGTGGGCCTCGGTGTGCGGGAGGGCCTGGACGTCTGCCTCGTGACGGAGGACACCACGCGGGCCCGGCTCGGCATGGCCGTCGATGTCTACGCGGCCGCGCTGGAGGAGGGCGCCAGCAGGATCTGCGTTTGCGACACTGTCGGCCATGCGACCCCGTGGGGCGCGACCGCCCTGGTCACACGCCTGCGGCGGGCGCTCGCCGGGCGCGGGTTCCCCGATGTGGCAGTGGACTGGCATGGTCACAACGACCGAGGTCTCGCCGTGGCCAGCGCCCTCGCCGCGGCACAGGCCGGCGCGGACCGGCTGCACGGCACGGCGCTGGGCATCGGCGAGCGCGCCGGGAATGCGGCCGTGGAGCAGCTGCTCGTGAACCTGTGCGAAATCGGATGGCGCAGCGGACCGCTCTGCGCTCTGCCACGCTACTGCGAGGCCGCTGCACGAGCCTGCCAGCTCGAGATCACCGGTGGCCAGCCCTTCATCGGGGCCGACGTCTTCCGCACGGCGGCGGGCGTGCACGCCGCCGCGATCGCCAAGGCCGAGCAGCAAGGGGGCACGTGGCTGGCCGAGCGCGTCTACAGCGGGATTCCCGCCAGCCTGGTCGGCCGGCGGCAGGATGTAGCCGTCGGGCCGGGCAGCGGCCGCGCCAACGCACGGTGCTGGCTCCAGGCGCATGGCCTGGCCGAGAACGTGCCCGTCGTGCGGGCCATCCAGCGGGCGGCGGCCGCGGCGAGCAGGATCCTCACCGACGCCGAGCTCCAGGTCATCGCGCACGATTCAGGCAACCCGCTGGGCGAGGTCGGCTAGGTGCTTCAGGCCCTCAAGGACCTCGGAGTCCGGCAAGCCGAAATCGACGAGGCAGGCGATCTCGCTCACCCCCGCGTCCTCGAGCCGGCGCACGAACGGCAGGGTCGACTCGGGGGTGCCGAACAGCGCTGCCGTGCGGAAGTACCGCTCGAAGGCGAAAGAAAGCAGCGCGTCCCTGTCGGCGTCGGCGGCGGCCGCCAGGCGCCGCATCTCCTGGCCCCACAGGTCGCTGGAGGAGTCCAGGTAGCGCGTGAACGCCGGACGCACGGTCTGCCTGACGCTTTCCACTGACCCGCCCAGGTAGGTGTGCAGCATCAGGGTGACACAACCCGCGGCCGGGTCGGCGCCCGCCTCGGCCCGCGTCCGCCGGTACCTGCCGATTTTCGCTGACAGCTCCTCCTCCGACATGAACAGCATGCCCGTCAGCACGTTGAAGCCGCCCGCGCCGGCCGCGGCGAAGGTGCGCCAGGATGAGCTGGCGGTGAGCCAGAGCCCCGGCTCGCGCTGAACCGGTTCTGGGTACACCCGCACGCTGACGTCGTCGCCCTTCCCGTTGCGCCGGGTCAGCGAGCCGCCGTGCCAAAGCGTACGGAAGTTCTCGATCATCCCCGTGAGCTGGGTCCGCCGCGTCTGGAACGCCTCAGGCGCCAGGACGAAGTCGTTGGCGTTCCAGCCCGCGGCGAACGCCAGGTCCACCCGGCCGCCGGAGAGGTTGTCGACGAACATCCAGTCCTCGGCCACACGAAGCACGTCGTTGAGCGGCAGCACAACGCTGCCGGCCCGGATACGGAGCGTCGATGTCACAGAAGCCACTGCCGCCGCGGCCAGCGCGGGGTTCGGGTAGGCGCCCCCGAAGGGGTGAAAATGACGCTCCGGCACCCAGACTGCGTCGAATCCGTTGGCGTCGGCAAAGCGCACCGAGTCCATCAGCAGCCGGTACTGCGCGGCGGCATCGGAGGCGTCACGGTTGGCGAAATACAGCAGGCTGATCTTCACGGAGACCTCTCATCGGCTTGACATCTGGGCTGGTGAAGGCAGGAACTCCAACGCCCGGCGAACGGCCGCATAGTCGACCTTTCCCCGCGGCGTGCGCGGAATGGCCGCGACCGCCGCGACGACCATGGCGGCGCCCGGCAGGCCGAGCCCCGCAGCGACCGAGCGGCAGTAGCCGGCCGCGACGTCGGCGGCCGACCTCTCCACGACGACCTGGAAACGCTCGCCGGGGCCGGGCACGACGGCCGCGGCGATGCCCAGGCTCGCGAACGCGAGCTCGACCTGGTCGAGGTCGACCCGCAGGCCGAGCGCCTTGACCTGGCGGTCGGCGCGGCCGGACAGATAGAGGAACCCGTCCCGCAGGCAGCCCAGGTCGCCGGTGCGCAGGACACCGTGCTTGGTGTCCCCGGAGGCCAGGTCCGCCCTCGACCTGGCGTAGCCCATCATGACGTTCGGGCCCTCGTAGACGACGGCGCCTACCTGGCCGTCAGGGACCGGGGTGCCGTCCGGCCCGCAGATGCGCACGCTGCCGCCAGGGACCGCGATCCCCACAGATCCCAGCCGCTCGCCGAGCAGTTCCGGCGGAAGATAGGTGATCCGCGCGGTCGCTTCTGTCTGCCCGTACATGACGACCAGGTCGCCGCCGACGGCCCGCATGAGCTGGCCGAAATGGGCTGCGGTCGCGTTGTCGAGCGCGCTGCCTGACTGCTGCAGCCGACGTAGGTCATGGTGGTCTCGCGGGTCCCATCGCCGGGCGCGCAAGAACTGGAACGTGGCGGGCACGGCCGCGACGCATGTCACGCGCATCTGGTCCGCGCACCACCAGAATTCCGCCGAGGACGGCGCGACGGAGGTAAGTCCGGTTGCTGCGCCCGCGGCCAGATGAGAGTTGAGAACCGACAAGCCGAAGCTGAAGTCCAGGGGCAGCGACGCCAGGGCCCGGTGCCCGGGCCGGATGGCCAGGGCTTCGGCGATCGCGACCGCGTTGGCACGGAGGCTGGCGTAGGACAGCCGTACGGTCTTGGGTACGCCCAGCGATCCTGACGTCCGGATGAGCATGGCCAGGTCAGGGTGAATTGTGGTGCCGCTACCGCCTCCGGCTGCCTGGAGCCAGACGGGCAGCGCGACACCCGCTCGGCGGCAGTAGCCCCATCCCTGAGCCAGTCCCGCCGGCTGGCCGCCGGGCTCCAGAACGAGCAATTCGGGACGGTAGGAGGCGATGACGTCGGCCCAGACCCGCTCGCTGCCATGCTCGATGAGCATCACCGCGTGCCCGGAGCACAGCGCGGCGAGGTATCCGACCACACCACGCACCGTACGCGGCTCCTCCACCACCACCAGCGCCTTGGCGGGCCGGTCCAGCTGCCGCTGGGCGGACCGGACCAGGCGTGCCAGGTGCCCGTAGGACACGACGGTGCCGTCCGGAAGAAGTACGGCGGGCGCATCTGGGGCCGGCCGGCTGATCGCGGCGAGATCCAGTGACGGGCTCATGCCACGGTGCCCGCAGACCGGGCGATGACCGCGGCCATGTCACGGATCGACTCGGCCGCGAACAAATCGCTCCCGCTGACCTCGATGCCCCACTGCCGGTGAACGAGCTCGACGAGCTCCACGGCGACCAGGGAGTCCCCCCCGAGACCGACCAGGTCGTCGGTCATGCTGACGGAGGTCTGCGGTAGCACCTGCCGGACGAGTTCCGCGAGGCGCCGCTCGCTGTCGGAGGCAGGCGGCTCGTAGTGCAGGATCAGCGACCGCTGGCGGAGGATCTCACGCGCGGCGCCTTGATCCACCACGCCCTCGGCGTCACGCGGAATCTCGGGGACGATCGCAACCCCGATGGTGCCGCAGCGTTCCCCGGCCAGCCTCATGACCAGGTCGCGGAAGACCGGGCCGGGCCGGTAGCCCTGCCGGACGACCATGACGGTCAGGCCGTCAGGCTCGGGTCCGTCCAGGACGGCGGCGTCGCGGATGATCGCCTTCTCGAGGAGCTGCCCGGCCAGGTTCTGACCGGTATCCGCAGGCACGTCCACGTTCACGATGCACTCCTATCTCTCGCCGACCACTCGTCGGCGGCCAGGCTGCTGGCCGTCTGGTCCTGCTGCGCTAGGCGCGCCACCTGCTGGCGGTCCACCTTTCCCGTCCCGCTGCGCGGGACAACGTCGGTGATCAGGACGCGGCGGGGTACCTTGTGCCTGGCCAGCCGGTCTCGCGCGAACACCCGCAGCTCCCGCGCGCTCACCTGGGCCCGGGGCGCGGCCACCACAGCGACCACGGCCTCGCCCAGGCGCTGGTCGGGCACGCCGATGACGGCCGCGTCCTGGACCTGCGGATGCTGGCCGAGCACGAACTCCACCTCGTCGGCGTAGACGGTCTCCCCGCCGACCTGGATCCGGCGGGCCTGCCGTGGCTCCAGGTAGAGGTAGCCATCGTCGTCGAGCCGGCCCCGATCGCCGACGCTGGCGAAGCCGTCGGGCCTAACCCGCAGCTGATGGCCGGGATCCAGGTAGCAGCCGACCGCGACGCTCGCGGACCGCATGTAGACGTCGCCGACCTCGCCGTGCGGCAGCGGCCCACCGTCGCGGTCCATGATGCGGAGCTGGGTGAAGAAGCCTCGGCCCACCGTCCCTCGGCGCGCCCGCCATTCGTCACCACGGGCCAGGGTGATACCCACCGGCTCGGTCGCACCGTACATCTCGAAGACCCTGGTGTCTCCGACCAGGTCGAGCCAGCTCAGCTTGACCTTGGCCGGGCACGCGGCGGACAGGTGCAGCATGCCCCGGACGCTGGACAGGCACCCGTTCCGGCCGCGGGCCGCGTCGGCCAGCAGCCGCATGTGGTACGGGGTCAGCTGCAGCCATTCCACCGCCCAGTTCTCGATCAGCTCCAGTGACCGGACGGGGTCGAACGCGTTCTCCACGATCACGGTGTTGCCGTCCGACACGGCCTCGGTGAAGTACGTCAGGGCCGCAGTGTGGTGCAGGGCGCCGATGACCAGTTGCCGCTGTCCGGGCCGCCAGTTCATCGAGGTGCTTGGCCGTGCGCCGCGCGACCGCAGCCCGACCGTGCGCATGCGCGGGTCAACGACGATCTTCGGCTGGCCCGCCGAACCGCCGGTCCCCAGCAGCATGCTCTGGGCCGGCAGGGGCCGGCGGCAGGGCCGCGCGGCGGCGATAGGCGTGACACCGGCGTCCCGGACCACGGCGACCGGGTAGCCCTGGCGGGTCAGTGCGTCGCACAGGGCGGCCGATTCGGCCTCCGGGGCGCGCCGGGAAATCACCGCGACCGGCCCGTCTGTGCGCAGGGCGGCCAGCAGGCGAAGGACGGCCTGACTCCCGTTGTCGATCTCGATCAGAGCGACGCCGTGGGGGCCGGCGGCCGCTGCAATGCGCGTCGCCCAGGCCGCCGTTGTCCGGCTGAGCTCGGCCCAGGTCCATGCCTGCTCGCGGCCCGCCTCCCGCGCGACCAGCGCGACCGTGTTGTCGGCGGCGTGCTCGCGGAACCGCTCGTCGATCACGGACATCTGGCTCACTCCCAGTCCCGGCCGGTACCGCTCACCGGCGGCTGCGGAACCTCAGGGGGCGCGCCGAGCATGAACTCACCGACCGACGACTCGATCAGCGGATCGAGCCCGGTGACCTGGCTGAAAACCGACGAGTCACCCGATCCCAGGCCGCAGCCGGCCAGCCGCATCGCGGTGGCGGCAAGGTACATCGCCTCGTAGAGAACGCCGACGTTCTTGAGCGTGAGGGAGTAGGCGATGGCCTCGTACTTCCAGCTGACCCTGGTGAACCGGGAGGCGAGCGTGATCACCGTGTGCGGCGCGGAAACTCCTCCGCTGCCCACGTAGGCTCCGAGCAGGATCTTGCGCACGGCGTCCATCTGGTCACTCACGAGAGTCAGCCGATGATGGGATGCGTCGTAGTGATAGATGCCGGGATCGAGCCCGGCGCAGGAGCGCACCGTAACGTAAAGCTCGATGTCGTAGACGGCGCCGCCGCTCGGGTACGTCCGCGAGCTTGACTCGTAGTAGCGCCCCGATCGCTCGTCGGCCGCCCGGACGGCCCGCACCCGACCGACCCGGTAGAGGAACTCGCCGAGCTGGCCCAGGGTTATTGGGCGGTCGCCGTGCTCGCGCAGCGAGCGCCTGGTTTCCATGACCCAGGCGAGGGGCGGATCGCTGGCGGTGAGCTGGCACATGTCGGGACGGGGCAGGGGGATCCTCCGCCCCGGGACCGGTTCCTTGACCGCGGGCTCCGGCGTGATGGTGCCCCTGAACCGCAGGGTCCCGCCCATGGGCCGGTCGGTCAGGCCGGCCCGGCTGCCGGCGTGCGCCACGACATCGTGGAACTCCCGCTGCTGAGCCCAGGGTGACCGGTCCTCGGCGGTGGCTCCATCGGCGTCGGCCTCGGCGACGACGCCGGCACCGATCAGGAACGCGGCCGCGGCACGGACCGCGACCGGGTCCTCGCCGGGAACGAGCTTGTCCACTGTCCGCAGGTCCTGCGGTACCGCCAGCGCGGCGACGAGGGCGCCGAGCGCCGGGCTGCTCAGAATCACGCGGGCGTAAGCGGTCGGCGACTCGAGCACCACATCATCCCCGGACCTGTGCAGGTAAGCGAAGCGCGACAGCCGCGCCCAGGCGGTGGGCGGCCCGGCCGGGAAATCGAACCGGGCCAGCTCGGAGGTGGGCTCGGCGCGCAGCAGTTCGGTGCCATCGACCACACAGCGGTAGTGGAGCATCGACTTTCCGGCCAGACGCCCGAGCTCGGTACCGAGCCGGTCCAGGTCAGCCGCTGAGACCACCCGGGTCGCGACCCGGTCGAGCTCGGCCCGGCCGACCGGGCCGTCGGCCAGCCGCCGCAATGCCGTGGCCGTGCCCTCATCGAGCAGCTTGAGGACGATACGGCGCGGCGGCCGCTCGAGGGCCAGCACGCCCGCGCCGACGGGAGGAACGCTCACGCCCGGCGCAAGCGAGACGAATACATAGTCGGGATGGGAGCTCACCAGATCACCTCGGTTCCCCGGCCCGCTACGGCCGCGTGGCCGATGGCCAGGCCGGCGTAAACCCGCGGGCCAGTGCGCAGGCTCCCGGCCACGGCATCCAGCAGGGCCGGGGGCAGGCAGGCGAACAGGCCCGAACGCAGGCCTGCGGCGGTAGCCGACAGCCGCGCGAAGCTGGCCGCCGTGGCGCACGCAGAGACGAGCCCGGCCGCGCCGTCACCGGGTCCGGCCGCGCCGTCAGCGGGAGTCAGCGCGCGGCCGGCGTGGAAGAGCGCGAGAACGGGCGGGTCGAGGCACCGGTCACCCAGGTATTCCTCGAGCACCGGGCTGGACCCGGCGACCCTGGCCACGCCCGGGGGACGCTCCGCGGCCAGATCGTACAGACCCGGGTGCATGCCGGTGACCCGGCGAACGTACAGCGCGCAGCCGACGCGCCGGCTGACGCCGGGCGGCGCGGGCCACGCGGACGCGGTGAGCGCCAGAGCGCGCCGCAGCAGCCGTTCCGGTCCCCGGACCCGCAGCGGCTCCGGGCTGAAACGGTAGGTCATGACGCTGCGGCGCAGGATAGAGGAGATCCGGTGTGAGGCGGCAGAACCCGGGCGGGCCGTGCCCGGCGGGGTGAGGTCGATGACGGCGGCGATCAACTCGCGGCCGGGATCCAGGTCGAGGGCGGCGGCGATCGCGTCCTGGCGGTCGCCGGGACGTACGGCGACCTGCCATCCCACAGCCTGGCCGCACCGGTAGAGCTGGGCGACGGCGGCACCGGCGTCCTGGTGCACGGCGCGCCAGGCGACCGGCCCGACCCGGGCCCGGCAGCTCCCGACGTCGCCGACCAGCACGAGCGCGCAGGCCGGTGACGCAGCACGGGCCGGGGCGCCCAGGCAGGCCCCGGTGGCCGGGGGCAGTGCCACGAAGTCCCGGGCCGTTCGGTCGAAATACCACACCGTGGCCGGGCCGCCGGGAAGCTCGTGCACCAGGTAGGCGTGCAGCGGGCCGACGCCGCCCGCCGACGGCGACCAGAGCCGGACGGCCGTGTCCCCCGGCCCGGATCCCCCGCGGTACGTGCCCACCGCCCGCTCCAGGATCCAGCTCAGGGTGAGCCATGCACCACGGCCAGGCGCGAGGCCGGCCACGAGCTCGCGGTCCGGGTTCCCGGGGTCAAGATGCTGCCCCGTGAGGTGCCGCCGGGAAGGCGCCGCAGGGCCGTGCCCGGTCGGCGTCGGAGCACAGTCTCCTCCGCGCGGCGGTGTCTCGGCCGCCTGGTCCCGGTCGTGTTCCGCTGCCTCGCGCTCACTCAGCCGGATGCCGGGTCGCCCGCAGGACGGGCAGCCGGGCTGGCGCGGCCGCGGGACCGGCGAAGGACTGAGCTCCGCCCCGATGCGGATCGCCCCCTGCCAGGCCCAGCTCGTCCCGTAGCCGCCGAGATAGCGCACCGCGGCGCCGACCGCGGCGCCGGCCGCCACGCCCGCGGCTCCCCCATCGAGCGGGCTACCGCCGCGGGCCGGGCCGGGCCCAGCGCAGCACGCACCGCACCGGCCACCCGGCATGTCGAGCAGCGGGCCGACGAGAATCTCCGCCCGGCCGACCTGGACGGGCAGCCGGGCCCCCAGCCGGCCGCCTGCCGCCGGCCCATCACGGTTCCCGCTGGTCACGTCGATGGTCAGGGCGTAGCGCGGCTCGCACGGCGAGCCGGGCAGGCCGGGCCGGCGGTGCACCGAGCCGACTCCCGAGCTGTGCAGCAGCGCGGCGATGAGATCGGGTACCTGGCCGTTCCCGGTCACCAGCGCGGTGGCGGCGCCGAGGCGGCGCCAGATAATGTCCCCCCGGGAGTGGGGTATCGACCGCCGCAAGAAGACCCGCATCGCCGGCTCGGGATCATCGCCCGCGCCCGGTGGCTCGTCGCGAAACTCTACCGCTCCGCTGGCCGCCAGCGCGTTCAGGATGCGGTTGATCTGGCCGCCCGGCTGGCCCAGCGCCGCCGCCAGGCCCTCGTCCGGGCGGGTGCCGTCCAGCAACGGCAGCAGCCGGGGGAAGAGCTCGGTCACGAGATGGCCGGCGAACCGGTCCCGGCGAGGTCCCCCCTCCACCACGTAACCGCCCTCCGCCGGAGCCAGCAAGACGCCGGGCACAATGCGCGGGTATGTAGTCATGAGGCCTTCATCTCCTGGCGCTGCGGTCCGGTGCTGATCTGGCCGCAGACGGCGCGGAGCCGTTCGGCGCCGACCGTGGTCATCCGGTTGTGCTGGGCGGCGGGCTCGCATTTCGGGCATCCATCCGCCGGGATCACCGTCCACGAGGAGACGGCGTCTGTGGCCATGTCGATCAGGTACAGCGCCCCCGCGGGCCGGGCAGGCCCCGGGCCGGCGCCGGGCGAGGCGAGAGCCAGGGCCAGCCCGGCGGCCATCGCCGCAAGGTGCGGCGGGAATCCCTGAACGCCCAGATCATCGTCCTGCTCGGCGGCCTGCTCCCAGCCATCGTCCAGCCAGCCGTGCTGCGCCCGGCGAGCCGAGTAGCAAGCCGGGCAGGGAGCGGCGCCCGGGATGGTCAGCGGCCCGACCCGCGCGTGGCCGGGACTGAGCGCAACCGGCACCCACGGCCGTCCGGCGAGCCCGGCGGCGACCGCGAAGGCCTCCAGGTCCGCCGTAACGTCACGGTGCGTAGCCAGTATCCCTAGCGTGCCCTCGGCCAGGAACTTCCGCAGTCCGCGGTAGAGCGGCGGCCGCGCGGTCTGGACGTCGCATCGGCCGGGCTCGGCTAGGGCCTCGAGATGCTGGGCCACGGCGTGGCCGAAGGGTCCCCGGGCGAGAACCCTGGCGCTGCTCTGACGGCTCATCTGATCACCTCCTCAAGAGACCGGCTGAGGCCAGGGGTTGAGCTGGCTTTCCTTGAGTACGCGCATCCCCATCCGCGCGGGGGCGTCATACAGGCGCCGGTGGGCGCGATACTGGGCGAGCGGCCTCAGCGACATGGGCTGCACATCTGGAATGACGACCCGCACCGCGCTGTGATCGATGTTGATCAGTTCGCGCGACGATATGTCCACCGCGTACGCAGGCATGCCCTTCTCGGCGAGGCGCCGCACAAGATAGGTCAGGCGCTCGACATCGGAGCCGGGGCAGGGCGACTCGGGCGCGCTGATGGCACGGTAGGCGAGATCCTCGAACAGGAAGGCGAAAGCCGGCCTGCGCGACCGGCGCGCCATGGCCGTCGCGCCGTCACTGGCCGCGTTGTACTCCGAGTACCGGCGCGGAACCGCAGGCTCGGCGTGCAGGTGACCGCGCATCCCCATCGCCTCGAGCAGCGCACGCTCGGCCGCCGCGGCGACATCGAGGTCTGTCGCGCAGCCCACGACCTGGGCGGCCTGGTACTCGGCGTCGGCCAGCTGGACGCAGTAGACGGTGGGCACGCCGATATCGGTCGTCGCGTCGAACAGGTAGGTCTCGATTCCGCGATCGGAACACCATTGCGTCATGTCGCGCACGGAAGCGCCGTGGCACTTCTGGTCGAGCACGGGCAGCGGGAGTTTCTGCAGCCAGGTCAGCGCGATGGCGTCACGCTCGATCAGTTCGCAGATCGCGTTGACCAGCGCAGCCTCGACCGTGACGTGCGTCGCGCAGCCGGTCGAGATCGGCACCCAGAAGCGCTCGGCGGCGCGGCGGCGGCACCCGAGGTCCACCATGACAGCCGGCAGGAAGACATCCCGTCCCGTGCCCAGTTCGATAGCAGGTACCCAGCGGATGTCGGCGGCGGTGTCCGCCCGGCCCAGCGGGCACCCCGGCCTGCGGAGCTCCCGGGGCGAGCAACGGGGAACGGCGTCAAGGTCAAGGGCATCATCGCCGAGTTCCCGCGCCGAGGCGCTGAGGAATTCCCGCTGGCCGAAGACGAGGGCCGAGTAGCGCTCCATGGCCTCGCTGATGGCGATCAGGCGCGCGTGCCCTGGATCATCGTAGGCGCGGCCGGTGCCGTAGGGCATCGAGCCGCTTCGGACGTAGCCGGGCCTTACCGCCGCGATGTTCCCGGTCGCGGCCGAGTACATGCTGCAGCGCTCGGGGAGCCATCCGCTGGTGCGGACCGGATGGACCGTGCCGACCGCGCCGAACAGACCGGCGAGCGCAGTTAGCGATGGATTCTCGAGCATCTGGATCGCCCTCCGCGGGGCCTTCGGTCAGTGTGCTTACCCGTGCCACGCTGGCGCTGGCTGCTCGAGCGAATCTCAAGCCGCACTCAAACGCCACGCCCGGGGTCATTGCGGTATCGAAGGTTGCAGCCGGATACATCTCTTCATTCCGCGGTGTGCACCCTTATGCGATCCCAAGCAACTTACGTGAAATGTTCTTGCGGCCAGAGAACGAGCCGGTTAGCGTCCTGAATAGGTCATCGCATTCGCGAGGCCAATTAACGCCAAGCCCAGGCGGTGAAACGAATGACATACTTCAAGTTGCTCGGCGCTTTCGAAGTCACCTCCGGCACTGACGGCGCTCTCAGCGCTAGCCGCAACGTCACACCCAGGGCACCCAAGGTACGCAGCGTCCTGGCCCTGCTGCTATTGCAGGCCAACCAGGTCGTACACGTGGACACGATAATCGAAGAGCTGTGGGGACCGAATCCCCCGCGCAGCGCGGTCACCATTGTACAGACCTACATTTACCATCTGCGTAAGGTTTTCGCGGCGGAGAAGCTCGACCCGCCGGGTAAATCGCTGCTCGCCACCAGATCGCCGGGCTATCTACTCCACGCCGAGCCGGAGCAGATGGATGCCGAAATATTCGAGCGGCTCGTCCAGGAAGGCCGCGATCTGAAAGAAAAGGACCGTCCGCGCCAGGCGGCCGCGACCCTCAGCCGGGCGCTCGGCATGTGGACCGGTCCCGCCCTGGCCGACGTGCCCCAGGGCAGGCTGCTCCAGGCGCACGCCGTCCACCTCGAGGAACTGCGCATCAACGCGCTGGAACTGCGCATCCAGGCAGACATGGCCCTCGGCAAGCACCGCGAGCTGATCGCCGAACTGCGCTCGCTGACCTGTGCGCACCCGTTCCATGAATGGTTCCATGGACAGCTCATCTCGGTACTCAGCCGTTCCGGCCGGCGCGGCGAGGCGCTGCAGGCCTACCAGAGCCTGCGTGCCCTGCTCAGCGAGGAGCTCGGCGTAGATCCGTCGCCCGGGCTGCAGCGGCTCCAGCGGCATGTGCTCGCGCTGGGCGCGCCTGACCGGTGTCCGCCGCTGAGGACCGGCGGGAACAAGCCGCTCGGGGTCGCCTCGTAAAGACGGGGTCGGGAACGAGCCCGAATCCCGATAATGATCAGCCCTTACCGGAGTATGCGATGACCATCTCAAAAGGAATCTATCAGCGCTCACCTGCCCCGGCCGACACCTTCGGCGTGACCGTTCCGGCGGACTTCGGGAGAGCCGTTCCGACGGACTTCGGGAGAACGGTCGTCACCGGCGGGTGCGGCTTCATCGGCTCGCATCTGGTGACCCGTCTGGCTCAGCGCGGAGTCGAAACCGTTGTCGTCGATGCGCGGGAGCCTGCGTCCCCGGTTCCCGGGGCCGACTACGTGATCGCGGATCTGCGTGCCCTCGATCAGGCACGAGACGCCCTCCACGGCGCGAACGTAATCTTCCATCTGGCCGGCACGCTGGACGCGCCGGGCTCGATTCTTGACCCCGCGACCGATTTCGAAGCAAACGTGGTAACCACGCTTAACGTCTTGCGAGGCGCGGAGGCCGCGGGCGTGCGGCGGTTCGTCTTCACGTCATCCGCTCTGGTCTACGGCTCGCCGCGGAGCTGCCCGGTAGATGAGGACGCGCCGCCTCAGCCAGTCTTCCCCTACGCAGAGTCGAAATACGCCTGCGAGCGCCTCATCGCCTCCTGCGGCAAGGCGCATCAGATGTCTTACGTCATCGGGCGGGCTTTCGTGACGTACGGGCCGGGCGAGCCCACGACCGCACGGGCCGAGGTCTCCCAGTATCTCCGGGCCCTGATATCCGGCGCGGGCCCGCATGTCCTGGGTGACCCGGACGCCAAGACCCGCGATTTCATCCACGTGTTCGACGTCGTCGAGGCGCTCATGACACTGGCGGCCAGTCCGGTAACAGGGATCGTCAATATCGGCACGGGCCGGGAGACGACGCTCCGGAAGCTCACCGAGATCGCCGCGACAGCGCTGCGCAGGCCGGTCCCGGACCTGCCCTGGGAGCCCTCTCCGGAGGACGAGTACCGTCTCGTGGCCGATATCACGCGGCTGAAGGCGCTGGGCTTCCGGCCGTCGATCAGCCTGGAGGATGGCGTTGCGGCCCTCGCGGAAGGCCTTTCCTGCCTTGCTCCCCCGCTGGCTGAGCCTGCTCGCGGGGCGGTGCCGGCGTGACCTCCGTGACGGTGAAGCGCGCTCGCGGTGCGCCTCGCCCGCCGGATGGCGCGATGGATCGGGTCGCCCGCATACTCGCGGACTACGCCCGCCGGAGCCCGGTCCCTGGGCTGGCGGTCAGCGTCTTCGACAGCACCGCCATCCTGGCCGAGACGGCCCTGGGCCAGCGGGCCATCGACAGCCCGGGCGATGCCATGACGGAGAACACGCTGTTCCGGCTCATCTCCCTCACCAAGATGTTCACCACCCTCGCCGCCATGAGGCTCGCCGATAGCGGCCGGCTGGCGCTGGACGAACCCATCGGTGAGCTGTTTCCCGCGCCGGCCGACCTGCCCGTGCCGCTCCCGTCCGTGACGGTCAGGCAGCTGCTCAGTCACACATCGGGACTGGTGCGCGGCGAGCTCAACCTCGACGTCGGCAGCCGTGACCCCGGCGGCCTGGCCGATTACACACTGCGCACCGGAATTCACACGCCGTTCATCGCTGATCCGGGAGCCGTATATTCCTACAGCGATCAGGGTTTCTCCATCGTCGGCTATCTCATTGAGCGCGCCACCGGGCGCTGTTTCGCTGAGGCCGTGCGGGAGCTGGTGTTCGAGCCCCTGGGCATGAGGTCCGCGTGCTTCGAGCCGACGGTGGCCATGACCTATCCGCTGAGCCAGCAGCACGTCTACCGCGGGTCGCGCGGGCTCGTGCAGAACCACCGATTCGCCGAGGCGACGCGTATTCATCCCTGCGTTGGCGCCTTCTGCTCAGCGCACGAACTGGCGCTGTTCGGCATGCTGCACCTGAGTGGCGGGCTGGCTCCCGGCGGCGGTGACCGTGTGCTTTCCGCCAGCGCTGTGCGCGAGATGCACGATCCGCGCACGGACATCGGCCTGGACATCGACCTGCGCTACGGCCTCGGTGCCTACGCCGGGCCGCGCTACGGCAGCCATCTCGCCTACGGCCATGAGGGCTATCTGTACGGGACGTGGGCGAAGCTCATCCTGATCCCCGGTGCCGGGGTCGGCCTGGCGTGGTGTGACAACTGCGGCCCGATTCCGGCACTGATCGCCGCGCGCTACCGCGCCATCGACGAGATCCTGGCCGTGCTCTGCGACGCCGAGCCCAGCTGGCGCCGACCGGAGGGTTCAGGAGAGGGCGACGGCGGGCCACGGCGGGAGCACTGCGCCGGCCGCTACGTGCGCCACACCGGGCAGCCGGTGGACGTCACGGTGCGCGACGACGCCCTGGTCATCACCGACGGCGTGGACACGGTTCCGCTGGTCCACCACCAGGGATCGGTCTTCGTCGCTGACCAGAACGCCCCGGTGCCGCCCCGGGCGCCATGGGAACCCCACGCCGGCAGCAGCCGCTGCTGCGTGCGGTTCGCCGGCCGTTCCGCCGAGCGGGCGTCGTACCTGACGCTCAACGGCATCGCATACCGTCGCCAGCCGCAGCCCTGACGCGCGGCGGCGTGACCACCCTTCACCTGGAGGTAACCGCCGTGAGTCCGAAGTTCGTTGTCCCCTACAGCGGCAAGGGAAGCTGGTTCGACTCCGAGGAGCTGGACGTTCTCCGTGAGCTGCTGCTGTCCGACGTCCATCTGGGCGCATCCGAACAGGGGCGGTTGTTCGAGGCCGACATGGCCAGGTACCTGGGCGTGCCGCACGCGATCGCCGTCAGCAGCTGCTCGATGGCGCTCGAGCTGGTTACGCGCGTCCTCGGCCTCGGGCCCGCTGACGAGGTCATCACGTCGCCGCTGACGTACGAGGCGAGCATCTGGAGCCTGCTGGGCCACGGATGCCAGGTGACGTTCTGCGACATCGATCCGGAAACTCTGTGCCTGAGCGCACGGGACCTCGACCGCGTCGTGACCGAACGCACCAAGGCGATCTTCGTGACGCACTACGGCGGGGTCATGGCCGACATGGACGAGCTCCGGTCATTCTGCGACCGCCATGGGCTCGCGCTGGTCGAGGACTGTGCCCATGCCGTCGGCGCCACCTACCGGGGCCGCGCCGCCGGGACGATCGGCGACTTCGGCTGCTTCAGCTTCCAGTCGCTGAAGCACATCTCGACCCTCGGGCAAGGTGGCCTGATCACCGTGGCCGATGACGAGCTGGCCTCCCGGCTCCGGACCCTGCGAACCGGCCGGCCGGACGCGGTATTCACGCCACGCCCCGGTCCGCAGCTGTTCACGGCGGCCGGCGATCTGGGCCGCATCGCCGGGGCCGACACACATGAGAAGAACGCCTACACGCACGACTGCGCCGATATCCGCGCGGGCGGGCTGAACGCGGTCCTGGGTGAGCCGGCCGCGGCGGTGGGGCGTACGCAACTTCGCAAGGTGGCCGACCTGCTCGCCGAGCGCCGGAGGATCGCCGACATCCTGGACAAGAGGCTCGGCGAGATCCCGGGCATCCACATACCGAGCGTTCCGCCGGACCGCGAGCATGCCCACTGGCTGCACGCCTTCCTGGTCACACCGGAGGCCAGGCTCACCCGTAACGAGCTGGTCAGCGGGCTCTGCGAGGCCGACATCGAGATCGTGCTGCGCTTCTTCCCGCTGCACCTGCTGCCGGAGTGGCGCGACCGGCCTGGCACGCGCGCGTTCTGCCCGACCGCCGAGCGGGTCTGGTTCCGGCAGCTCGTCAACTTGCCGTTCTACCCAGGACTCACCGACGACCAGATCGACTACATGGTCGAGACGGCCAGGAGGCTGATGGTCCGGGGCTGACCGCAGGGCCGGGCGGGCTGCTCCGTGGCCCGGGGCCAGGACGCCCGATAGCCTGAATCCCCATGGACACAAAACCGGCCGAAGGGCGCATACTCACGGCAAACATCCGCGGGCCGGTGTCGTTCACGCGGGACGACGACGGCCGGCTGACGGCACGCCGCGGTGGCGGCGGCGTGGTCTCGGCCCTCTCCTCGGCCTTCGGCACAGGCGACACGCTGTGGATCTGCGCGGCGCTCAACGACGCCGACCGGGCCTGGGCGGGCAGCACGCCGGGCGGCCGGCTCGGCCTCGACGGGTCACCCGGCGGGTCGAAGGTCCGGATGCTCGACATCCCGCCTGCCACCTTCCAGCGGGCTCACAACGGGGTGGCGAACTCGACGCTGTGGTTCGTGCATCACATGCTCTACGAGACGCCGATGCAGCCACAGTTCGGGCTCGCGTTCGAACCCGAGTGGGAGGCATTCCGCGCCTATAACCGCGCGTTCGCCGAAGCTCTGGCGGCCGACGCCGGACCGTCGGCGGACGGCGGGCCGGCTATCCGGGCCGTAGTCCAGGACTATCACCTGAGCCTGGTGCCGCGGATGGTCGCCGACCTGCGCCCCGACATCAGGATCGCGCATTTCACCCACACACCGTGGGCTCCGCCGGACTACTACCGGATGCTGCCTCGCCCGGCCCGCGATCAGATCCTGGAAGGCGTACTCGGCGCCGACCACGCCGGGTTCCATTGCCAGCAGTGGGCTGACGCATTCCTCGACTGCTGCGAGGTGATCCTCGGCGCCGATGTCGACCGGGCCAGACGGCGGGTCAGCTACCGGGACCACGAGACCAGCGTCGGCGTGCATCCCCTGGGGGTGGACGCGGCCGAGCTCAAACTCCGCGGCGCCCAGCCTGACGTACAGGCCAGGATGGCGACGCTCGCCAAGGCTGCGCGGGGCCGGAAGCTGATCGTCCGGGTGGACCGCACCGAGCTGTCCAAGAACATCATCCGCGGGCTCGCCGCCTACCGCGAGCTGCTGGTGAGGTACCCGGAATGGCGGGGCCGGGTGTCGCACCTGGTGTTCGCCTACCCATCGCGGCAGGACCTGCCCCTGTACCGCGAGTACATGGCCGGCGTGACCCGGATGGCTCACGAGATCTCCGACGAGTTCGGCGCCAACGGCTGGGAGCCGGTCACGCTGGAGGTCGATGACGACTACGCGCGGTCGCTCGCCGCCTACCGACTGGCCGATGTGCTGCTGGTCAACCCGCTGCGCGACGGCATGAACCTGGTCGCCAAGGAGGGCATGATCCTTTCCGATGACGGCTGCGCGCTGGTGCTGTCCAGCGAGGCGGGCGCGGCCGCCGAACTAGAGGCCGATGCTCTCATGGTCAACCCGTACGACGTGTCCGAGACAGCGCAGGCACTGCACCAGGCGCTCAGCATGGACGACGACGAGCGCAGGCGCCGGACGGCATCCCTGGCTCGGGCCGCGGCGGCGCACCCACCGGCCCGGTGGTTCGCCGGCCAGCTTGCGGCGCTGGACCGCGAGGCCTAGCGTCGCGGCGCATGATGCGGTGCCATGGCGGTTCATCCACCCGGCGAGCCAGCCGCGGTCAGGGTTGGAAGCGGACGAGCCAGACGCGCCGGCGAGCGCGTAGACGAGTTCTTCGCGACCGGAGCCCGCGAGCCCGACGACAAACACGCACTCTCGTGGCGCGATGTCCACATCGACCTCGCGCAGACTCGCCGACCGGAGTCCGCGCACCGCAAGCGCCGACGGGCGAGCAATGTTGCCGATCAGCGACCGCCAGCTCGGCGCACGCAGATGGGGCGTGCGATCGGCCGGGTCCTTCGGCACGAACCTGCGGACGGCGGCGGCAG
>Ga0137407_10000881_pt1 | contig 19799 bp, 17 predicted proteins | sample CZOMad2_2_16fung_FD_108410 | JGI IMG/M metagenome (GOLD analysis project Ga0137407, IMG submission 108410) | Vadose zone soil fungal communities from Angelo Coast Range Reserve, California, USA - CZOMad2_2_16fungal (Illumina Assembly) | ecosystem: Environmental > Terrestrial > Soil > Vadose... | reverse complement strand
GCCATGCCGGCGCGCGCGAAGAAGCGTGCCACGCCCTCGGGGTTCATGATGAACGGGCCCATGCCGCCGGCCGGATTCTCATCGGCCTTGAAGTCGGGGACGTCGGCCCCGCCCCAGGCACTGCCATTCCACGCGATCAACTTCCGTTTCGGGTTGTAGGGTTTACCGGCCGGATCGCAGGACGCCCGGTTGTACAGCACACGACGGTTTGCGGGCCAAGACCAGGCCCAATTGAGCGTCTGTCCGATACCCGTGGGGTCCGAGTTGTCACGCCGCGCCATGAGGTTGCCGGTAGGGCCCCACGCGCCGCAGAAAATCCAGCAACCGGATTGCGTGCTGCCGTCGTCGCGCAGTTCGGCAAAGCCCGCGAGCTGCTCCCCGGCCTTACGAGTGATCTTGGTCGGGTCTTTGGGATCGGCCAAGTCTTTGAGGGCGCTGCCCGAGTATTCCTTGGCGAGCTCCTCCGGGCTGGGACTCTCGACTTGCGCATACTTCCACGTCAAGTTGAGGATGGGATCCGGAAAGGCGCCGCCGTCCGTGGTGTACATGGCGCGCATGCGAGTGAAAATACCGGCCATGATCTCTAAATCGCTGCGCGCCTCGCCGGGCGGGTTGGCACCCTTCCAATGCCACTGCAGCCAGCGCGCCGAGTTGACCAGGGCGCCGTTTTCCTCGGCGAAACACGTGGTCGGCAACCGGAACACCTCGGTCTGGATCTTGCTCGAATCGACGTCGTTGAGCTCGCCGTAGTTGCGCCAGAACTCCGAGGTCTCGGTGGCCAGAGGGTCCATGATCACGAGGAACTTGAGCTTCGAAAACGCGGCCGTGAGCTTGGCCTTGTTGGGCGCCGCTGCCAGAGGATTGAAGCCCTGCGCGAGATAGCCGTTGATCTTGCCCTGGTGCATGAGCTCGTACACCTGCAGCATGTCGTAGAGCTTGTCGAGCTTGGGCAGGTAGTCATAGGCCCAGTTGTTCTCTGCCGTCGCCGCATCCCCCCACCAGGTCTTCATGAAGCTCACGAAGAATTTCGGCGTGTTCTGCCAGTAGCTCAACTGATTGGGACGCAAGGGTTTCAATGTGCGCGCCGCCAAGTACTTGGCGTAGTCTTGGTCGCCTTGGCTGGGAAGAGAGATGTAGCCCGGCAATTGATTCGACAACAGACCGAGGTCGGTCAGGCCCTGGATGTTCGAGTGCCCGCGCAGTGCATTCATGCCTCCGCCGGATACCCCGATGTTGCCGAGCAGGAGCTGGACCATCGCGCCGGTGCGGATCATCTGCGAACCGATCGAGTGCTGAGTCCATCCGAGGGCGTACATGATGGTCATCGCACGGGTCGGCGTCGCCGTCGAGGCGATCATTTCCCAGATGTGCAGGATCTTGTCTTTGGGTGTGCCGCAGACCCGCTCGACCATCTCCGGCACGTAGCGCGCGTAATGCGCCTTGAGTAGATTGTAAACACAGCGCGGGTGTTTGAGCGTGGGATCGACCTTGGCATAGCCGTCTGCGCCCATCTCGTAGTCCCAGCTCGACCTGTCGTAACTGCGTTTATCGACGTTGTATCCCGAATAGATGCCGTCGGTGAACGAGAACTCCTCCTTCACGATGAAGGACAAGTCGGTGTAATTCACGACATAGTCGTGCTGGATCTTGTCGTTGGTCAGCAGGTAATTGATCAACCCGCCCAAGAACGTGATGTCCGTCCCCGGCCTGATCGGTGCGTAGTAATCGGCAACCGAGGCGGACCGGGTGAAACGAGGATCGATGACGATGAGCTTCGCTTTGTTATGCGCCTTGGCTTCGGTCACCCATTTGAACCCGCACGGGTGCGCCTCGGCGGCGTTGCCGCCCATGATGAGGATCAGATCGGCATTCTTGATGTCGACCCAGTGATTCGTCATCGCTCCACGGCCAAACGTCGGGGCAAGACCTGCCACCGTCGGACCGTGTCACACACGCGCCTGATTGTCGAACGCCAGGAGACCGAGTGAGCGCGCCACCTTGGCCGTCAAGTAACCGACTTCGTTGCTCGACGCCGATGCGGCCAGCATACCCGTGGTCAGCCACCGGTTGACGGTCAATCCATCGGGTGTCTTCGCGACGAAGTTTGCATCCCGGTCCTGCTTCATCAGTTTGGCGATGCGGTCGAGGGCGTCGTCCCAGGACATGCGCTGCCATCGATCCGATCCCGGTGCGCGGTACTCGGGATACTTGAGACGGCTCTCGCTGTGGATGAAGTCGATCAGGCCGGCTCCCTTCGGGCACAGCGTGCCGCGATTGACCGGATGATCGGGGTCCCCCTCGATGTGAAAAATGCTGGGCTGCGCATTCTTGGCCGCGTCGCCGAGACCGTACATGAGAACGCCGCAGGCAACCGAACAATAAGGACAGGTATTGCGGGTCTCGGTGGCGCGAGTGAGCTTGTATTCACGCACCTCCGCAAGTGCCGGCCCGGGTGAGAAACCCATCACTGCCAGACTCGAACCCACCAGCGACATGCCGGTGACCTTCAAGAATTGGCGCCTAGTCAATTCAGCCATGTGAATTTCCTCCAGGTCTGCGGACGTAGCGAGTTTAGTGCCTTCCGCAGTTGCACACAATCCAAGGGGTCTGCGACGTCAGCCCTTCCGCTCGAGGATGCCTTTGCCCTTTGGTTGCCCGGAGTACCTCGCCTCCGGGTCGCTTCTAGCGGGGATACCGTGGCGCTACCAGTTGCTGCCAATCCCAAATCAACGCGTCCAGAGATGGTGTGCCGCACAAGTGTGCGGCGCGTTTGCCGCGGCCAGGTGCACTCGTGATTGTGTTGGAGCGGATCACCCGATGGACCCACGCGATGGACCCGGCGACCCTGGAAGGGAGCAGCAATGGTCGACTATGATTAGCAAGAGCCTGCAAGGAACGACGGCGGTTCTTTCTCTAGAGTCCACTCGAGCGGCGCCACAAACCCACAGATTCGCAGCGCAATCCGCTCGCATCACACCGGAGACATGCAGATGAGCACTATCACTACGAAAGACGGAGTTACGATCTTCTACAAAGATTGGGGCAGCGGCCAACCCATCGTATTTTCTCATGGCTGGCCGCTGTCAGCCGACGATTGGGACACACAGATGATGTTCTTCCTGAATCGCGGCTTTCGCGTTATCGCCCATGACCGGCGGGGTCACGGGCGCTCGAGCCAGACGGCCGATGGTCACGATATGGATCACTATGCCGACGACCTAGCGGCCGTGACCGCGCACTTGGATTTAAGGAACGCCGTTCATGTCGGCCATTCAACCGGCGGCGGTGAGGTCACGCACTACATTGCGCGCCACGGAGAGAGTCGCGTTGCCAAGGCGGTGCTCATCAGCGCAGTGCCACCGATCATGGTCAAAACGCCCGCCAATCCAGGCGGTCTGCCAAAGGAAGTATTCGACGGATTTCAAGTGCAGGTCGCTACCAACCGGGCACAGTTCTATCGCGACTTGGCGGCGGGCCCTTTCTACGGTTTCAACCGGGAAGGCGCGAAAGCCTCAGAAGGCGTCATTCAAAACTGGTGGCGCCAGGGCATGATGGGAGGCATCAAGGCGCACTACGACGGCATCGTGGCCTTCTCCCAAACCGATTTCACCCCGGACCTCAAGAGAATCTCGGTGCCCACGCTGGTGATGCATGGGGATGATGACCAGATCGTGCCCTACGCCGATTCTGGGCCGCTGAGCGCCAAGTTGGTGAAGAACGCCATCTTGAAAACCTACAAAGGCTTCCCGCACGGGATGCCCACCACTCAAGCCGATACGATCAACGCCGATCTTTTATCGTTCATCAAGTCATGAACCGTTAACCTGCCTTTACTATGCACCCGTCAGTAGCGCTCGCGCGCGACGGGTGCTTTCGGAAAGCACGAAAGTCCGCGCATGTTTCCTCCCCGTCGCGGACTTGGGGACTTCCGCGGCTTCCCAAGGATTGGGAAGTCCGAGCGATCCCTAATGTCCCGTCTTGTCGCCGCGCCGGCTGGATTCGAACAAAAACCAAGTGCGGCGTTCAGTTTCGTCGATCCAGTTCTCGATCAGGCTCGCCGTCGCGATGTCGCGCAGCTCATCGACCATGTCGTGCACTTCGCGGAGGCGCGCGGCAAGGGTGATGTTATCTTCGCGCAGCTCGGCAAGCATGTCCAGCGGATCGACGTACTCGGCGTCATTATCCTTGATACGTTGAATCCGCGCGATATGCCCGATCGAGCGCAAGGTCGAACCGCCGGTCTTTCTGATACGTTCGGCGATGGGATCGGTCATCGCGTACAGTTGATCGGCCTGTTCGTCCAGCAGCAGATGGTAGTCGCGGAAATGCGGTCCGCTCATGTGCCAGTGAAAATTTTTGGTCTTGAGATAGAGCGCGAATACATCGGCAAGTATCCCGTTCATTCCGCCTGCGATATTTCTGGACGCTTTCGTGCCCAGATCGGTCGGTGTGATGAGAGAGGCTTCTCTGCGGAGCGCCAAGTCGTTCTGCTTGGCAGAGTCTTTCTTGGCCATGGGCGGGCGCGCTCGAGTTGGTTGGGATGAGAATCTGAACAGTAATTGCGCAGTAGCCTACCGCTCATTCTCGGTGGTGCGCAACTTTGCCGCTTCTGAATGCAATCTGCAGCGCAGCGCACAACGATACGTGTGTATCGCGCCGCGCTATTATCCCAAATTTGGCAAGACGGTAATGAACTTTCGCAATGAATATGAATAGTGCAGCGGTGCAGACGATACGCCTGCTCAAAGTGAACGCGACGCCTCGTTACTCCTCTCGCTTCACCGCTCCCCTCTTGACATCGCTCCCGGCGACCCGCGCAGCGCGCCGTTCCTTTGCCTGAAGATACTTCTCGTTACGAGGATTGACGTGCAGGCCGGTCTTCACCTGGAGCGCAACATCGATGCCGGCATTGCGCAGTTGGCGCACCTTGTCCGGATTCCGCGTCAGGAGCCGGATCCTGGGCACCTCCAGCGCTCGCAAAATCTCGGCGGCAAGCGCGTAGGAACGCGCATCCTCCTGGTGACCCAGCCGCACGTTCGCCTCGTAGGTATCGAATCCCGAGTCCTGCAGTTTGTATGCTCTCAATTTCTCATCCAGACCGATCCCCCGGCCCTCTTGCCGCAGGTAGATGAGAATTCCCCCCTCGAGAGACAGGCGGGACAACGCCTCCGCCAGTTGCTTTCCACAATCACAACGCAGCGAGCCAAGAACGTCCCCGGTGACGCATTCGGAGTGAATCCGGACCAGCGGATCTTTTGGATTGCCCTGTCGAGGCGGAAAAATCAACGCAAAGTGATCTTTGCCGTCGCCGCCCGGGAGACCGCGAAAGGAAACGATCTCCGGCGAGCCGTAGTGTTCGAGCGGTAGGATCGTTCTCGTTATATCCATTTTCTTCACTCAGCGCCCGCTTAGGCTCGCTCCAATCTGTTTCAGGCCGCGGCGCCCAGTCGCCCGTCGCGATAGTCGGCGAGCGCCTGCTCGATTTCCTCGCGCGTGTTCATCACGAACGGACCGTACTGTACCACCGGCTCCCGCAGCGGCTTCGCTGCCAGCAGCAGGAAGCGTACGCCTTCGGCCCCAGCCTGCACCCGCACACGCGCGCCATCGGACAAAACTCCTGCCGCGCGATGCGGCAGCGGCTTGGCCGCGCCGGCCGGACCGATCTCGGCACTGCCTTCATAGGTATACAGGAACGCATTGTAACCTGCCGTGACCGGCGCACTGAATACCGCTCCGGCCGGCAGGCGAACGTCGAGGTACAGGGGATCGGTGCTGAGGTTCGCGCCGCTGCCGTTGACCGGGCCGCTGGTGGAGGCGCCGTCCAGCGTCAGTGTGCCGGCAATGACCTTCACGTCACCGCCCTGCGGCAGCTTCACCCCCGGGATCTCGCCCGCGGGGATGTCGCGATAGCCGGCGGGCTTCATTTTTTCCTTCGACGGAAGATTGAGCCATAGCTGGAAGCCGCGCATGCGACCTTCGCTCTGCTGCGGCATCTCGGAATGGATGATGCCGCGCGCCGCCGTCATCCACTGCACGTCGCCGGGCCCGAGGTCGCCGCGGTTACCGAGGTGATCCTCGTGGCGCATGTGGCCATCGAGCATGTAGGTCACGGTTTCAAAGCCGCGGTGCGGATGCGCCGGGAAGCCGGCGATGTAGTCGTCCGGGTTATCGGAATAGAACTCATCGAGCATCAAGAACGGATCCACGTGCAGGCCGCGCTGGCTGCCGAGGCTCCGGCGCAGCTTGACACCGGCGCCGTCGGAAGTCGGCATCGACTCGATGACATGGATCAGGGTTCGGGTGTTCATCTTGGGTCTCCTGGGAAACATTTCTCTCGAGCGGCAACCATCAGGCGGCGAGACGCTCGATCTCGGCCACGGCCCTGGCCAGACACGCTTCCTTGCTCTCTGGACTGATGGCGAGGCCTTCAGCGTAAACGAATTCCACGTCGGTTATGCCGATGAAGCGCAGGAAGTCGCGCACATAGCTGGTCTGTGTATCCATGGGTGTACCGGCATAGATCCCGCCGCGGGCCGCGAACACGTACGCCTTCTTGCCGTTGAGCTGACCCACCGGACCCTTCTCGGTGTACTTGAAGGTCACGCCGGCTCGGGCGATGTGATCGAAGTAGGCCTTGAGCTGCGAAGGCACGCCGAAGTTGTACATGGGCAAGCCCAGCACGATCACGTCCGCCTGCTTCAGTTCGTTGATCAGGATATCGGAATACGCCACCACCGCCCGCTGCGCGGCGCTGCGCTCTTCCGGTTTCGTGATGAAGGCGCCAAAGCGCTCGGCATTGAGGTGGGGCACGGGTTCGGCGGCGGCAACGTCGCGCACCACAATCTTCGCCTCGGGACGGCGCTTGTGGAAAGCCGCGACGAACTGGTTGGCCAGCCGGCTGGATTGGCCGTTGTCGCTGTTGATGCTGGCGTTGATCTGGAGCAGGGTGGTCATGGACTGAATCTCCTCTATTAAATGATAACGATTTGCTGGGCCTGGATGTATTTAAGTATTGATTGATTAGATAAAAAAGCAGAATATTTAGGGCCTACCTATCTATTGGTTAGATATATGGCCGGCACCCCAAGAATCTCCCTGGAGCAATGGCGTTCTCTCTTGGCCGTGGTTGATGCCGGCGGCTATGCCCAGGCTGCCAAAGCGCTGCACAAGAGCCAGTCGGCGGTCACTTATGCCGTGCAGAAGATGGAAACCCTGCTCGGCGTGAAAGTATTCGAGGTGGTCGGACGCAAGGCGCATCTCACGGCGACCGGTGAGGTGCTGTACCGCCGGGCCAAGGCGCTGCTCGAGGAAGCCGGTGCGCTGGAGGGGGCTGCCGGCAGCTTAGGCAAGGGCTGGGAACCGGAACTGCGGCTGGCGGTGGAGATCATCTTTCCCACGTGGCTGCTGCTCCGATGTTTCGCGCGCTTCGCCGAGGAACGGCCGGAGACGCGCATCGAGCTGTATGAGACCGTGCTCAGCGGCACCGAGGAAGCGCTGCTACAGCGCAAGGTTGATTTAGCGATCTGCTCGCAGGTGCCGCAGGGGTTTGCCGGCGATCCGCTGATTCGGCTGCGCTTCCTTGCGGTGGCGCACCCGGAACATCCGCTTCACCAGCTCGGGCGCGAGCTGACGCTGCAGGATCTGCGCAAGCATCGCCATCTCGTGATCCGGGATACGGGCAGCCAGCGCCGCGCCGGCAGTTGGCTGGGTGCGGAACAGAGTTGGACGGTGAGTCACAAGGCCACATCGATCCACGCTGCCTGCATGGGCTTGGGCTTCGCCTGGTTTCCGGAAGAGATGGTGGTCGGCGAACTGGAGCGCGGCCTGCTCAAGGCGCTGCCTTTGCGCGAGGGCGGCGAGCGCTGGGCCGAACTATACTTAGTGTTCGCCGACCGCGACTACGCCGGTCCCGGCGCACTGCGCTTGGCGGAGATCATCCGCGAGCTGGTGGCGGAGCAATGCCGCAAGCTCGGACACGAACCGGCACAGACCCTGGTGCGCGCCGAAGCACCTTCCGGCCAATAGAGATTTTCAACTAGTTCAGCGGCGCGCGACACAGGCTCATCCGCTCGATCTCGCTCGAATACGGCACTTCGCTTTCGGCCGGCCGTGGCCTCGGTAGGCCTGCCGTGATCCTCGTGCATGGTTCGAGCCGAGTGATCTGCCTTCGCCGCGCAATGTTTCAATTGAAATAGGGAACGCTCGGTGATGCAACATGCCATCTACAGAACGACGCCATAATCGTCCCTGCATCAACTACTGAGACACGACGAGGAGGCAGACATGGGCTACCGAATATTAATTCTCATCGCAGCAATTCTGATCACAGGATGCGAAGCGCTGGTTTTTGTCGGCGCAACGGCTGGAATGAACTAACCGCTGACGGTGTACTCCGTCTCCACGTCCTGGATGCACGGACAGCGGTGAACCGATATGGGTCATCATTGCGATAAGACGACCTCGCCAAGGACAGGCCCGATATAGGATGCGAAACGCTTGCGCATATCAACGACTCGCGGCTCATCCAGTATGAAGTCCCTGAAATGATCCGCTGTTTTGTAGTTGCTGATGGATTTAAAGCTGCCCACCGCAGCGACATCGCGCCGCGTTGACCAGTTTCCCTGGTGTGATTGATGCTCGTACGAGATGAGCCAGGCCACAAACAGCCGTGCCGCGCTAGGGTGTGGAGCGCCCTTGAAGATGCAGCAACGGTTCTCCCACACCGTCATCAGATCGTCCGCTGGCGCGACAACATCAATTCGACTGCCGCCGCGCTTGGAAGCCAGTGCCGTTTCAATCGACGTATCGAAAGACAACCCTGCGCGTCCTTGTGCTATTTCTCGCACGACCCCGACATGCCCGCGGATGAACTGCGGCTTGTTGGCCATCAACTCCGGCATGAATTTCCATCCATGGTTTTGCACGATATTGTGATAAAGATAGAGAGTGATATCGTCGTCTTGCGGGTAACTCGAGACGACCTGTCCGCGAAACTTCGGTTTCAAAAAGTCAATTGCGGATTTCGGAATTTGATCATCAGATACCAGATCCTGATTGTAGCCATATCCCAGGGCATAGACGCGAACGCCAACGTTGGTGCCATCTGCATCCTTGAATTGATCTAGGACTGCTTCAAAATTGGGGCCGCGATTGACCATGAGAGCGCCTTTGTTCTTCCATCGTTCAATGTCTTGTATCGTTTGCAGATTAGCGACGTCTGCTTCCAGACTGCCACGAGCGATCTGTTCATCGATCCGAGGGACCAATTGATTGCTGAACCCGGTAGCCAAATTAACTTTTATCCCCGGGTATGAATTTGAGAATTGGTCGATGGCGGCCTGATGAGGTGCAGTTGGGCCGCCCGCATAGTAGGTGAGCGCGCCCTCCTGCTTGGCGGCTGAGTAAAGATCAGCCAAATCACCGGTGGTCTGCGCATAGATTTTGGGCAAGGAAAAAGCACTGCTCACCACGGCCGCGGCCTTGAATAAGTCTCGACGGCTGATCCCACGCCTGTTCGACTTAAGATGTATCTTCTCGCTCATTTTTCCTCCCAATTAGAATTCGGGTGATTCGGATGCTTGAGTTCCGGCGGTCGTCATCCGGCTCCAAAAAAGCTCGGCCTACTCCGGACTCATCGCGCCGAGGTACGCCGCGATAGCGATCAAGTCGTCCTCAGTGAGGTCGGCAACGACCGCGCGCATCGGCGCCGCCATCGTTCCACTACGGGCGCCGCGCTGGAGATCATATAGTTGGCGAGCGGTATAGATGGGCGAGCGGCCGGCCAAGGCCGGGGTATCGCCCACCCCGCGCAGATCCTTGCCATGGCAGCTCCGGCAAGCCGGAGCGCGGTTGCTTTTGCCGCTCACCAGGCTCTCGCCCCGGCTGATGCTGCCCATCGGCACATAGGCGACGAAGCCCGTCGCCGGGTCGCGGAGCTGGTTGCGCTGCAGATCCAAAACCGTCTCCACGATACGATGGCCGATGGGTTCCTTGGGCCCGTCGATCGGCAGTCGCATCCGGTTCTCAACCCGCGTGGGTGCAACCGCCTCAGTCTCGACCACCCGGATCCATGGGTGGTAGGCCTGGCCGGCGAAGTAGCGGACCGCCTCCGACAGCTCCGCGTCGGTCACGGACCTGGCAACGCCGATCATGCGCAATGTGGTGCGCGGGTTCGAGCTCTTGCGAGCGCCGCTCTTGAATTCGGCGACCTGCCGCGCAAGATAGGTGGCCGACTGGCCGGCCAGGCTGGCGCTCTCGGGACGCCCCTGACCATTGGGGAGATGACAGGCCGCGCAGGCCATCATATCTGGCTCTCGGCCATGGGCCACAGCGTCCGGCATCGGTGGATGCAGGTCGGGCCGCCAATCGGGCGGGTTGAACAAATCATGAGCCTGGGACTCGGTGTAAGATTTTCCACTGCCCGGAAGCGTTTTGAGAGTGTCGGGCAGAGTCGGCGCCGGGCCGGGAGGATCGTTGGGGAACAGCCAGCCCGGAACCGTCGGCGCGTCGGCGGCTTGCACCAGACTTGCGGCGACCATCGAGGCGAGGATCGCAATGCCGATCGCACCGGACACGCCGGCCCGCAGCCAATGTCGAAGCTGTGTCATTCCATTCTTCCCGATGAGCGTCCGGGCGACCCTTGTCCGCAATGACATAGACCCGCACGATGATGTAGTTGGCCAAGCCCACAAGGTGCGCGCCAATCACGACGATCTCGCCGACGGCTGCGCAGTCGCCGAGGGCAGCGCCACCGGATACCCCGGTAAGCTTGCGAAGGTCAGACAGGCCAGAATCAGGGCGAGCGCGGCGCCATAAAGACCCATCGCGTAGCTGCCGTATGCGTCGTGAGCGAGAGCAAAAGCGGCAGCGCCCAAAGCAGCCCCCAGTTGGAAGATCGCGAAGATCAGCCCATAGATCTTCCCGAACGCCGCCACGCCGAAGTAGCGCTTGATGGTGTATCCGAGGACATCGAATTCAGCGCCGACAACCAAGCCGATCAGCGCGGCCGGAAGCCAAACGATGCCACCGCTGGGGCCAGCGGAATAAATGAGGCAAGCAAGCGCTGCGCCGAGGGCCACGACGATCATCACGATCGGAGCAAAAATGTGGTCGAGCAAGAAGCCCGTCCCCAGCCGGCCGACCAAAAGGGCGACACCGAACATCGACTGCACAAACGCCGCTTTCTGCGGCGTCACGCCCGCGTCGATGAGCATGGGCACCTGTTGGGTGATCAACGCGGTGTTCACCAGGCCTAACAGAAAGAAGGCCGTCATTAGGACCCAGAATGGAAAACCTCGAACGGCCAACCTGAAACTCAAGGATTTGGCGTGCTCGCGCGCGTCCTTCTGCGCCCCCGATTCGGGGGACGAGACTTCGTGCTCCCTGAGCCATACCAGGCAAACCGGCGTGACAATGCACAGAACCATCAGCCCCAACGTCACATAGGCCATCCGCCAACCGTGGGCGGCGATCACGTAGGCAGCGACGAGTGGGACAATGATGTTCCCGAGGCCGATGCCGCTGTTGGCCACGCCCATCGCCAAGCCCAGGCGCCTATCGAACCAGCCGCTAACGACACGCAGAAAGCTAGCGGGTAAGAGACCGACGCTAACGGCCACCAGCATCCCCCACGACAGGTAAAACACGTCAATCTTCGGCGGGAGTAAGTACAACAACATCAGGCCGGTCGAGAATATGAACAGCGACGGAATGACTACCCGGCGCGATCCGAACCTATCGATCAGCACGCCTTGAATCGGCGACATCACAACGACGACGAGATTAATGACGGTCGCCACCAATGCGACCTGAGCTCGCGTCCAGCCGAAGTCGGCCTGCAACGGGCGAATGAACACCCCAAGTCCCATGATGGCAATCGTGCTTGGGCCCCAGGTCAGACCGACCATTGCGGCGAGGGTAGCTGCAGCTCCCATCGGGACGGCCTCGCCCGATACAACCGAAGCGTCTCCATCAACGACAGAAAGATCGGAGCTCATCGCCTCAGGTCCCAGCGTCATCCGTAGTAGCGCTCATCGGGCGCGCGAAATCCTTGCTCCAGTGCCCTCGGCCCGGTTGATCGCCACGTTCGAACATCCAGCTGTAGCCGCCTTGCGGGTTGGACAGAATCTCCCAGGCGTTCTCATCAGCATCCCAGAAATAAAAGCTATAGGTTCCATGCTGGATACGCGGCTTACTGATCTGGTGCAGCCCCCATCGCGAGGCCTCTTTCAGAACTATCTCGTACGCACGATCGACCTCGGCGTCTGAATCGACGTCAATACCGTTGTGATTCGCGAACGGCATTGAGTGACCGGTCGGCCCAGCCTTGATGACGACATAGACATGATTGCCGCCCAAGCGGGCCCACAACGAGCGCTCGCTCGCCTGTACCACCTCGAAGCCCAGAAATTCCTCATAGAATTTCCGCGTTTGCTTTATATCCCGGCTCTCTAAAGTACCGTGTGAGAGGAATTTCAAGTTCAACGCCGGCTTCGGATGATCATCACTGTCGGTCATTTCCACCCCAATCGAAAGACCCTGCTGTCGCGAAACAGGCCGACCGCAATCGCCGCACGCAGGTTGCCTCGGCAGACTGTAGAATGTCAAGTGCGTTTTACAATGGATAATGACATTGAACGGTCAAAAGCGTCAGGTGATGACTTAGACATCCATATCAGGGCGCTACTTGCGGGTTAACTCTCTGGCACCGTGGTCGCTTGCTGATGCCAAGTTGCCGCCAAGCTAGGCCTGCTCGGGGGGGCAGCCCTGGCACTTACAGGCGCGGTCCTCGCCAGGCGCCGCCGATATCCGATGTCACCTTGGCACAGGCCGCAAGCAGACCTTTGCGATGCTCCTCGTCGGCCGAACGCGGAACGATGCCCGAGGCGATAACTGTAATCACCGCGACAATGGCATCGTGCGGTCCGAGAACCGGCGCCGAGTAGGCTCGAATGCCCACGACCACGGTGCTTTCGACGCTGGCCATGAACGCGCAACGGACCCGTTTGCGTTCCTCGATGAGTACGGGGTTCTCTTCCAAGGGTGTCTTGTATCCCTCGGCTATGAGCCTCGGCGCGAGCAGCGACTCTGGCAGAAAAGCCAGGAACACACGCCCAGCTGAGGACGTTGTTACCGGCAACACCGAGCCCACGGTCAGTGTCGTGTAGAACGCGGGCGAGCCATGATTCCAACGAATGATCGTGGGACCGCCGATCGCCCACACAGACAAGAGCGTGGTCGCCCCGCTGCGGTTGGTGAAGTCTCGAGCCGCATCTTCTGCTCGCGTGAGGGCGTCAATCCTTGAGATCGCCGCGAGCCCGGTTCGCAACGCCGTCGGGCCCAAATCATAGTGCCCCGTCGCGAGGTCCTGCCGCAGCATGCCGCAATTGACTAGGCTCGAAACATATCGATGTGCTTGACTTGAATCCATGCCTGCCCGCTGCGCGATTTCTTTGAGGGAGGCAGACTTCTTCAGGTCAACCACGGCTTGCAACACGGCCACCCCTTGCTCCACCGAGTTAATACCGCGCCGCTTTGCGCCCAAATGTTCATATGGTTCAGAAAACAAACCTGACACCCCACTGCTGTTTGCCTGCCTGAGACAACGTCGACGGCCTGCGCAGCATCTAACCATATCTAGCGCCTGATCCACCCAGCAGAATAGACCTACCTTCGAGAAGGCTCGCGGGTCCCGGCACGGCAGGCGGATCAACGACTTAACTCGTACGCCGTCGCGCCAGATGCTTCCATCTCGCGTCCCAATGCGGATGAACGGCGTGGCGTTCACAAGGAAGCCAGGGCGCTCTATTGTACAATGGATAATCCGTTACAAATATTACCGGCGCGAATTGGTCGACACAGCTGACGCGCGATCGCCGTGCGTTGCTGCTGCTTTCAAAGAACCAGAGGGCCCTCGAATGGTTGACTACAAGCTCCTGAGTTATCGAGCCGACGGACGTCATCGCTCTGGTTTTTTGGTGAACGGCCGGATTCACGACCTGGCCCGATGGACCCTTGACGAGGCCGACAGCACCCTCCTCGGTGTTTTGGAAGAATGGTCTTCAGCCCGAGGAAGGATCGAGCAAGCCGCTCTGCGAGCCTTCGAATCCCCTGCGTCGGGTCGCCTCGCCCAACACGTTCGACTGGCCTCCCCTGTTCTGTACCCTCCCGCAATCTATTGCGCCGGGGCGAACTACAGGGATCATGTGCGTGAGATGGCCGCCTTAAGGGGCCGGGCGCCTGACCCGGACCCCAAAATGGTCGGCCAATTCCCGTGGCATTTTGTCAAACCCTCGAGGGTGGTGGTCGGCGACCAGGAGATTGTCTGGCTTCCCGCGGCTTCGATGGCGGTCGACTGGGAAGTCGAGTTGATCGCGGTAATTGGCCGCAAAACGCGCAACGTCGCGGTTGAAGCCGCACTTGACTACGTCGCGGGCTACACAGTCGCCAACGATCTTTCGGCGCGGGACCTTTTCCGGCGCTCGGCGACGCCCGAGACCTCTCCATTCTACTTCGATTGGTTGGCTCACAAGGGCTTTGACGGGGCCTGTCCTGCCGGACCATGGATCACACCCTCGAACCAGATCGCTGATCCTCAAAACTTAGCGATTGGACTCAAGGTGAATGGCCTCACGAAGCAAGAATCCAATACGCGCGAAATGATTTTCGGCGTCGCGGAACAAATAGCCCATCTTTCATCTCTACGCACCCTCTATCCCGGTGATCTTGTGCTGACGGGAACACCCGCGGGCGTGGGCGCGGCGCGACGTGAATTCTTGAAGCCCGGCGACTTAGTCGAAGCCTGGGTGGAAGGCATCGGAACACTCCGGACCCCGATCGGAAAGCCCTCGTCCTCAAGCAGCTGAATTTCCCTGATTGTATTATAGATACCTCATTGTATAATATGCAATTCCCTAGAACAGGCTAGGCGACGGGGTCATTGAAAAAAATGGTGCCAATCGGTGCGCCGGCGCCCGTGACTCGGGAAATGCACACGTCGGTCTTGATCGTAGGCGGCGGACCCGTGGGCCTGGGTTTGGCGATCGACCTTGGTCAACGGGGCATCCGCTGCATCGTGATCGAGCGTTATGCCACCGTTCACAGCGTCCCCAAAGGCCAGAACTTGACGCAACGAACCATGGAGCACTTTCATTTCTGGGGGGCGGAAAAAGCCCTACGCGCGGCGCGCACGATTCCGCCGGAATATGGGATCGGCGGGCTGACGGCCTATGGTTCTCTATTGGGGAAGTACCACTACGACTGGATGCAACGTGAACTGGTGCGTCCCTACTACTTCACCGACAACGAGCGGCTCCCGCAATATGCGACCGAGGCGGTCCTCCGCCAACGGGCAAGCCAACTGCAGAACGTGGAGACCCTCTATGGCTGGAACGCCGAAGATGTGGGACAGGATGAGCAAGGTGCCTATGTAGCGGTCACCGATCGCGCTCACGGAGCTGAAGGCCGTTGGATAGTGCGGGCGAGCTATCTGGTCGGCTGCGACGGCAGCCGGTCGATGGTGCGCGAGGCAGCGGGCATCACCCAGACTCGATCAGACCACAACAAACTGATGGTTCTCCTGGTGTTCCGTTCCCAAGAGTTACACCAGATACTCAAGCGCTTCCCCGGCAAGTCCTACTATAACGTCCTGCATCCCTCGCTGAAGGGATACTGGCAATTCTTCGGTAGGGTGGACTTAGGGACGACGTGGTTCTTCCACGCCCCGGTGCCGGCTGGCACGACGGCCGACAACTTCGACTTCAAGGCTTATCTTCGAAAGGCGGTGGGTACAGATTTTAATCTTGAGCTCGACTATGTCGGCTTCTGGGACCTGCGCATCGCCATCGCCGACAGCTATCGCAAAGAGCACATCTTCATCGCCGGCGACGCCGCGCACAGCCATCCGCCCTACGGCGGCTACGGCATCAATACGGGTCTCGAGGATGCCGTCAATCTCGGGTGGAAGCTCGCCGCTACATTGCAGGGTTGGGGTGGTCCACAGCTACTGGACAGCTACGAGGAGGAGCGACGTCCAGTGTTCGCATCCACGGCGCGCGACTTCATAGAGAAGGCCATCCAAGAGGATTGCAAGTTCCTAGAAACCTACAGCCCGCACCGGGATCTGTCCGCCTTCGAGCGTCAGTGGCAGACGCGCCAGTCCGGCGCCAAATCGGAAGTCAACGCGTTCGAACCTCACTACGAAGGCTCATCGATCGTCGTCGCAGCCGGCGGCACGCCCGGCGCGGTTGGGTCGCATTCCTTCGCGGCCAGAGCTGGTCATCACCTCGCACCACAGCCCCTATCGTCGGGTGGCAACATTTTCGAACAGTTGGAAAATGGGTTCACCCTGCTCGGATTCGATGCAGATCTTTCCACCTTGCGGGCGTTCGAGGCGGCCGCCGTCGGGTTGAATATCCCCTTGAAGGTCATCGCAGAGAGCCGCACGGGCGCGCGGAACGATTACGAGGCCGCCTTGGTCCTGGTGCGCCCCGACCAATTCGTCGGTTGGACGTCAGAAGACCGAGCAGTGGATGCACCGACGATCCTGCGGCGCGTATCGGGGCAGGAGGACTTTTCGTCTCAGAATTAGGCGTTTCGACTAATCCTCATAGCGCGATCACGACGCTAAAGACTTTTTTCGGCATGTTGCTTAGCCCATGCGACCACTTCGGCGTGTGTGCCGAACCAAACGGAACCGTTGCTTTTGGCATGTCGAATCAATTCCTCGAGAATCCAGATTCGCGACCGATACCCGATGATGTGCGGGTGACAAGTCAACTGGAAAATCCCCCCCTCGGCATAAGCCGCGTCGAATTCTCGGCGAAAGATCTCGAACACATCCGATGGCGCCGTATAGGGTCTTTGTGATTGGAAGCGGTTCATCGTGAAATACACCGCATCATCGCGTACCCATTCAACGGGCAGCTCCACGACGCCGCTGGGCTCCCCATCGAGCAACAGTTCGTAGCAGTCCTCGTCCGCCATGAGGGAGGAGTCATATTGGATACCCAGTTCCTTCGCAATCCCGAGCGTAGATGAACTGAAGTCCCAGGAGGGAGTACGCAGACCAATAGGGCGGACACGCGTGATCTGCTCGAGCGTATCCGCGGCGCGCAGCATCAGCTCGCGTTCGACGGCCGTCGGCAGCACTGAATTGAGCTCATGGATCCAACCGTGGATACCGATTTCGTGTCCCTCCGCGACCAGTGCACGCTGCTCGTCGGGATAGACTAGAGCAGTCACCGCCGGTACATAGAACGAAGCCCGAACGCCGTGACGCCTAAGCAACGCGGCGATGCGCGGGACGCCGACGCGGCTGCCGTACTGCCCCCACGACATGCGCCCTATCGATTTGCCCCCGTCCCGCAACTCGTTGGTTTCGTGATCGGAGTCGAATGACAATGCCACTGCGCATCGCGCGCCTTGCGGCCAGCATTTGGGTCGAAGCCTGCGGCCCGCGCGTACTTGGTTCAATAATCCGCGCCAGTGCTTTTCGGGCCACTGCCAGGGTTCAAGTATGTCTTCGGTCATGGCTACCTCGCGTAAAAGGTCAACTCAGCTCATCGTGCGCCGTCTCCCGCAACCCCGCGATCACTAGCGTCGATACGAATGCCGCCGCAATCAGATAGTACGTGGGCGCGAGAGGCGAACCCGTGATTGCGATGAGCCATGTCGCTACGTAAGGCGCGAAACCGCCGAACACGGCGACCGCAACGCTGTAACCCGCCGACATCCAGGTAGATCGCCCTAATGTTGGAAAGATCTCCGCAATCGCCGCTGGGCCTGGGCCTGAAAACAGTGCGATCATCAACGCAAAGACAATCTGCACGAAGACGACGACGTACAGCCTTGCACCGGAAACAAGCATTAGAAACAATGGATAGCTCAAGAACAGGAAGCCGATACAGCTGGCCAGCAACAGTGGCTTGCGTCCTGTCCCATCCGACAGTGCCCCGAACACCGGAATTGTCAGCACGAGCACAAGGAGAGCAGCCACATTGGACCACAATGCCTGTGTGGCCGTTAGGCCCGCAAAGCGCTCGGTGAATGTCGGTATATAGCTGAGCATCATGTAATACGAAACGGTCCAAAGTACGGTGAATCCACACGCCTTTGCCGCGAGCAGCAGTCCGGCGCTTGCGCGAATGGGTGCGACACGAGCCATTTCCGTTAGAGAACTGGGCGGCTCGCCGATATAGCGCCGCATGATGAGACCGATCGGCACCAGAATCGAGCCCGCAAGAAAAAGTACCCGCCAGCCCCAATCTTCGGTTTGATCCGGCGTCAGCAAGGCATTCATCAACGCCGCTGCGACCGATCCCAGCAGCAATCCTCCACACACACTGGCTTGCTGCAAACTGCCGAAAAATCCGCGGCGCCCAGCGGGCGCCCATTCGACGATGAAGGCCGTCGAGCTGCCCCACTCCCCTCCGGCCGAAAAACCCTGCAAGAGACGGCACAGTACCAAGAGAATCGGTGCAAGAGATCCGATCGTGCGACGATCCGGAAGCACGCCGATTCCGACCGTGCCGGCGGCCATCAGCCCGATCGTCACCATGAGCGCCGACTTACGTCCCCGCAAGTCGCCCAGGCGTCCTATGACTATGCCGCCGATGGGCCTCACGAGAAAGCCGACGCCAAATGCGGCAAACGCAGCGAGCAAAGATGTCGTCTGATTCGCGTCGGGAAAGAATTTATTGCCGATTGCGCCAGCCGCGTAGGCGTAGATCGCGAAGTCATACCATTCAAGCACATTGCCGATCGCCGCGGCCGCGACCGACCGCCGTCGTTCAAGATTCACTGAGACGGCTCATACCACCCTTGCGAGGAATCGGGCCAATGGCCGGTTACACTCCTCAAGGCTGGCCGTCGCGGACCAATGCATGCGTCAAGAAGAACTCCTTCATTAAAAGTCGTGACGGTGGGCGCTTCGTGATATCGTATTGACAGACAATACGATCGTATTCGAGTGTAGGGGAAAGCGGCATTCGGATCAAGCTGCTGCCAACCCCTGCATGGGGAGACAGTCAGTGACCCGCAGAACACCAGAAAGGAGTACCGGAATCATAAAATCGAAACCCTCCGGCCAGCGCGTGGAATCCGTTTGTCGGGCGTTGCGGTTGCTGGAAGCGTTTGCAACGTCGCCGAAGCCTCTATCGCTCTCGCAGCTGGCGGCTGCGGCTATGATCGACAAAAGCGCTTCGCAGCGCCTCTCCAATACCTTGCTACAACTGGGTTATCTGCAAAAGTCCCCGGGAGGATTGGTTCCCGGATGCCGGCTGCTCGATCGTTCGTACGACTTCCTGCGCTGCAATCCGATCATCTCGCGGGCATACCCGATTCTCGTCGAGCTGCGACGCAAATCCGAGGAACGTACATCGTTCAGTATTTTCGACGATCTCACTATGATTTACGCGATTCGCCTCGATAGCAAGCAAGATTCCTACTCGTACTACGCCCATCTACCCGGAAAGCGGATACCTACGTATTGCACTTCTGCTGGACGGGCGGTGCTCGCGCGCTTGCCCGAAGCGCAGATTGCAGACGTAATCGACCGCTCTGATCGGAAGCCGCTGACGCCCAAGACCACGATTGGAAAAGAAGAGTCGCGAGCTCACGTCGAACGTGCTCGCCGTCTCGGATATTCCATCGCCGTAGAAGAGGTGCTGATCGGCGAACTCGCCGTAGCCGCCGCGGTGATCGATGGCAACGGAGTTCCGATAGGCGCCGTCTCGCTTGCGGCTTCCCGAAGTGAGTGGACACGCGATAGGTTCGCGCGTCGGTTTGGCCCGATGGCCGTC